>Ga0233444_10006775_pt1 | contig 10147 bp, 9 predicted proteins | sample SI_124_October20_6_FD_182792 | JGI IMG/M metagenome (GOLD analysis project Ga0233444, IMG submission 182792) | Seawater microbial communities from Saanich Inlet, British Columbia, Canada - SI_124_October2016_10_MG | ecosystem: Environmental > Aquatic > Marine > Inlet | place: Canada: British...
TAAGACACCTACTTTAGCTATATGTTTAAAAACTAATTCTTAAAATTTTAATCCAACTTTAAACTTACCCCGAATAACTACCACCTATTGTGTCACATCCGAACATGGAGTGTTAACAACAGGTTGTCCTTAAACAAAAAAAAGGATAATGTAAGAGTTCTGGCACTATATTTTCTATATCAATTTAACTGCTAGAACAACTGTACTGGGTGTGTCACTTGACTATCCTCGGATGAGCAGGCTGACACAATAATAATAAAGCTCGATTTAAGTAGGGGTTACATATGACTAACAATTTACAATCCGGCGATTATGTCGGCATGTCCTTTTGGCTAATATCTATGGCGCTTGTCGCTGCAACGGCATTCTTTTTCTTGGAACGCGACCGCGTTGCAGGCAAGTGGAAAACGTCGTTAACAGTGTCTGGTCTAGTTACGCTTATAGCAGCAGTTCATTACTTCTATATGCGTGACGTTTGGGTCGCGTCGGGAACATCTCCAACAGAATTTCGCTATATTGATTGGCTTTTAACCGTGCCACTCTTGATGGTTGAATTCTACCTAATCATGTCTGCGGTAGGTAAAGTACCTGGTCGCGTATTCTGGAATCTCCTTATCGGTACAACAGCTATGCTGTTATTCGGTTATGCTGGTGAAACAGGAAAGATGGGTGTAGGCATGGCCTTCGTACTATCAATGGCGTCTTGGTTCTATGTTATTTGGTACATTATCAAAGGTGAAGCAAGTCGCGTTAATGCTAGTCTCGCCAATGCTAATGTGCAGAAAGCTTATAAAACAATGACATTGCTTGTTACTGTAGGTTGGTCTATCTATCCGCTAGGTTACTTCCTAGGCTATCTAGGTGGCGGAGCAGATGCAGGCACAATGAATGTTATTTACAACTTAGCTGACTTCTGGAACAAAATTGGTTTCGGTATTGTAATTTGGTCAGCAGCAGTAGCTGATTCAGAGTAAACTACTGTCGAGAAGTATGGGAGAGCCAGCATACTGGCTCTCTCTTTCTCAAAAATAAAAAAACAAAAACAAGTAACTTACAGTTACGATCAATGAGGGTAGTGACCGATGGCCCCGAGAACCTCAGTGCAAAAAGAGTGGATATCTCAATTAGATGCTCTGTACAACGCAGAGCTACCACAGGACAACAGTTGCTTAACTGTTGCTGCCAAATATCACTTTAAGAATCCAGGAAAATCATTTAGAGCTCAGCTTGCACTTGCAAGCGGTACCGCTCTGAATCTTGAGCATACAGATAATTTAAACTGGGCGGCAGCCTGTGAGCTGCTGCACAATGCGTCGCTTGTACATGACGATATAAGCGATGCCAGCACCCATCGCCGCGGCCAACAAAGTATCAATCATTTTTTTGGCTCTGATATAGCCCTTTGCCTAGGCGACTGGATGGTTGCCAAAGCCTTTGAGCTAGCCGCAAGGAACCCAGTAGTTGGTGGTCAATTAACGGCTCTACTTGCTCAGGCAATGCAGGAAACCTGCAACGGACAAATTTCAGATATTAATCAGCGTCAATGCGCTGATTTAGACGAATGGCAACGCATTGCCAAAGGAAAAACAGCGCCTCTTTTAGTTGCACCAATTAAGGGTGCAGCAATTGCGGCTGGCTTAATGAATCCGCAAAAAGATAATCATTGGCTAGGTCGCTTGGATGATCTAGTAGGTTTCTGCGGTCTAGCCTATCAGGGCTATAATGATATAGACGACATTATTCCATCGAGCCATAGATCCAGCGATCTTGATGGCCGAAAACCGAACTTAGTCGTCAGTTTATTTGCAAAACAAGGATTAGGGCGAGAGGACTTTCAGCGTTGGTATGCGTCTGATGACAACGATCGTCTATCTAGTTGGCAGCAAAGGATTGCCTCAAGTGTGGTTATTTCTCAAGCTAATGAACTCGTCGACCAGTGGTTGATTCAAGCAGAAGAACTCGTACTTTCCTTACCTCCTGCTTTGCAATCCGTTACCGCAGACTTAGTGAATTCAGTAAAGAAAACTACCTTGATCAAAAGCCAATGTCGAATAGCCTAAATATAAAGAAAAAAAATTGTGATCAACATGCAGTCGTTATTGGTGCCGGCTTCTCAGGAATAGCTACAGCCCTAAGGTTAAGAGCGCTAGGATATCGAGTTACCCTAATGGAAAGATTAGGTAGTCTTGGCGGAAGGGCTCAGGTATTTAAACGCGGCGGCTACAAACATGATGCCGGCCCCACGGTAATCACAGCACCTTTTCTGTTTGATGAGCTATTTGAACTGTTTGATGAAAAGCTTGAAGATCACTTGGAGTTTGTGCCGCTTGATCCGTTTTATCGCTTTCATTTTACCGATGGCAGTCAGTTTGATTATCGCGCCTCGGTTGAGGACACTCTAGATGAAATTCGCCGCTTTAGCCCCGCGGATGCGGACGGCTACTTAGCTTTATTAGACCAATCTAAAAAAGTGTATGATATCGGCTTTAAGAAATTGGTACATCGCCCATTTAATAGCCTATGGCTAATGATTAAACAGATCCCTGCGCTGCTGACACTTAAATGCTATAAAACAGTGTCCCAATTAGTGGGTCGATATTTAAAGCACCCGCTGATACAACAAGCTTTTTCTATTCATCCTCTTCTAGTGGGTGGCAATCCTTTTAAAACTACTGCCATTTATACGCTCATTCACTATTTAGAGCGCCGCTGGGGAGTATTCTTTTGCATGGGCGGCACTGGCAAATTAGTTGAAGAATTAGGTGCATTAATGGCGCGCCAAGGGATTGATATTGTTCTAAATGCTGATGTCGACGAAATCCTTACGCAAAACAAACGCGCTACTGGCGTTCGCATGGCTGATAACAAAGTTTTAGATGCCGACATAGTTGTTTTTGGCGGTGATCCCGAGACCTGCTACAAACACCTAATCCCAAGCGTGAAAAATAGAATGCCCCGCGCCAAAAAACGTTACAGCATGGGTCTATATGTACTTTATTTTGGCACTAAAAAACTCTACCCAGATGTAGCCCACCACAGCATTTGGATGGGGCCTAGATTCAAAGAACTGCTATCTGAAATTTTTGATAGTAAGAAAATGAGTGACGATTTCTCACTGTATTTACACCGACCTACTGCCACTGATAAAAGCTTTGCTCCAGAGGGTTGCGAATCCTTTTATGTGCTTTGTCCAGTGCCTAATCTGCAGGGTAATGTGGATTGGGAAGAGGAAGGTCCAAAATTGCGCGATCGAATTATAGATGCCCTTGAGGGGTCTATACTTCCTGAATTATCTTCTGTGATTGAGGAAGTATTCTGCATGACACCTGAAGATTTTGCCAATGATTATCGATCGATGCATGGCGCTGGCTTTTCCATTGAGCCAAGACTAACCCAATCTGCATGGTTTAGGTTTCATAACCGCCACAACCGCTTAAAAAATCTTTACTTTGTAGGTGCAGGCACCCACCCGGGTGCAGGCTTGCCAGGTGTGGTAAGCTCAGCTAAGGTAGTTGAAGAACTTCTTACAGGTGTTGAGGTAGGTTCAGGCGGTTAAATCATGGAAGTAGCTCAAATAAACCAGTCTTCATCAAAGAAAGTACTTGCTCGGCATGGTAAATCATTTTATTGGGCAAGCCTTTTTCTTGGCCAAACACTGGCTCAACGAGCAGCTAGATTGTATGAATTTTGCCGCTTTGTAGATGATATCGCCGATGGTGATTTACCGCATCGTCATGAAACACTAGCCGATATAAGCCTTAGTTTAAATGGTAATTGCCCACCGGCTGGGCCTGAGGTTGAAGCATTTCTTGGGTTAGCCTCTGAAGTTAATATCCCCATGAAAGCCGCTATTGAGTTATTAGACGGCATGCTTCTTGACCAACAGCCAACAGCAGTAAAAGATGAAGCTGAACTTCTAAGGTATTGCCATGCTGTAGCCGGGACTGTGGGCCTGATGATGTGTCGAATTCTAAACTGCAAGCATGCACGTGCTGATCATTTTGCCATAGATCTTGGTATTGCTATGCAGTTGACGAACATTGCCCGCGATGTACTAGAAGACGCCAAAATGGGCCGCCGCTATCTTCCTGCTAGCTGGGTTAATCTTTCACCCGAGCAAATCGCAAGTGCTGCCACCGAGTTTCGACAGCCAACCTCTGAGGCTATTGCAAAGCTACTTTGCCTTGCCGATAGTTATTATAAAAGTGCCCTCTTGGGAATTCAGCTTTTACCCTTTCGCTCGCGTTTTTCTATTACTGTAGCTCTAAGAGTTTATCGACAGATTGGGGTTCTATTACAACGAAAGAATTTGGCCTGGTGGAAAGGTCGCGTGGTCGTCCACAAGCTAGAAAAAGTCATCTTAAGCCTATTTAGTCTTGTTGATTTACGCCCGAAAAAAGTACCGCCACATCAACCTAAGCTGCATAGATCACTTAAGGGGCTTGCAGGTGTCGATGCTACCTAACCAAAGCGCTAATGTTATTGAAACCGATATAGCCATTATTGGTGGTGGCAGTGCCGGCATCAGTCTCGCAGCTAAACTCAAGCATCAAACGACAGTGGTGGTAGAACCAAAGCACCCGGACGAACGCGATGTTAGCTGGGCTTTATGGGCAAAAGGTGATCAACTTCAAGAATTAGGTAGCGCCATTAAGGGTTGCTGGAAACAGTGGCGGCTGGTTGATCATCAAGGTGAAATATTGCATACCAGCGACGATTATCACTATATCAGTTTGAGCTCTGCCGATTATTTACGCAACCGTGAATCACAGCTGGCGCCAAGCACAAAGTTAATTCGCGACTGTGCCGAACATATACAAAGTACGGGTTGCGGTGGCAACTTTAGTGTTTCGGGGCAACGCTATCATGCACAGCATATTTACGACTCTAGACCCCCAAAAATGGATAAAAATGGCCTTAAGCAGCATTTTTTAGGGATTGAAATCAGAACTAAACAACCGCTGAAAGAAACTAGCATTGCTACGCTAATGGACTTTAGAGTTGACCAATCAAGAGGGCTACACTTTATCTATGCCCTGCCCTTTTCAGGTCGCAGCTTATTAATAGAGTCAACCATGATTTCTACATCGTTAGAACCCATGGACTGGTATAGGACGGCAATTGATGAATGGCTAAAAGATCAATCGATTGAAATTGAGTCGATCACCCGAGAAGAACATGGGGTTATCCCAATGCATGAAACCATAGCCGAAGATAGCTCTCTCACTAAAATAGGTGCGGCTAGTGGCGCCATTAGGCTATCTTCTGGTTATGCTTTTACCACCATTCAAATGCAAATGACTAAGCTAGCAGCAGGCATTGAAAAAGGTCAATTTGAAGTGCCTCAGGTGATTTCTGGTACTATCAGTCAATTGGATAATATTTTTAACCGTGTGCTGGTCGCTGAGCCAACACTCGGGGTACAACTTATGATGAAAACTGCCGGTGCTCTTGATGCTAAGGGGTTTTCTCGGTTTATGTTGGGCAAAGCAACTATCAAAGACTGGATAAAGGTTATTTTAGCCATGCCGAAAATTCCTTTTTTAAATCAGGTATTTCGATAATGACTAGCTGGGACTTTGTCGCTTTAGCTGCCATATTTTTATTTGGCGTTCCCCATGGTGGTTTCGATGCGGCTATTGCTAGACGCAGCGGCTGGTCTATGCGCGGGCCACTTTCATGGGTTACTTTTCACATAGCCTATGTTGTTATGGCTACAGTTGTAGCGCTGCTTTGGTGGCAGTTCCCTTTCATAAGTCTTTGTTTATTTTTATTAATTTCTGGCTATCATTTTGGCGCTAGTGATATCGCTGAAACTGGCACAGATTGGCTGCCATGGCTTGCTCATAGCGGGCTTGTCCCTATTGCTATTCCCAGTCTAAACCCAGAGGCTGTGAAACCGATATTTAGTATTTTAATCGGCTCTAATGAAGCAGCAGATGTTTTACTGTCTATTATGCAATTATTATTTATCGGCTGGATTATATGCTGTGCCAGCTATTGCTTTTTCTCTCTTAATAAAAAGGATTATGGCAAACCCCTTGTGGGCCTTGTTGTTATGATTGCTATCGTTGGTTTATTGCCGCCGTTGGTCAGTTTTGCTGTGTATTTTTGCCTATGGCACAGTCGCGGACATATTATGCGTTTATGGGATAGTATTGAGCAGGGTAACCGATTAGCAATAGTGCAAGAGGCTATTACTTATACCCTTTTATCTTGGCTAGTCGCGGTTGGGGCTTTCTTTTATCTTAGCGGGCCCTTAACCAACACAATGCTGCAACTAACCTTTATTGGACTGGCTGCACTCACATGGCCGCATATGATTTTAGTAGATTATATGGATAAACGGCGAGCAGCTCTATGACAGATATTACAGATCGAAAGGCTGATCATATTAACTTGGCGCTTCAGTCAGAGCATCAGAGTCAAGCCATATCGACGTTTGATTCTATCCGTTTTGAGCATAATGCCCTCCCTGAAGTGGCATTGAATGACATCGATATAAGTACCCAGTTTCTAAATCAAAACGTAAGCGCACCGATTATGATTGGCGCCATGACCGGTGGTTGCGACAAAGGGGATATTATTAATCGGCATTTAGCTGAAGCCGCTGAGGCCTGTAATATTCCTATGGCAGTTGGCTCACAACGCGCAGCATTAGAACGCAATCAAACACAGGCAATTAGGCAGCATGCACCCAACACTGTAATACTTGGCAATATTGGTGCTACGCAAATACAGCAACAGGGTATTGATCTGGCTCAACGTGCTGTAGAAGCTATTAGTGCCAATGCTTTAGTGATTCATATAAACCCACTGCAAGAGCTCGTTCAACAGGGCGGCGATCGAGACTGGAAGCAAGTACTTGAGGCGATCTACCAATGCGCGGACAAATTAACCGTTCCAATTATTGTAAAAGAAGTTGGTGCAGGGATTAGCCCTAGTAATGCACAAAAACTACAACAGGCTGGAATTAAGTGGATAGAAGTCGCCGGTCGCGGAGGCACCAATTGGGCAAGTATTGAATTGGCGCGCAATCAACTGAGCCAAGAAAAATCTATTGCTGCGCCATTTATTGATTGGGGCATGGATACAGTGCCACTTTTACCCGCTATTAATAAGGCCTGCCCAAAACTAAACTTAATTGGTTCTGGTGGCGTAAGACATGGATTAGATGTGGCACGATGCATACGTTTGGGAGCAAGTATATCTGCATTAGCTCAGCCGTTTCTAGCGCCCTCCCTTGAGTCCACTGAGGCGGTTATAGAAAAAATCACTGTACTTCGGGAGCAACTTCGCTGGGCAATGTTTTTAACCGGTAGCGCCAATTTAGAAATTCTGCAAAAAGCACCATTACAAACTTAGTGGTCACGTTTATCTATATGCAAAACCAGCACTAGGGGAAAAGCCTATGTTTTTACATGAAGAACAGATTACCTGCCCCTATTGCTGGGAAACCATTACGCTGTTGGTCGATCCATCAGAATCTCAAACTTACACTGAAGACTGCTTTGTGTGCTGTAGACCCATTCTTGTTAACACTGATATTCAAGGTGATAGTATTACTGTCAATGTCGCTCAGGAAGATTTAGGCTTTTAGTAATTTCCGTCTCTATTTGAGTTAGATTAGCCGGCAAGCATGTTAGAATAACCCCTTTGATACAAACTATAGAGATTAGCGCCCCATGGCAATTCAATGGTATCCAGGCCATATGCACAAAGCCAGCAAAGAGATGACTGAGGCATTACCTCAGGTCAATCTTCTGGTAGAGGTTCTTGATGCGCGTATTCCTTACAGCAGCTCTAATCCCTTTATTCAAGATCTTTGTACTGACAAGCCACGGATTAAAATATTAACTAAGCTCGACCTTGCTGATCCCACTATAACCAAACAGTGGCAAAATTATTTTGAGCAACAAAATAATACTAAATCTATGGCTTTGGATTTGCTAAATACCGATCCCAGTGGGCAAATTATCGACCTGATTAACAAACTTTATCCGCAAAAAACCGAGCGCAACACACTAGCAATGGTTACCGGCATTCCAAATGTCGGTAAATCAACATTAATCAATTGCTTGGCCGGCAAACATATCGCAAACACAGGTGATGAGCCGGCAATTACCAAAGGGCAACAGCGCATTAACCTGCGCAATGGCATTATGCTGTTAGATACACCGGGTATTTTGTGGCCAAAAATAGATCACCCCAATAGTAGCTACAGATTAGCCACCACAGGGGCGATTAAAGATACCGCCATGAGCTATGAAGATGTCGCCTATTTTGCGGCTGAATTTTGTCTAGCGCATTATCCAGAGCATTTAAAAAATCGTTTTAACCTAAATGAACTGCCACAAACAGAAACAGAATTACTAGAAATTATAGGAACCCAGCGTGGCTGCTTACGCGGCGGCAAACGAATTGACTTTGAACGTGCCTCAACCATTTTTATCAATGAATTAAGAGAAGGTAAACTAGGACAAATGACCCTAGAAACACCAGAGGTTATTGATATAGAAATTCAGCAAGTGGCAGTCATGAAAGCGGAAAAAGAAGCGCTGGAAAAAAAGCGTCTTGAGCAAAAAGCTGCACGTAGAAGAAAAACCAAAGCTAATCGCAGATAGTCGCAATTTTTTGCTAAAGATTGATATTCAAACCTTAGTTACACGTACATAGTAGTTCCTGTGACAGCAAACAATAACTCTATGCAACTCAATTGGCTCGACCAACCCAAAACTGACAACCTCCCATTATCCGATGGATTTCCGGACAAGATGGTTATTCTGGATTGCGAAACCACCGGTGGACGAGCTAAATACCATAGAATTATAGAAATTGGCTTGGTGGTGATTGAAAATGGTCGTCTAATTGAAACTTGGCAATCATTTGTTAACCCTGAAACTATAATCCCAGATTTTATTCAAAAACTCACCGGCATAAAGCCGAATATGTTAAACAATGCGCCTATATTCAGCGAAATTGCTGATATATTGCATGAAAAAATTGAAAATAGAACATTGGTGGCGCACAACGCTAGATTTGATTATAGCTTTTTAAAAAGTGAATTTAGCCGTATCGGCATCAATTACTCTACCAAACCCCTGTGTTCGGTTAAGCTAAGTCGAAATTTATATCCGCAATTTAAGCGCCATGGTCTTTCTGAAATTATTAAGCGCTTTAAGCTAAATATCGAAAATCGTCACCGCGCGCTTGATGATGCGCAAATGGTCTTTGATTTCTTTGCCAAAACCTCGGCCATATATTCCTCGCAAGAAATTGAGGCCTGCTGTAAACAGCTACTAAAACGCACTACGCTGCCACCACTTTTAGACCCTGAAGAGGTCAATAAAATACCTAATACTGCAGGGGTCTATTATTTTTACGCTCAAAATGGCGATCTACTATATGTGGGCAAAAGCATTAATCTTCGCAACCGCGTCTTGAGTCATTTTTCCGCAGACTACACCCAATCTAAAGAGTTTCAAATGTGCCAAAAAACAGCGCATGTGAACTTTGAAACCACACCCAGTGATTTTGGCGCGCAGATACGAGAAAGCCACCAAATTAAAGCACTTTCACCCCTGTATAATCGCCGTCTGCGCAAGGCGCGAAAACTGTATCAGTATAAAACTGTAATTGATGAGAATGGCTATATGCGACTAGCCACGGAAGCGGTCTCTTCATCAGCGCCATCCGAACAGCAATTCGGATTATTTAGATCGCCAAGACAGGCTTCAATTCAATTAGAAAAATTAGCTGATCAATACTTTCTTTGCCATCAATTAGTTGGCCTTGAAAGCAAGCAAAAACAAAATAAGCCCTGCTTTAGAAGTCAGCTAAAAAGATGTTTCGGCGCCTGTCATGGAGCAGAGCCGCCAGAACATTACAATGAACGACTAAGTTCGGCCATTGAGCGCTATCAAATCCAGGCCTGGCCCTATCAAAATGCCATTATGATCGAAGAACGAAATCTCGATGGGCAGAAGGCCTTCCATATCATTGATCACTGGCGCTATATAACCAAGCTCGATATCCCTGAGGATGTCTTCGATTTGGGCTATCAAGTTTGCAATCAGCACCAACCCATATCCTCGCAAGCACAAGCTAGGCTGACAGCAGATGATAAGTTTGATTTAGATATTTACTT
>Ga0233444_10006778_pt1 | contig 10143 bp, 6 predicted proteins | sample SI_124_October20_6_FD_182792 | JGI IMG/M metagenome (GOLD analysis project Ga0233444, IMG submission 182792) | Seawater microbial communities from Saanich Inlet, British Columbia, Canada - SI_124_October2016_10_MG | ecosystem: Environmental > Aquatic > Marine > Inlet | place: Canada: British...
TTTTTCATTATCTTGTATTTCAATCTAAAAATATTTATTATGAAAAACATTAAAGAAACTATTATCGGAGTATTTGCTGTAATTGGATTTGTTGTAATTGCATCAGGCTTTTCAATTAACAATACAACACAAGAGCAACAAACTATTTTTAAATTTGAAACTGTTACAGTTATCGAGTCTCTTATTCAAGGAGGGTTAGGTAGGTCAAGAATGATATCGGGTACAGTAGCAATTGATTATAAAGAATCTACTACAATAAGGCTGGAGGATGGTAAAAAAATTAAAAGTGATAAAAAAAGGTCTGAAATTAGAACAAAAGCCTTTGAAGAGACTAAACTATTAAACTTTTATAATGTTGCAGGAATACGTTTTAATAATATTGCGACAAATGACGCTTTGGTTAAGTCAAAATTAAATGAAATGTCAAATCAAGGTTGGGAATTGTTTACTGTTGTAGCAGGTGTAGAAAGTGCTGACAAAGAAAGAGATGCTATCTTTATTACTCGTTATATTTTCAGAAGACCCGTGTGATTTGAGTATTATAAATGTTTGAAATCCTCAATGATGCAGTTGCTTTCGGTGGGTTTTTTTTATTTAGTTGTATTCTACAAATCCAGTCAACATGTTGATGAAAAACAATAAACCTTCAAGATTTTTTACATGTTTAATTAAGTTTCTTTATTAGGTGATAAGAAAACGTAATAATTTCTTCATAATTATCTTTTCTTATTTTTTCGTCAATTCCATGGAACCGTTTCATGCTGTTAGGTCCTATACGCGTTGGATAAAACCTATATACATCATCTGAAATTTCATAAAAATATCTAGAATCCGTTCCTCCACCAACTAACCCGGGAACTACAATGCTGTTTGGAAACATATCGCGAATTGTCTTTTCTAAAATTTTAAAGCTTTCAGAATCAATGCTTGAAACTGGGGAAGGATTCGTTAGGAAACCAACAGGTTCTATCTTGATTTTATCAGAAATTGTATTTTTAATATGTTCCTTCACGGATTCTATGGTTTCGCCTGGAAGAATCCTAAAGTTTATTGTGGCTTCAGCAACTGTAGGTATAACATTATTTTTCACACCACCATCTATTATAGTTGGAGCAGTTGTAGTATGTGAATTTAAAGCTTCAAGAATTGGTTTTTTAAATAACCAGGGATTTGCAAAAGTCAGTTTTTCGAAAAAGGGAAGCTCTGCACCTATATACTCGAGTTGGTAATCGATAGGCTTAACTAATTTATACGGGAGCTGATTGTTTTCTAAATCTACAATAGCTTGAGCCAACATTCCAATTGTATTTTCTCGAGGAGGTGCCGAGCTGTGTCCTCCACTAGTCTCCACTATTAATCGGAAAGAGGCAAACCCTTTTTCGGCTAAATTGATAATGGCTACAGGATTTTCAAATCCGGGAACTAAATTTTCAGCAATAAACCCTCCTTCATCTATTGTCATTGCCGCATGAATGCCTTTTGCTTTTAAATGCGTTGCAATGGCAAGTGCTCCATTAGACCCTCCAACTTCCTCGTCATGGCCAAAAGCAAAGTAAATTGTTCTTGATGGCTGAAAGGATTCTTCTAATAATTTTTCTGTAGCTTCTAAAAGTCCAATTAAGGTGCTTTTGTCATCTAAAGTACCACGTCCAATAATATCTGTTTTTGTTATTTTCCCTTCAAAAGGACCTGCTTCCCAATCGCCAATAGTGGGTTCATCTATCGGAACAACGTCTTGATGTGACATGAAAATAATTGGTTTTTTTGATAGGTCTGACCCTTGCCAGGTGTATAATAGACTATAGTTGTTTATTTTTTCCAGAGATAGTTTTGAGTGGATTAATGGAAAAGTTTTTCTAAGAAACCTATGGAAACCTAAAAATGCAGTGGAGTCTGGAATAGCATCTTCACTATAAGAAATGGTCTCATACTTAATTGCATTTGAAAGATTTTGGAATATGTCATTTGAAAATTGAACTGTATTTAATTTATCTGACACTACTTGTTTTGAATCTAATTTTAAAGTATTAACAATTAAAAAAACGCTTACAATAATTAGGGTTAATGCAATAAATTTTAATAAATTTTTCATAGAGGTAAATTTTAAGTATTTGTTGTTAGTGTTAATCTACTAAAACGCTTTTTTATAATATCTAATTTATCAATACAATATACAAAACTGTTTTAGAGCTTTTTTTCGCTATCTGACGTCTTTTGATGATTTAGACGGTTTTACTGGTGGAAATGAAGAATTTTGTGAGCCATAAAATAGGCTGTTTTGTGAGATATTTGTGAGAATGCCTATATTTAGAGTTTTCACTATTTAGCTTAAGCCCTTCTATTATTGAGATAAAAAGCAATCAGTCAGATTTAAGACGTTTGACTAGCAGTCAAGAGGTCGTGGTTTCGACTCCCATCTTCTCCACAGTGTCATCGTTACACTACACTAACCTTATAAAGCCCTTCAAGAGATTGAAGGGTTTTTTCTTGCAGTTAAGTTTATCCTAAAGTCAGTCAATTTCATGGCACTTATTTGGCACGTTCTATTTATTGGCACGCTTACCCGCCACGCCAGAGTTGTTTTAAGATTAAATAGAATACTACTTTTTATTCTTTTTAGAAAAAACTTGTGTGGCAAACATTAATAAAAAACACCTAAAACGGAGTTGATATAATCAGGATAATTAGTAGCATTACAGTATACACTGCCTAAGCCTAAACAAGAGCTAGACAAGGTTAGAGACTCGCCTTTATTTATTCAATAATTAGAGAGTTTAAAAATAGTTCAGTAAATTGAACTTATGAAAAAACTAGTTCTCTTATTTATTGGTTTAACGTTTATTTCTTGTGATGGAGTTGATGATGACCTTGATACTGATTTTTTTGAGTGCACTGTAGACTTTGTTCAGTTTGTAGATAACGAGAATGCTATAGTTAGATTTGAAACTACTTTAGGAGAGGAGACTAACTATTACTACGGAAGATATGCTTATGATTTTGACGACAACGATTACGCAATTGGCGAAGATCTAGTTTATATAAGAGACTTTCAAAGCACTGCAAAAGGAGGAGCTACATTTAGATTTGAGTACGGGGAAGCATTAGGCTTCTTTTGCGCAGAAGTGTTTGAAGAGCTACCCATTCACGTACATCAAAATTTCGATGCAGAAGCAGATTTAGAAGTATTACCAGCCGATAGAGGAGTTGGAAGATGGAAGATTAAGAAAAAGAGTAACTACTCATTATTTTAAGGCAAGCCAAAGTAAGGGCATAACAAAGAGTCATTACGCCTTAACCTTTTTCAATTAATAGCCGGCATACTTATAAAAACCAGATAGAGTGGTCTAAAATAATTTAAGTATTATCCAAAAAATCAAACACAAGGGATTGTGTGCCAAATGAAGTTAGAAGAGTTCATTTAGACAAAAAGGATGTTTTTCATTGACTTTATTCAAGGTTCATAGTTAATCTATAAATTGCTCATATACACTCAATAAAACGACAACAGAAATCGATAAAATAACAACTAAAAATGGCTGCATTCCGATTTTGGTTTTTTGATTCCTCTTAATATACTAAAAATTAACGACTTATAAGGAGTGTTACAAAGTTATTTTAGATGGTAGGATAAAGTAATGGTGCAGGAGATTAAACACTTAAAAAGAAACCTGTTTGGGGTGCTTGCCCTAGTGACTAATAGAAGGTTTATGTGGTATGGAACAATTACAGTTCAATAACAGGCATATCCACTTCCGTTAGTTCAAAGATTCTTACAATACACTTTGCCAAAGTTGAAACAGGAAGTAGATGAGTTAAAAGATGAGCCTTTGTTTATTGATTAAGTGACATAAATACTACTCCAAAAATATAGTGACAATGCAACTACTTTAGTTTGTAGTGATCATCTTATTGTAATTATTTTCTTCATATTTTTCATTTAGTAAAAGCCTCTGCTATTAGACTGATAAATAATAGTAATATTAGTAGCAATGTTAGTTGTATATTTTTCATACTGCAAATTTAAATAATTGACTAATTTTTTCTGCTACTGCATTATTACTACCTAATTATAAAAACTTAAAAAATCAATCATATTTTTTTATACATTTGGGTATACTTCAAGCATTGTGAGAAGACTAACTATACTTATTTTTTTTATTATTCTATCATGTTCTAAGGACAACCCAATTCCTGATGCAGTAGAACCAACAGTAACATTTACTTTAACAGTTGCTTCTTCTGAAGGAGGAATCGTAAATGACCCTGGTGACACGCATAATGCAAACACGAATGTTTCACTAACAGCTACTCCAGATGAAGGGTATACCTTTTTAGAATGGACTGGTGATGCTTCGGGAAGTACAAACCCATTGAGTGTTAGTATGACGAGTGACAAAAACATTACAGCAAGTTTTATACGATTACAATACAATTTGGATGTCAATATAATTGGAAGTGGTACCGTATCTCAAGTACTAGTTGAGTCAACTGAAAAGAACACAGATTATGATTCATTCAGCACAGTTAGACTGACAGCTCAACCTGAAAGCAATTGGATTTTTTATGGCTGGTCAGGTTCTACCACAGAAACTACTAGCGAAATAGATGTTGTTATGGCGGGAACAAAAGCTGTCACGGCAACTTTTGAAGAACGACTAAGTCAAGTTATTGGTGTAGATGATGTCTTTTTTGGTAATGGTAAATGGAAAATAAGAAAGCCAAAAGGAGGCAGTGACACAAATCAAGAAGAAAGCAGAGCGCGAAAACAAATGCTAGCTAATTGTGCAATATCTTCAATTATATTCAGAACAAATGGTTCATTTACGATAGTTTCAGGAACTACAACTACAACAGGTCAGTTTACCGTAGATTCAAATACTATCATAAGTCTAACACAAGCACAGTCACCCTTTGGAACGATTACAAACCTTGTACTTTCTGATAGTTTTATTAGTTTTTCAATCCAATTAGCAGATGGATGTACAGAAGATGCAGAAGGAAATAGAGATAAGGATTATGTAGAGAGTGAAGACCCAATTACTATAGCATATTGTACGATTACAAGTTCTTTAGATAACGGTTCAGAATCACAAACAATAACACAAACTAATTCGATACAAGATATTGTCTATTCTTTCAGCACAACCTGTACAGGGTCTCTTTCTGCGAGTACTGACAATCTACCTCCAGGAGTGACAATGAACTTTATTGATAATCAGGCTATTCTTAGCGGTGCTCCATCGAGTAACGCATCAGGAACGTATGATTATACCATTGTAGTTACAGCTCCTAATATTGCAACTTCTGTGAGTGGTCAAATTAGTGTTGTAGGTTCGGCAATTACATCGTGTACAATTTCTGGACAAAACATTGGTGGAGGACAATCTCAAACCGTAACACTAACCAATGCAATAAGTGATATAACTTTTGCAGTTAATTCTTCTTGTGAAGAAAACTTACAAGCAGAGGCAGTTGGACTTCCTACAGGAGTTACTATGAACTTTAGTAATAATACAGCCATCATAAGTGGTACACCATCTGGACAAACTGGAGATTATCCTTATGACGTTAATTGGTATAGTTCTACCTCATCCTTTACACTAGGTGGAACAATTACAGTTGTAGCAGGTTCTTCAACAAGTACCTCAACTAATTCGTCAATCTACTTTGTAAATGGAACGTGTGAGTGCCCTAATGCAACAGTAGGAGATACTGGTGTTATTGGTGGAGTAACGTATACCGCAGTTGATAATTCAACTATAGCAGGAGAGATTGCGGATGGTAATGTTAATCTGTGTACGACATTGGTTACAGATATGAGTGAACTATTTCGAGAAAATGATTCTTTCAATTCAAATATTAGTTTTTGGGACACATCAAATGTTACTAATATGAGATTTATGTTTTTTGATGCAAGTAGATTTAATCAAAACATAGGTTCTTGGGACACTTCAAATGTGACTAATATGGAAGAAATGTTCAATATTACGGGGAAATTTAATCAAGACATCAGCAACTGGAATACCTCTAACGTTTCTAATATGAGATATATGTTTTCAGAAGCAACAGCATTTAATCAAAACATAGGTTCTTGGAATACTTCCAGCGTAACCAATATGTATGGAATGTTTTTTTATGCTTCAGCATTTAATCAAAACATAGGAAACTGGGATACTTCTAGTGTGACAGATATGGGTGTTATGTTTCAAAATGCATTTGAATTCAACCAAGATTTAACAGGATGGTGTGTTACTAATATAACAACAGAACCTCGTGAATTTGGATTCAATTCAGCCATAACAGATGCCAACAAACCTATCTGGGGGACTTGTCCTGATAGTATTAATACAACTTCAGACAAGATATACTTTGAAAACAACACCTGTAAGTGTCCACAGGCTACTGTAGGAGATACTGCTGTAATTGGTGGAGTAACGTATACTGCAGTAGATAACTCAACGGTAGCAAGAGAGATAGCTAATGGGAATGTTAATTTGTGTACAACGTTAGTTACTGATATGAGTGAACTATTTAAGGACAACACATCGTTTAATTCTAATATTGATTTTTGGGATACTTCAAATGTAACAGTATTGATGGATATGTTTAATGGCGCTAATTCATTTAATCGAGATGTATCTGGTTGGGATTTATCCTCAGCATTAAACTTAAGTTATATGTTTTTTAATGCATCTTCTTTCAATCAAAATATAAGTAGTTGGGACATTTCTACTGTAATTTACATTGACAATTTATTCAACGGAGCGACTGCATTCAATCAAGATATAGGTAGTTGGGATACTTCAAATATTTTGGGTATGGCTGGAGTTTTTGCTAATGGTGATTTCAATGGGGATATAAGCGACTGGGACACTTCTAGTGTTACCAATATGGAAAGTATGCTAAGTTATAACTCTTCATTTAATCAAGATATTAGTAGCTGGAATACTTCTAGTGTTACTGCTACAGATTATATGTTTAGAAATAATCCATCATTTAATCAAAATATAAGTGGCTGGAATGTTAGCTCCATAACAAGTATGGAACGGATGTTTGATGGCGCGTCAGCATTTAACCAAGATTTAACAAGCTGGTGTGTTTCAAGTATTACTTCAGAACCAACTGATTTTGCAACAGGCTCTGACTTAACAAACGCCAACAAACCTATCTGGGGGACTTGTCCTAGTGACTAATAGAAGGTTTTTGTAATACGGAACAATTACAGTTCAATAACAGGCATATCCACTTCCGTTAGTTCAAAGAGTCTTACAATACACTTTTCCAAAGCAGAAACAAGAAGGAGATGAAGTTAAAGACTTGCCTTTGTTTGTGGAGTGATTTTTAAATAGATTAAACGGAATAATAGTAACAATACAAAGTATCTAAATTACTTAGTTTAATAACTAAAAAATTCTATCTTAGATTATGTTTGCTAATACATGCAGTATTTATAATAGGTCTTCTAGAGGAAATAAATTCCAATTAAATTTCTAAAGAACAAAGTGAAAAATTACTTTTTGGTTTTAATGTTTTTTTTGTCAACAGGATTAGTAAACAGTCAAGTTTTAAGCCAAGTAGTAATAAGTAACAATTATATTGGAGCTGATAATCCGGGTGTTGTTCAAGCTGCTGACCGTTCATTTCTTTGTGGATTATCTGAATCAGGATATTTTAATAATGCTCTCCACAACGGGTCATCAAGTGAGCCTTCAATTGGAGACTATATTGTTTACAATAGCAGCTATTCAATTCCACACCAATTTGTTTCTAGTAATCGAAATTATGCTTTAGTTAAACTTAGAGACTTTAATAAACTAATTGAAGTTAATCAGTCAACGGGACAGATTGTAACAGTGTATAGTTGTACCTCTAGTCAAGTTATTTCACTTCCACCACCAGCTATTGCTTTTGAAAATGGAACTTGTAAATGTCCCTCCGCAACAGTTGGAGACACAGAGGTTATAAACGGCATTACCTATACTGTAGTTGATAATACAACTATTGCAACTGAAATTGCAGCAAATAACGTAAACCTCTGTACAACACAAGTGACTGATATGTCTCGTTTGTTTGAAAGTAACGCTACATTTAACTCAGACATTGGTTTTTGGGACACATCGAATACAACCGATATGTCTAGGATGTTTAATGAGGCAAGCATTTTTAATCAAGACATAGGGAATTGGAACACCTCTAATGTTAATAATTTATTTGGGATGTTTTCACGGGCAAGTTCATTTAATCAAGATATTGGTGCGTGGGTTACTTCAAATGTTACAAATATGGGCGTAATGTTTTCTGCCACAGCGTTCAATCAAGATATCGGTGCTTGGGATACTTCAAGTGTAACTGTAATGGGTCAAATGTTTGCAGGAGCTAGCTCATTTAACCAAAATATCGGCAACTGGGACACTTCAACAGTTATTAATATGGAAGGTATGTTTAGTGAAGCAAGTTCATTTAATCAAGATATTGGTGCGTGGGATACTTCTAGTGTTACCAATATGGGCAGTATGTTTTACAATACTCCTTTTAATCAAGACATAGGAAATTGGGACACCACTAGTGTAGTTACTATTTTAGCTATTTTTGAAGCTGCAACTGCATTCAATCAGGATATTGGGCGTTGGGATACTTCGAATGTGGTAAATATGAATAGTATGTTTAACGCAGCTTCTGTTTTTAATCAGGATATTGGTTCGTGGGACACGTCCAATGCTACTGATATGAGATATATGTTTCTACAAGCAACTATATTCAACCAAGACATTGGAAATTGGGATATTTCAAATGTCACTAATATGAGCGATATGTTTAATGCTGCATCAGCATTTAATCAAGATATTGGAAGTTGGGATACTTCTAATGTAACAGATATGTTTAGACTATTTTTTTCACGTCATTCAATCAAGATATTGGAAGTTGGGACACTTCTAATGTAACTAATATGAGAGAGATGTTCGGGGGAGTTACTCCTTTTAATCAGGATATCGGGAGCTGGAATACTTCAAATGTAACCACGATGTATTATATGTTTGGAGGAGTAAATGATTTCAATCAAGATATTGGTAGTTGGGACACTTCTAATGTCACAATAATGGAAAGTATGTTTCTTAACGCTACATCCTTTAATCAAGATATAGGTAGTTGGAATACCTCAAATGTCACTAATATGGACAGGATGTTTGAATCTACTTTTGTGTTTAATCAGGACTTATCTGGCTGGGATGTTTTAAATGTTACAAACTGTCAAGACGTATTATTAAATACTACTACTTGGACACAACCTCAACCAAACTTTACTAATTGTACCCCATAAGTGTATAATGAATCATTAAGATGTTTCAGATACCCTTACAGTTCACTTTACCTGAGCCTAAACAAGAACTAGACAAGGTAAGAGACTCGCCTTTGTTCATTGAACAAGTTCTTGTGATTACGCTATAAATACTATAATTAATTTAATGTTTTTTATATTTGCTTTAAATGATATTGCATGGGTTTTTTGAAAAATATATTGGGAAATAAAACATCAAAAGAAGTTGAAGAAACGTATTTAAACTGGACCCCTTTAGTTTCTTTAGAGGAAATAAACACGATTAAAGAAATTTCCAAAACTCAGTCTGTGTTAATTTTCAAACACGCAACACGTTGCGGAATTAGTAGAATGGTTATAAAACAGTTTGAATCCCTTTTTAATGAAGAAAACAAACAGTTAAAAGTCTATTATTTAGATTTATTGAGCTTTAGAGAAATTTCATCCAAACTATCGGAGGATTTTCAAGTAATACATGAATCTCCTCAATTATTAGTTATTAAAAATGGAATTTCTGTCTATAATGCGTCTCATTATGAGATTACTAAAGTAAACTTGTCAAATTTTATTTAGTTGTAAATTAAGGTGCAATTTTTTCTTTTAATACAGCTACTCCTAAACCCTTATATCCTTCAGAGAAACATGAACAGAAGCGTGTCTCATTGTCATTTATAGCTTGTTGTTGTTAGCCGTTATTTCTTGTGTTTCTATAGCTCCAGAGTGTATAGATGAGGTGACAATAACACTTTCCGAATGTTAGGATTAAGTACCTCAAAAACACGTCCAACGAAGTTGAGGATGTCCAGATCTAAATTGAAGTAAGAGCT
>Ga0233444_10006779_pt1 | contig 10143 bp, 10 predicted proteins | sample SI_124_October20_6_FD_182792 | JGI IMG/M metagenome (GOLD analysis project Ga0233444, IMG submission 182792) | Seawater microbial communities from Saanich Inlet, British Columbia, Canada - SI_124_October2016_10_MG | ecosystem: Environmental > Aquatic > Marine > Inlet | place: Canada: British...
ACGTTATCGATTTTTTACCTAAGGTGAAAATTGAAATTGCAGTCTCCGACAAACTCACAAAAAAAGTAATCGAGGCTATTTCAAAGTCTGCACTCACTGGAAAAATTGGTGATGGCAAGATTTTTGTAATGTCACTTGATCAAGTTCAACGAATCCGAACCGGTGAAACCGGTGAAGATGCACTTTAAGGAGACAGCCATGAATAAAATATTTTCAAAATTAGGAGTCATTGGTTTATTAAGCCTTTTCCTTCTAAGTTTTTCACAAATAGGTATGTCAAATGAGGTATTTGATATTACCAAGGAAACAGTTTTAGTTGCAGAACAAGATGTGCTCGTTGTGGAAGAAGCAGTTGAGGAAGCTCCCACACTTAACTCAGGCGATACTGCCTGGATGATCGTAGCAACCATATTAGTGATAGTAATGGCTATTCCTGGCTTAGCACTATTTTATGGTGGGTTAGTCAGATCTAAAAACATGTTATCGGTCTTGATGCAGGTTTTTGTGACCTTTTCTTTAATGTCAATATTGTGGGTTATTTACGGATACAGTGTGGCTTTTTCAGATGGTACAGGGACTCCTTGGGGACAAATGATTGCGGGTGGTTTTGGCGCAGCATTTTTAAATGGCATTACCCCTGATACAGTTTCAGGCACAATTCCTGAATTTGTTTTTGTGACTTTTCAACTTACTTTTGCAGCACTAACACCAGCATTGATTGTCGGTGGATTTGCAGAAAGAATTAAGTTCTCAGGCATGCTTTTATTTATGACAGGCTGGTTTACGATTGTTTATCTTCCAATATGTCACATGGTATGGGGTGGCGGACTTATTGCAGAAATGGGTGCAATTGATTTCGCTGGTGGCACGGTAGTTCATATTAATGCAGGTATCGCAGCATTAGTCTTAGCACTTTTAATTGGACCAAGAATTGGCTTTGGTAAAGAGCCGATGCCTCCACACAACATGCCAATGACATTGATTGGTGCTGCATTACTTTGGGCGGGTTGGTTTGGTTTTAATGTTGGTAGTGAACTAGCTGCCGATGGCGTAGCAGGTGCAGTGATGATTAATACACAAATTGCAGCCGCTGCAGCGGTTCTTGGTTGGTTATTTATTGAGTCATTGCAAAAAGGCAAAGCATCATTGTTAGGTGGTGTGTCGGGTGCGATTTCAGGCTTGGTTGCAATTACTCCAGCTTGTGCGGTAGTGGGTCCGATGGGTGCAATTATCCTTGGCTTCGTAGCTTCAATATTTGCTTACTGGGCTTGTACTAGCCTTAAAAAAGCGATTGGGTACGATGACTCATTAGACGTATTTGGTATTCATGGTGTGGCAGGTATAGTCGGCGCACTAGGATTAGCCATTTTAATGTCACCAACATTTGGTGGGGTTGGATTTGATGAAGGCGTATCAATGGCTTCTCAATTTGTTATTCAGGCGAAGAGTGTTGGTGTAACAATTGTTTGGTGTGCTATCGCAACCTTCGTCTTATACAAAATTGTCAATTCCGTTGTGGGTATGAGAGTTTCAGATGAAAGCGAAAGAACTGGACTTGATACCACTTCTCACGGAGAGACTGCGTACCACTCTTAATTATCCTCCTGTAATTTTAGAGTGACTAGAGGCCCACTATTTAGTGGGCCTTTTTTTAAGTTAAAAGTTATTTTAAGTTCATGATTTTACTTAGGGTATTTTCATAACAGATTAATTAGCAATCCATGTATATTTACATCACTATTATTTATTTAATAGAATTTTAAAAAATGAAAGGAGATCATATTATGTGGACAACACCAGTTGCAACTGAAATGCGTTTCGGTTTTGAAGTAACAATGTACGTAATGAACAAGTAATTGTTTATTTAGTTATATTAAAAAAAGGAACTCTAAGAGTTCCTTTTTTTATGGAAGCTTAAAGCCTTTAGGTAACAAAACCCATATCTGGCCATCTTGTTTCATCTTACCAGCCATCTTGCCAGCTTCATTTCCTTGCCCCCAATAAAAATCTGCTCTGACGCCACCGTTAATGGCACCACCAGTATCTTGCGCAATCATAAGCTGTTTTATAGGAATATCAGTATTTGGTTTAGTTGTCTTGAGGAAAATAGGCGCACCCAGTGGGACATACCGACGATCTATAGCAACAGATCTTTCAGATGTTATGGGAACACCAAGTGCACCAATTGGTCCAGGTAGACCTTCTGGCAGAATTCTAAAAAATACATAACTCGGGTTAGCGCTTAAGAATTTTCTTAATTTCTTTTTATTATTTTTTGCCCATTTTTTAATACTCTGCATAGAAACCTTACCTCTTTGCAATTCTCCTGCACGAATAAGTGCACGGCCCATTGAGCGATAGGGGTGTCCATTTTGATCTGCATATCCAATTTGAATTCTTTTGCCATTATTAAACTCAATGACACCGGATCCTTGAATTTCAAGAAAAAAAGCTTCAACGGCATTATTCACCCAAACTAATTCATTTCCTTTTAGAGGAGCCACTTTTTCTGTAATTTCATCTCTTGTAAAGTAAGGGACTAATTTATTACCTTCAACCCTTCCTCTCAATCTCTTATACTTTAAGTCAGGATAAATTTCACTTAGATTGACCGTTATTAAATCATCAGGAATAGAGTACAGGGGAATATTGTATTTTTTTGTTTTCTCCCAATTACCCTGAAGTACAGGCTGATAATAGCCTGTAATTAATCCTTCTTTTGAACCGTCATTATTTGTAGCTCGATATAAATTAAAATAATTTCTGTAGTAATTAATTATTTCGTCATTACTTGGAGACGAGCCAATTAAATAAGCTTGTTCACAAACTTCACGCCAAGGTTTTTTATTGATAAGCGTTGAACAGCTTCTCATCCAAGCAGGCCAAGCGAGAATCAAGTAGTCCTCCGAGAGTGCATACTCAATGTCACTCCAGTATGTTTCCTTCAGAAAGTTGTAGGGTTTAAATTTGACTTCTTTTTTCTCTTCAACGACAGGTGGTTCAACTTCAGGGCAATTACAATCCACGGGTGGTCGAGTATCTTGACAGCCCGCTAGGAATAAAAACAAAACAATTATTAATCTACGTGAGTTGATCAATGAAGTGTTCTCGGCATATTTAATTCAAACTTAGGAATTTCGACATCAAAGCTTATTTCACTCTCTGTTAACATTTGGTAAGAGCCCCACATAAAACCCGAGGGAGTGCTAATTTCAGTAAAACTTGAATAATGATAAACTTCTCCAGGAGCAATTGTTGGTTGCTCTCCAATCACACCCTCTCCTTTTACCTCAAATTTTTCAAACTTTGAATTCTCAATTATCCAATGCCTACTGATTAATTGTATAGGTTGTGAGCTTTCATTTTTAATCTCAACCTCATAAGCAAATACATATTTATTAAATTCAATCATAGAATTTTTTTCAATGAAATTTGGCGTTACTTTAATTAAAACATGGTTATTCTCTTTACCCATCACTTAATTAATCCAGAAGTTGGTGAGCTTGGATCTGCTTGATAAAACTTTTTTTTCATCCTCCCTGCTAGGAAAGCTTCCCTGCCACATTCAATAGCTTTTTTCATCGCAGCCGCCATTAAAATAGGATTGTCTGCAGCCGCAATGGCTGTATTCATTAGAACTCCATCACAACCAAGCTCCATTGCAATAACTGCATCTGAAGCAGTTCCCACGCCTGCGTCTACAATGACGGGAACCTTTGCATTATCAATGATAATTTCTAAATTATGAGGATTCAAGATACCCATTCCAGAACCGATGAGTGATGCTAATGGCATGATGGCACAGCAGCCTATATCTTCAAGTTGCTTTGCAATAATAGGATCGTCTGAAGTATAAACCATGACATCGAACCCTTCTTTGATTAAAACTTTAGCAGCCTCTACAGTCTCAACAACATTTGGATATAGTGTATTAGGATCACCTAAGACCTCTAATTTAACAAGGTTATGTCCATCTAAAAGTTCTCTTGCAAGACGCAATGTTCTAATAGCATCATCTTTTGTATAACACCCTGCTGTATTGGGTAAATAAGTATATTTTTCTTTAGGTATAAAATCGAGTAAAGATTCTTCTTTAATATCTTGTCCAATATTAGTTCTTCTAATTGCAACCGTCACAATCTCTGCACCACTTTCTGATATTGCTGTTTGGGTTTCTTTAAAATCTTTATATTTACCTGTGCCTACTAGAAGCCTTGATAAATAATGTTTTCCTGCAATTAAGAACTTATCTGATTCCATTAATTAGCCACCACCTACGGCTATAACAATTTCGAGTTTGTCACCCTCTTTTAAAAAGGTTTGAGAGAAATTACTTTTTGAAATTATTTCCCCATTATATTCTATGGCAAATTTTTTTTCATTAAGTGCTAATTTTTCAATTAACGAAGTAAGGCTTATTTCGTTACTTCCAAAACTTTTTTGTTGCCCATTAACGTAAATTTTCATCGGATTATTTTTACAATTAAAAAATTTGAATTTATTGCTATAACGTTTATCATATAACAATATTTGGGACAAAATCCCAATAATTTTTTAAATTCCCAAAAGGAAAAAAGATTGTGAAAAGTAAAAAAACAAATCCACAGCTAAACCAAGCACAAATTGACGCTTCTAAACCAAAAATTGAGAGTGAAGTTAAAACTCATTCAAAAGTGATAAAAAAAATAAATCACAACAATTTTCATAGGGCACTCGAAGCTTTTTCTGATTGCGTCTAGCTTTTTAAAGTTCTATTAAATAGACTAAAAGTTAACTGATAACATATGGCCGCAAGTTCAGCATCATATCTATCACCCTCATCTCTCATAAACGCATGTTGGGCATTAAATTCATGCCAGCTGAATTTAATGGAAGTATCTAGTAACTGTTGATGTATATTTGATCTATTCTCAGTAGGTACATGGTTATCTTGCTTTCCCCAAATCATTAATAACTCACCCTGAATGTCTGAAAGTCTTTCCATGCTGTGCTGTCCAGGTTTATTTGGAATCGTATTTGTATGAAGATCTGTTGCATAGAAACAGGCTGTAGCTTTGACACTTGGATTAAGAGCAGCTCTAAATGCAAGGTGACCACCAATGCAAAAACCCATTGCACCGATATGACCATTTGACCACTTTTGTGTATTGATCCAGTCAATCATAGCCTGATTATCTGTATCGTATGATTGAACATCTTTTTCAGATTTATCAGCATTGCCTTTATCTCTACCTGCATCATCGTAATTAAGCACGGTGCCAATTTCATTAAGTTCATGGAAAACTTCAGGCACCAAAACTACAAATCCTTGGCTTGCCAAAATTTTGGCAGCTCTTTCTATTGGGCCTGTTTGTTGAAAAATTTCTGAATAAAAAAGAATAGCAGGAAACTTTGATGTCGATTTTGGCCTATGAACATAAGTTCTCATTATTCCTGTTGGTGTATTTAAATCGACAAACTCTGACTCTAGTATCATGGTTATCCCTGTAAAAATTTTTATTTTACTTTAAAAAAAAAGATAAATTAAAGTATTTATTAAATAAGCTGTTTAGTTGTTAATTTATAATTTATTCAATTTGTAAGGCGCATTCACTATATAAAATAGTATCTTCCTTTTTGACGGTTGTGGTTTTCTCATTAAATACTAATTTAGTAATTCCATTTGAAAAAACATTGGAAATTTCTGTTTTATCAAGTTTAATTTCTCTCTTTGGAAAAATGATCCAAAGACTTTCTTTATTATCTCCAATGTAACGAACAAAGAAATATTTTTTTTGATTACAAACATATTTAATTGAATCTTCAGGCGTTGTGTCTATTTCACCACCATCTTCAAATAATTCATCGATTGAGTAATCTTTCGAGGCACAACCAACAATAAAAATCAAAAAAAATATATTTAAAATAAGCTGTCTCATAGATATTATTTAATTTGCTATCAAAGTTTTATGATTATTTAAGCTCATTATTATACCGATACTAGCTAATGAAACTACCATAGATGTGCCTCCATAACTCATAAAAGGCAAAGGTAAGCCGACAACTGGAACTAATCCACTAATCATTGCAATGTTGACGAAAATAGCGCTAAAAATTGAAACACCTAGCGATACTGTTAAAAGCTTTGAGAACACACTTTGCATATTATTTGCCAAAATAAATATCCTGAATATAAGCAGAAAAAACAAAACAAAAATTATAGTTACACCAAAAAAACCAAACTCTTCAGAATAGACAGCAAAAATAAAATCAGTATTTGCTTCTGGTAAAAAATTTAAATTTGTCTGTGACCCTTCTCCCCAACCTTTCCCAAAACCACCACCCGAACCTATGGCAATCATTGACTGAATGGTATGGTACCCAGTACCTAATGGATCAACAAAAGGATCAAGCATATTAATGATCCTATTTTTTTGATAAGCATGAAGATTCATCCAGATGAGAGGAGAGGAAAGAATGGCAACAATCATAGATGAGATTATTAAACGCCAGGAAATGCCCGCTAAAAAAATAATCAAAAAACCAGACAAGGCAATCATAATAGACGTCCCTAAATCAGGTTGAAGTAATACAAGGTAGACGGGAATACAAATTAAAAAGATGGCTGTAAGGTGGACTCTTAATGAAATCTTATTTTGATAATGTTGATAAAGCCAAGCGATCATTAATGGTAAGCTAATTTTCATTAATTCAGAAGGTTGCAGGTTTAAAACGCCAAAAGCTAACCATCTTTTTGCTCCATTACTTTCTACCCCAAAAAAATGTACTAAGATTAATAAAAATATCGTGATTAAAAACAAAACAGGTGCGTAGGAAAATAAAATACGGGGATTAGTAAAGATTAAAATTGTAAAAATTATTAGTCCAATAAAAATATTGATAACTTGATTAATAATAATATTAGAAGTGTCTAAATTGCTGCCTGATAAAGTAAACAAGCCCAGAAATATAATAAAGAGAGTAATAGCTAAAAGTGGCATATCAGTTCTTTTTTTATATTTTTTTAAGACTTTAATCATAATTTTTATTTATTAAATAAGAATCTAAAACTTTTTTTGCAATTGGGCCTGCTACTGAGCCACCGTGCCCCCCATTTTCAACAATAACGGCGATGACAATTTCAGGATCAATGGCAGGGGCATAGGTAATAAAAAGGGCATGATCTTTTAGTTTATCAGGGAGGATATCCTCGTTATATTCTTCATCTATTTTTAAACCAAATAATTGAGCTGTCCCAGTTTTGGATGCCATTTGATAATTTGATTTTCTGCCTAAAAAAGCAGCAGTCCCACCCTCTTTTGTGACATTCACCATCCCTTTTTTAACCCATTTTAGGTTCTCATCTGAGTAGCTTTGTTGTTTCTTTTTGATTTCTTGTTTATCTTGCTGGATTCCGTCAATGCTTAAAAGTAAGTGGGGCTTTATTGATAAATTTGGATTCGCAAGTTTTGCTGTAGCATTTGCAAGCTGGAGTGGTGTGACAAGAGTAAATCCTTGGCCAATCGCAGTAATCGCAGTTTCCCCAGCATACCAACTTTCATTAAACTTCTTCTTTTTCCAAGCTTTATTGGCAATTAAACCACTTTTTTCTCCTTCAATATCAATTTCAGTTTTTTTCCCAAAGTTAAAGTCATCAAGTACTTCATTTAATTTAGGGATTCCTAATTCAAGACCTAATCCATAGAAAAAGGTATCGCATGAAACAGCAATTGCTTTAATCATATCTACAGTTCCGTGACCTCCTTTTTTCCAATCACGAAATACTTTAGAAGATCTTGGCATTTTAAAATACCCAATATCGAAAATTGAAAAAGGGGGTTTTCTTATATTATTTTTAAGGGCAGCAAGAGCAACGAAAGGCTTAAGCGTAGAGCCTGGTGGATAAAGGCCAGCAACGACCCTATCGAGCATGACTCTTGAGTTTTTATCGTTTAGATTGGCCCAAGCCTCGTGAGATATGCCGTTTGTAAATAAGGCTGGATTAAATGTTGGTTGACTAACATAAGCAAGTACCTCAGAATTTTTTGGATTGATTGCGACAAGAGCTCCCTTTTTCTCACCAAACGCTTTCTCAGCAATTTTTTGCAATCTATAATCAATTGTTAAATTGATAGCCTTTCCAGGGATAGGCTTTTCTTCTTGTAAAGTTCTAATGACATTTTGCTTGGCATCCACTTCAATCTCTTTAAAACCTGGGGTTCCATGTATTAAATTCTCGTAGAATTTTTCAGTACCTGATTTACCAATATGCGTGCTACCCAAATATCGATTAGTTAAATTTTCTTTTTCTAAGGAATTGATGTCTTTATCATTAATTCTATTTATGAATCCAATTAGGTGTGCAGATGACTTTCCTTGAGGATAGTCTCTTATAAACCTTTGTTTAATTCTAAGGTTGGGAAATAAATATTGATACGCAACGAAACGAGCTATTTCCTTGTCGCTTAGATTGAAGCTGATGGGAACTGTATTTTCATATAAGTAACTAATTTTTTTATTAGTAATATCAGTATCAATATTAATATTTAATTTATTTTTTAAACGGTGTCTTATTTCAGGAAGCGCAGAAAAAGACGCACGGTCTATTTCTAAGGAATGAACTAATTTATTATCAGCTAAAATTATATTATTTCTATCGAGAATGACTCCTCTTTTGGGAGGTATCGGAATAATTTTAATACTATTATTTTTACTTAGAGCGGTAAATCTATCAAATTGTATGATCTGTAAATAAAATATTTTTAATAAAGGAATGAGCAGCAGGATGATTAAAAATACAAATAGTATTTGAATTCTTTTTTTAAAAAAATATTTAAAGCGATAATTATCCAAAATAAATTTTAAGTGCCATAAGTTCTTTCATAAAAAATTTGAAAAATTATTAAAACAACAAAAGTGATAGCTATTTCTATTATTAAATAATTTAATAGGCTTCCATTGTTATGAAAAGTAGGATTAAAATTTTGAGATATCGACGTTACAATTATTATGCCAAGGCAAATAGATAGAAATTTAAGAAGAATTGCTTGAGGTCTTGTCGGCATTAAAAAATATTTTTGGGAAAAAACTTGGAGTCCATATAAAAGGAGGAATGCGATGGTGTATTGTCCTAAAATTGACCCAATCAAAATATCTACGATGACACCGATCAAAAAGACTTTAGTGATATTAATTGATATTAAATTGGATGAAACAGTTAGTACCATTAGTGCTACGAAATACTCTGGGTAAATATTAATATTTAAAAAACTAAATAAATTAATGAAGCTAAAAAAAATAGAAACTAAAAACAACCCAACAAATAACTTTTGTTGTCTTATTTTAACGTCATGAGATTTTTTTAACATTTTTTAATAATCAAGTATGGTAATTAAAGAAAATTGATTTGAAAAGGTTGCTGGCTTTAAAAGAATTTTGTTAAATTGTTTATCTTCCGGAGACACCTCAACGACTTTTCCTATATTAATTCCACTAGGGTATACGTTATCGAGACCTGAAGTCACAAATGTGTCACCAGGCGAGACGTCTATCGAAGAGGGAAAGTAAGGGATGACTAAAAATTCAGTATCACCATAAATGATGGCATGATTTTGTCCATTATCTTGGAGTGCGTTGACAGCAAATTTTTTTGAAAGCAATGGAATAACTTCACTTGTTTGGTCATAGGTTGAATATATTTGCCCAACTAAACCTAACCTGTTTACGACTGGCATGCCTTGACGAATTCCACCTTTTTTACCTTTGTTGATTGTAATTACCTGGGCCCTGCCTCTCATAGTTGGCCTAATAATCTGAGCGGGATAAGTTTTTTTTGGAGAATATTTTTTTGATAAGAGCGCTATCTTTCTCAAGTTATCATTTTCAGCTACAAGAAAATTTTTTATTTGATTTTCAATGGAAAGGTTATCAACTTTAATATTTAGTTGATTTATTTCTTCCTCTAATAAAGCTTTAGATTTTGATAAGCTTTGAAAATTAGCAAAAAAATTAATGGAGTCATTAGTTAAAATGATTAAAGGAGCAGTTATAAATGAAAAATCTTTTCTAATTTGCTTAAGATATTCATATCGACTGTCCATAAACATCATGAGCACAGTCAAGAAAACAAAAAAAATAAAAAAAGGTAAAGAAAAGTTAGTAGTA
>Ga0233444_10006784_pt1 | contig 10138 bp, 12 predicted proteins | sample SI_124_October20_6_FD_182792 | JGI IMG/M metagenome (GOLD analysis project Ga0233444, IMG submission 182792) | Seawater microbial communities from Saanich Inlet, British Columbia, Canada - SI_124_October2016_10_MG | ecosystem: Environmental > Aquatic > Marine > Inlet | place: Canada: British...
TGTCTGTCTGCTTGAGACTGTCCATAAGCCTGATAAGCCGCTTGGTTACGTGCTTCACCTAGTGCCCTGTCTAGTGCAAATTGCTCTGGACTACCGCCATACTGAGCAGTCATTAAACCTAGCCTACCTTGGCCTCTTAAACGGTTCTCTAGCTCAAGTCGTTGACGTTCTTCCTCTGGGCTTTGTATGCCTCTTATTTGCTCATATAAAGCCTTTTGTCGATCAAGAGGATCACCGCCTAGCTCATCTAAGAAACCGCCTGACATGCCAAACAGACGGTCTTGTAGAGCTTGTTGTTCTTCAGATAGGTTCATATCAAACCCACCTTGTTCGTTAACATCCGCACTACCTAAGCCAGATGTAACACTAAAGGGAACAAACTGTGACTGCTCGTATCCTTGCTCACCTACGGCAGTACCACGAGCTAGTGTTTCATCTCTAAAGTCTGTTTTTCTTTTTATATCTCTTTTTAAGCTCTGATAAGCTTGACCTGATTCTAACAAGTCCGATAAAAAACCCATTAGTAAGTCCCTCCGCTAATTGTACCTGATAGTGTTCCTGTGAGGCTACTTGCTGATAGTGTTGAAACAGTAACTACACCTGTGAATGTTGGCCCTGACAAGTCTGCTTTAGTTGCAATAGCTGTAGCGATAGAGTTAAACTCATCGTTTATTTCTGTACCCTTTACTATTTTACCTGCACTACCTGTTGGTAAATTATCTTTAGCCATAAAGTCTGTGGCTTTTGTATAATTACTCATTAAAAAAGTCTCCCTAATAATACGTTTATATCAATTTTTTGTATTGAAAATTCACTACCGCTAATTGTAGACTCTAAACCAACAGTGACTACGTTTCCATGTCCTGAACCGTGTACATTAGGTACTTGAGTTTGAGTACCTGCTGTGTATTCAGAAGTTGTAACATTGTATTCGCTTACACCATAATAAGCTATGTTTGGGTTAGTTCTTTTAGAGTTAAAAGTTTGTTTGTAATAGGAGTCTGAGTAATCATATCCCCAACTTAATACAGACTGTGCCTCTGCATCTCCAATGATTGTCATTTTAAACTTCTTAAGAAACTTAATGTTTGACGAGTTTCCAAAATCTAAAGGATTGCTAAAATAAGATAAAGGATAAGAAGAGACTGAATAAGTATACGTACCGCCAACAAGAGTACACAAGCCATCTACAAAACCTGTGTATTTGTATATGCCGCCTTGTCTTCCCATATATATAAAGCCTTCCTGCGTTCTTGTATAACACAACGCAATAGGAGTTGTCCACGTAGTAACTCTGTGTGATCCATCAGGTAACGCCTGTCGCATATCAAAACAGTACGTTATGTTGCCTGTAGGTAAAGTTAAAAGATAGAAGGCTTCCTCTGGGCTATACAAGGACTTAACAGAAGATAGCGTAGAGTCTAGTATTCTTTCCTCGTTGACCTGCCGTACTAAGTCGTTCCTGACGTTTCTGCTTATGTCTCTCATCGGCATAGACTTTTCTTGAATGACTCTACCAAAGCTACGCACACCTGCGTCAGACAGGAACACAATGTCAGTACCTGTGTGCTGTACAGAATCTCTAGCAACACAACCTACACCTTTGACAGTATCATGTAAAACCATTGTAGTAGGATTGTCTGCACCTGAATAAACAACAATAGACATCCTACCAAAAATAATAAGAAAGTTATTGTGTGCCGCAAGTGCTACAACTTCATCATAACCAGAAGGCCATACTGTTGTTAAGTCAATAGCACCTGTAGAACCACCATTCCAATCATTTCCATTAAGAAGGTCTGACCAGTATATAGTATGTTTATTGCCTGTGATGTCTGCTACCCATAAACGACCAAAAGCCGCTAATACTTCATTGGCTTGATAAGGAGCATCAACACTTCCTGCAATTAGAAGAGTAACTGTGTGACTGCTTCCTGATCCTGTTAAAGTCGGAGAAAAAGAGACTGCACCTGTTGTTTTATAAGTAAATTTAAAACCATCAGATGCATCGTTTAATGCTACAGTAAATAATAAATTACTATAATTAGAAGCACCTTGTATTGCAGTGACTTGTTCAGCAACACTAGTGTAGGATGCAGATGCTATACTAACTGTTGTAGTGCCGTCATTAACTACAAGTGTTGTCGTCTCTGAAGCTGTTGCTGTTGCATTGAATACCGAAACAATACCATTAGGGCCGTCAAAACCTGTAACTGATGTCAGCTTAACAAGTCCTTGGCTTCCAGAATCAGTGTAAACTAAAGGCTCATGTCCTGTCTGGTAAAAATAAACATGATCATTAAAGTTTACAATCTTCCACTTGTTATTATTTATAGTGTAACCTGATGGAGTTATGTCAGTTAAAGTACCAACGCCACTAAATATCTTATTGTTACCTGCTGAGAAAACAATCTTATCTCCACTTTTATCTAAAGATTCAAAGATTGTCTCTACTTTTACAGTGTTTGTACCTACTGTAGAAGCCCCTGTAGTGTTCTCAGTTGAAGACAGCAATACTGAGCCTTTTCTAGCCCCTACTCGTCCTAGTTTATCAATAACACAGTTAGTTGCAATAGACGCATAGCTAGGGTCAAGACCCACAGGAGAATCCTGCGTGTTGATACCTCCAAACGCAGGTGCATTAATTGTTACATTCTGTAGTTGTTGAGCCACTATATAGGTCTCCAAACAGTTTCTTCTGGGTGTCGAGCTACGTCAAATGCAATCATGTCGCCTAGTGTTTGATCCGCTATGGCAAACAGTTCTGCTGATGATGTACCGCCAGTTTCCCCTCGCTCTCTTGAAGCTAAAGCAACAGCATAATGTATTACAGGATTAGAAGGCACATGTAAAATTGCTGAATCTTCAACTAGTGTCTCTTTCTTATCTATAGTGTTGACACGTATAAAATAGTTATCATCTGGAATGGGATATAAATCAAGGATTGCCTCTCCATTATCATTAAAGCCATTCCAAGAATAATAAGCAGGAGAACCCTTAGCTGGAGGATTGTTTAGAAAAGCATTGTTCATCCAACTAGATGTCACAGGCTTTAAGAAATAATTAGATGTGTCATTTATAATATCAAGAATTTTAAGACTGATGTCAGAACCTTCAAGCTGATACCTAAAAATATCAGTTGTTGTGTCAATAGTAAAAGTAGTTCGTAAAGCTGACCAATCCCAAGAGTCCTCTACAATCCTTTTAGAATCATTTACAAACTCTCCTATTAACCTTGAATAGCTATTTTCTGACACAGACTGAATTGTATCATCTTCTCTTAGCCTTCTTAGTACACTCTGTACAAGCTGTAAGTAAGTCATTAGATTGTGTATCCTTGCTTTGTTAATTGCATTATTTGTCTCTCTGTACGCCCTTAGCTTTCTCTACTGTTCTCATGGCTCCAAGACCTAACATACCTAAAAGAACAGGCATCATTTCAGATAGAGCAATTAAAGGTATTACTATTTCAGATTCAACCAAGGCTAGTATAAAGTTAGCCATAGGAATCAAGATAAAATTACCTGCCATGCCCATTGCACAAATCCAGCCTACTGCTGGCCGCCAACCCGCGACAAACATATTGTTATGTGCGGCTTCCACTTTGTTTACTTCAAGCTGTCCCTTGGCAAGCTCATGTGCGTGTCTTTCTGCCATTGTAGCTATGCGGTGAGCTAGTAAGTTTTTCTGATCTTTATTCTCTACAAACTTATCTAATAAACTTGAAATAGGTTCAATTAAAGAAGGAAGAATAGACATTATGCAGTTCTTTTCCACATGTATACAACAATAGACGGCTGTATGTTATTTACAGCAGTACCGCTTCCGACATCACTTGTTTTACCTAAAGTAGGCGCTACAGTTGTGCTTCCTAATCTATAATCATGATTATCTGTATCTGCATTTGTTTGTCTAGTTGCTAAAGTTTGAGAGCCGCTAGAAAGAACAGTAGATGTTGTCCCGCTTCCATGTACTGCGGCAATTTTATGGTTATGAGAAGGTAAATTAGATTCGGACAATGTAACAGTCTTAGAACCTTGTAGTTCTTCCGCTGTGTCAAAGTCTGTGTCTTCGCTATCTAAACTTACAAGCGTTCTACCTTTTCCGAATCTTTCCCAAGTTCCACCAAAGAGTGTACTAGGAGGTGTAAAGTCCACAGAGATATAAACAGCACCTATAGGATAAGCCTGTAATGCTCCTGCAATCTCAACTACAGCATTCGTACTATCTTTAACGTACAGTTTTTTATCGGCAGTATTGACTGCTAACTCAGCACCAAAAGTAGTAGAGCCGTTACCTACTGCAAGATCAGAAGCAAGAGGAGCGCCAGTAATGTTTCTTGATTTAGTTAAAAGAATAGTCATATTTATTTCTTACCTAATAATTGTTGAACTGTATCTGTTTCATAAATTCTAATACCTAGCCAGACAATAGTAAATAAACTAGCCAAGGGAGGTAACCAAGCGGCTAAAGAAAGAACCCCTGTTGAGGCCGCAATCACATCTACAGTTTGTTTACTTTGTTCGTCCAGCATAATAAGTTCCTTTTATTTCTCTGACATTGCTTGTGTTGTTTGGTAACGGAAGAATATACCACCCATTCCAAATAATGTGCTGGCTAACATAATAGTTTCAGCGGACAGATTAAGCTGTAGGACGTACACTTGTAGAGCCGCTAAAGTTACACCAAAGACTTGCCACCTGTTACTACGGCTACGCCAGAACTGTTTTACTCTGTCCATGATAATTCTACCCACTCTTGATTGTCTTCATCCCACTCATGTATGCCTTCCTCTGGATAGGGTACAGGTGAGTCCCATAAACAAGTGTCTTCGTTCAGTGTCCAGCTAGGGTAGGGCTGAGGAGGTATGAAAGCATCTCTCTCCTCGTCGAATGTGTATCCAATCCCTGCATAGTTCTTTCGAAAGGGAGTACCATCGTTAGCATGAACACCGCCAAAGGTATTGTAGCTAGTGCGCTTTGCTCCGTAATACTCTTCCCAGTTAGTGTCACCTTCGTCTTCATTTTTACCGACATGTACCTGAGTGACTATGTTGTTGTTATCTAATATTGCGTAATGTGCCATAGTTTTTATCCAAAGGTTACTGTGTCAGATGCGCCAGCCGCTGTGATTTGAGTAACAGTATTTCCTGAGTGAGTTGACGAGCTAGAAGTAACGCCAGCAGAGAATGTTGCTGTTACAGAAGTAGGATAAATTAAAAGTATAATACCTGAACCCCCAGCGCCGCCGTCGGGGCCTGCATTTCCTCCACCACCACCACCACTATTGGTTCCTCCAGCTTGCACCACCACACTTGTTCCGTTACCTCCATTACCGCCACCGCCTGTAGAGTTATTACCGCCTCCTAAACCTACTGGTCCATAAGAGCCACCGCCTCCGCCTTCACCATATTTCTGAGTCAAACCTGATGCGCTTATTTGCGTTCCAGCGCCACCGTTGCCACCATCAGAACTTGTGCCGTTGACTCCTGCACTTGCAGTTCCACCACCGCCTCCTGCTCCATATCCTGGGCCAGTGGGACTGCCATTACCGCCGTTATATCCTTGTCTTGGAGGGCCAGCTATTCCAGTGCCAACGGGTGCTCCGTAATAACCAGTTCCACCACCACATCCTCCCGAACCTACTCCGTAAGAACCGCCATAACCACCACCGCCTCCACCTGTAGAGGTATGTCCAGCAAAAGTAGAGTTAGAACCGTTGTTTCCTCTTGAGTTAACAGTCCCACCGAACCCTGAACCTCCTGCTCCAACTGTTACTGAGTAAGCGGTATTTTTAACATAAGTAGAACTGTCTGTAGCCGTTAGTAATCCACCGCCACCGCCTCCACCTACAGTAGCTCCTGAACCGCCACTAGCTCCGCCAGCTTGCACAGCGTAAGTAAGAGAGAATGGAGCAGGCCCACCACCACCACGACCTACAGCCTTGCCGATAGAGAATGCACTTACATTAGCGCCAATCATGCAATTATCGCATGTATGCCAGTGGCAGTAGTGCCAGTAGCCAGCACTCGCTTAACAGAACATATTAAATAGAAGTTATCAGGTACCGCGATAGTGCGCGTAGTTCCATCTATATTGTGAAAGGACACGTTCCCTTCTCCTGTGATGTATAGACCAATAGCAATGTTATTGGTTACGCCATCTGAACCGTCAGGGGGTGTAGCTAAAGTAGACTGTCTATATCTAGGACTAGTTCCTACGTTATCTGTACTATCAGAAGGAGTCACAGGAACCATGTCAGTTACACTTCCGTTAAGTTCTTCTCTTTTCCTATCTATAAATGGATTTGACATTTTTAACCTCGTTTTAAATAGTATCCATATTTACATTATTAGTAGATACAGAGTTAGTTGCTAAATTTGTAGATGCAGTGGCGCCACTTAAAGTGTTATTACTCAAGTTAATTTTATTACTCGCGGCATCTATATAAACGCCATAAGTAGCAGTAGCTAAATTAACATAATTGTTTTGCACTGAAGTCCTTTCAACATCAATAAAAATAATCCCAGTATTGACTGAAGAACCTGCTCCGTAGATTTTATTTCCTGTGACCAAACAATCGCTACATTGCCTAAGACCTATACCATAACTTGAAGTTGATTCGCTTAGGTGAATATTGTTGTTGTTGATACTGTTGTTATTCCCATATCTGTTGAAAATACCATAAGTTACAGGGCCAACAATATTGTTATTAGATATGATAGCATTACCGTAGCGGTTAATAATTCCATACCCTGTAGGGTTTTTAACAACATTATCACTAATCACAATGTTTGCTACAGTTCCAAACTGACAATCAATTCCGCTTACAGTAGTTCCTGATGTTAAATTTTGTGTTCCATCAACTACATTGTTACTAATTATTATTTCTCCAGCAGAAGAAGTGCCAAGATCAGCCACATATATTCCTGCATTGCTTAAAACATTTCCTAGGATAGTCACGTTATTAACAGGAGAAAGCGTTTGCCCTCCATATACAAAAATTCCATAGCCCAAGCAATTATTAATTACATTACCAGTCACAGTAACATTGTTAATAGTTTCTTCTACCTGTAAGAATCCTTCTGTTTTGTTGTTACCATCACAAGTATTGCCTGAAAAAACCACGTTGTCTGTGCCTAAATCAATCTTTACAACACCATCTAGTATGTTAGGGTTTGGTGCGGCAGTAGTGTTTTGGCTAAAAGTATTGTTTGAAATAATTACATCTTTAACTATTTGCCCTGATCCACCTTGCGTCAAAATTAATAGTCTTGGGCCTTCAAAATAATTACCAGAAATAACAACATCATTACTTCCTTTAGCTGAAGTTTCTCTAACTCTAACAGCCGCAGTATTTCCAGCAGTGTCTCCATCTTCAGAAGTAAAAGTATTGTCGTATATTCTTATTCTATCGCTTCCATCGAAAGTAAACATAGAGGCGGCAGTGGCTACGTCTGTATCATAAATAAAAGACAACCCTCTTACTGTTACATCTTCTTTTTCTACAATGTTAAAGATAGTATTATTAGTAACAGAGGTAGGTGTACTGCCGTTGATAACTGCGTTTCTTGAACCAAACAAACTAGTATTTGATTTTACTGTTAGTGTAGTTTTTACAATGTAAGTACCATCAGGAAAATAAATATTACCTTGTTCATTTAAAGCAAGCTGTAAAGCAGAGCTATCGTCAGTTACTCCATCACCTACAGCACCATAGTCCAGTACATTAACTTGAGCGCCTTCGATCATGCTGTTTGTTGCTTTTGTTAAAGCCATTTTATAATGCCCTATAGTTTATTTAGCTACCCAACCAGTATTGCTGGTTCCAGATTCTTTAATGTATAAAGATGTACTAGCACCTCCGTCATTCCGATACCAAACCGAACCTACTCCAGCAATTACTACACTTTCAGGAGTACCTGATCCAGAACCCTCGTAATGAATAGGGAACTTAGTGTAATCAAGCTGTGCGATGTTATCTGTTCTAAAGTTATCTTTAACGATACCTGTACTTGGCAATGTTTCAGCGGTAGATAATTGAGAAATCCAGTACGTTTTGTAGCTAGTTCCTACTACGTTAGTTACTGTAAGTCCTTGCGTTTGATACCAACTAACAACACCTCGATTAGATGCGGTATCTGCCGCACCTTTTGTATCGTAAGTCTTCACGTTATCAATACAAACGTTGCGTGAATCTTCTGAGTACACAGCAGACTTGTATGTCTCGTAGAACATAGAGTTATGAACTGTGATAGACCTAGAGTCTTCAATACCCACACCATTTCTTTCGGCAGTTCTAACAGTAGCGTTGTTAATTACTACGTTACCTGCTTCATGTAATTGAATACCATCTAACTCAGATGTATCAGAAACAATGTTGTTTAAGTTTATATCGTGAGTACAGTATTTTACTACTGGTGTACCGCCAGCATTGCCAGCAGTAGCGTCTTCAGATATGTACTTAATAGTATTACCGCTAACACTGTATATTGGAAATGATCCGTTAAACCCTGCAACACTAGCGCCAGACATATTAAGCCAACCATCAGCAGTAAACAGCGTGCCTGATATGGGCGTTCCTAAGTCAACAGTAACCATTCTTACTGTAACGTTGGCTGTACCACTAGGCGCTACATTAATAACTTCATCTGCCGCAGTAACGGTAGCCCCTGTAAAATCTAAAGTGTTCTCTGCCCTGAATCCGTAACCACAGTTGATTGCACTACAGTTAGTCAGGTTAGTGTTTCTTTGCGGAGCGTGTATTCTAAAGCCCATGTTAGAACAGTCTCGAACAAAGCAGTTAGTTAATTGCGCTCCAGTGTTATACGCTAGAGTAATACCGTTACCAAAGTTGTTACCATCTGCACGACAGTTAGACATAGCTAACTCAGGGGCTAAACAATAAAACCCATTGTCGTAAGTCCAGTTAAAAGTGTTACAGGAATCAACAACAAGCTGTTCTCCACCAATATAAAATCCTGTAGCACAAGAGTTAGTTGAACAACCACGCATATAAGTATATGCAGTATTAATTAATATTCCTCTTGGAACGCCAGCATTACCATTTTGATTCCATGAGGTTGCGTTATATACAGTGCAATCAAATATAGAATTTTGTGACTGGGAATTAAACCCTGTACGAGTACCAGTAATTACAAAGCCACACCAACCGTCTTTAAAGTAACAATCCCTAATACGTGATCGACTAGCATACTTAAAGTAAACACCGCCAATTCCTTTGTTAGTACCTACTGATCCGTCAGCAATAATATCTTGATTATTCCTTTGTCCATGAAATGCAATATTCTCAACGTGCATTGAATCATTACCAGCCACATCATTATCGGAGTACGCTTGGTTGACAAGAATTGATGTAGCCATCGTAGCTAGGGTTGCACCGTTACCGCCCTCTTTTAAAATAGTAGCCTCAATACCATCACCATATAGCTTGGTATTAGACTTTATTCTTAAAGTAGTGTTAATTACGTAAGTGCCACTAGGGATATACACTTGACCTTGCAAGTCTAACGCGGCTTGAATAGCGGCACTGTCATCTGTAGTACCATCCCCTTTAGCTCCAAAGTCTCTAACATTGTTAGGCGCTCCTTCGATCATTCTATTGTGTGCTTTTGTTAAAGACATATTACTCTCCTAATTCGGGACGAGTAGCGGGGAATGAACCTGTAGAAGGCCATTGCCTTAGGTCTTCCCTATAGGTTATGTAATCATCACGCTGTGGATGATCTGTTAAAGGCATGATGTAATCAGTAGCAGATAGTTCTGAGTCTCTCCACGAACGAGCAGTCTCTTCTGCTGTAGGCTCTACAGGTGTAGGGGCAACCCACTCTTCATAGTGTTCAAAGTTAGCTTCAACAAACTCTGCGTCTGCAACGATAGTATTTGTGATGTTGCCGTCAGCATCTTTAATATTGTATTTCATGTTCTTCTCCTTATGCTGGTAGGTACTGAATGATTACGATGCCATTGCCGCCATTACCGCCAGTAGCGTACGGGTCACCATAATCATTGTTACAGGCTCCACCTCCACCTCCTATGCCGCCATGACCGCCATGACAGCGAGTAATCACACCCGATCCGTTCATATACCAAGTGCCGCCTCCAGCTAAAAAACCACC
>Ga0233444_10006786_pt1 | contig 10135 bp, 7 predicted proteins | sample SI_124_October20_6_FD_182792 | JGI IMG/M metagenome (GOLD analysis project Ga0233444, IMG submission 182792) | Seawater microbial communities from Saanich Inlet, British Columbia, Canada - SI_124_October2016_10_MG | ecosystem: Environmental > Aquatic > Marine > Inlet | place: Canada: British...
CGCTGGCGATGGTGAAACTGCGCTGGAGATCATGCGTCAAGCATCACCCCAGGTCGTGTTAATGGACATGAATCTACCGATCAAAGATGGCTGGACAGCAAGTCGTGAAGCGCAATTAGACCCACACTTGCAGGCAATGCCCATTATCGCGCTGACCGCTCATGCCATGGAAGAAGACAAGGCGCGCGCACTCGAGGCTGGGTGCTGTGATTACGCCACCAAACCGGTAGATTTCCCAGCGCTACTCACTAAGATCGCGGCTCACCTTGATGCGGACCGCTAGCCCAATCACCAAGTTGCGGCCGCGCCTCAGCCTGCGCGTTCGCCTTTACCTGTTCTCAGGTGCCATCCTGATATTATTTGGCCTCAACGTGGGCACTTCTCTGTGGGGCAGTTTTGCTCGCAATGAAAGCTCGCTCGCCTATCAAGAGGCGGTCGCGGCAGCCCAATTGACAGCCGAGCTCGAACAAAACCTCCAAACCAAACGCCAACAAGTGTTGGTACTTGCCACACTTCGAGAAACCAGTGTTGACCCGCTCGACGACAGTGCGATTGCGCAAGCACTGGCAGACCTAGACATCATCTCGACCCGTCTGAGACAGCTGGGCGCCTACGGTGGGACAGACTTAGAAGACTATTATCGGCGCTTGCATGACAGTGCGACAGCGCTACTGAACGAGTGGTTGCGCTTTTATGAGGGCTACAACCAAGCCAACCTCAGCCCAGACATCGAGTCGGCGCTGTCTTACAACGATACGCAGCAACGATTGCAAGAATTAGATCAGCGTCAATCATCCATCGCCGTACAACGCGCCGATGTGATCGACCGTACCATCACACTGACCGATCAAATCACCATTGTCGGTTTTATCGGTTCGATCGTCATCACCCTCGCATTGGTCTTCGCTATGATCAGAAGCACCAACGCTTCCCTGACGAGGATGAAACAAGGGGTCGAGCGATTTGGCTCTGGCGATCTGACCTACCGCATTGACGCGCAGCGAGATTCTGGAGAAATTGGTGATCTCGCTAGAACCTTTAACGAGATGTCGACCAAGCTCCAAATCGCGATCGATGACACCAACACCGCGAGAGCCGACGCCGATTCTGCTAATGCAGCAAAGAGTATGTTTTTGGCCAATGTCAGCCACGAATTACGAACCCCATTAAATGCGATCATCGGTTACTCCGAAATGCTGCAGGACGAATTAAGCGATGGCGCAGACATTGACCGTGAACAATTTCACCACGACCTCACCACGATTATTTACTCCGGACGACAACTGCTGACCTTAATTAACGACATCTTAGATTTATCGAAGATTGAGACCGGCAAGATGCAACTCAGTCTGACAGAATTCAACCCAGGCGGCCTGTTAGTCCAGATCTGTGATGCGCTGTCGCCCCTATTACAGCAGAACAAAAACCGATTAACGCTGGATATTCACGAAGACAGCATGCGTGATATCACGTGTGATCAAGCCAAACTGCAACAAATTGTGACCAACTTATTTTCTAATGCGTGTAAGTTTACTAAGGCCGGGGAGATCACCGTCGCGGCCAGCATGACCGAGACAACGCTAGTGGTTGAGGTCCGCGACACGGGCATAGGGATGACTGAGGCACAGCAAGGCCGAGTCTTCGAGGCATTTACACAAGCCGAAGCGTCTACCGGGCTCACCTACGGGGGTACTGGGCTCGGTCTCGCGATCGTGCGAGAGTTCTGCCAAATGTTGGGTGGTGCTGTCGAGTTAGAAAGCGCGCCAAACGAAGGATCGTGTTTTCGCGTTACCCTTCCGGCTGACCGAGGGTTAGCTCACGCAACCGCTTGAGTGCGTCCTCTCGCTTTGCCAGCTCAGCTGATAACGTCTGATTAGATTCACTCGTCGCATTGAGTTCAGCCTCAAGCTGAACGATCACCTCAAGTGCCATCTCCGTGATGGTCACCCGGGACCGCTGGTCGTCATTCGCGATCACCACTGGCACTGACTGTCTCTGCTCCAGTCGGTGACTGAGATCAGTGGCTGTTGAGGCCTCAGCCGCGACCCCTTCTCCACCTGAGGCGGCGTAGGCAGCAAAAGCAGCCCGCGCTGCCTCATATTGGCCCGCGGCGAGCGCCCGAACACCCTCGTCATAAGTATCGAAGATCACATCAGAAGGACAATCACAGGTTCCCGACATCGCAGCCTCACCGTCGCCCTGTGACGCGCTGGCGTCCTCAGATTCAGCGCCGCCGGCGCCCGTTACCGGCGCAAGGCCACAGCCGCCCAACAGCAAGAGCGCTGCGGTCAATAGGATAGTGCCGATGGACAATCTTTGACGCACTGTGCCGAACCCCCAAGCTTTCGTCGAGGATAGCACCGCGACGCCAACGCTTACCAGTACTGCAGGCACCTTTCAGATATTATTCGTGCCGCAAGTGAGGAAATAAAATGACATCTCTGATCGACGCTGAATTGGTCAACAACATAACCAGTCTATCGATGCCGATCCCCTCCCCTGCGGTCGGGGGCAGGCCGTACTCCAACGCACGAATATAATCGTGATCGAAGTGCATCGCTTCATTATCACCCGCCTCTTTTGCAGCCACCTGAGCCTGAAAGCGCTCCGCTTGATCCTCGGCATCGTTGAGCTCGCTGAAACCGTTAGCCAGCTCTCTTCCTCCAACAAAAAACTCGAACCGATCGGTCACAAAAGGATTCTCATCGTTACGTCTCGCAAGCGGCGATACTTCGGTCGGATAAGCGGTAATAAAAGTCGGTTCCTGTAACTGGGCTTCTGCTGTCGCTTCAAATATTTCGATTTGCAACTTACCCAGCCCCCAACTCGGCTGCACTGCAATACCCAATCGGCTTGCGACGGCCTTGGCAGCATCGTAATCCGCCAACTCATCGGCGGTCAGTTCGGGGTTATATTTCAGAATAGCTTCCAGCACGGTCATGCGAGTGAATGGCCGATCAAAATGGAAAGTGTCGTCGCCGTAGACGACCTCGGTCGTGCCCAGCACCGACTGGGTCAACTCCCGCATCAATGCTTCGGTTAGATCCATCGCGTCGTAATAGTCGGCGTAAGCCCAGTAAAACTCGAGCATGGTGAATTCTGGGTTATGTCGCGTAGAGAGTCCTTCATTACGAAAGTTTCGATTGATCTCGAACACCTTCTCCAAGCCACCCACTGTTAATCGCTTCAGGTATAACTCCGGTGCAACCCGCAGGTACATCTCCATGTCTAAGGCGTTGTGATGGGTGATAAAGGGTCTCGCTGTGGCGCCACCGGCGATGGGGTGCAGCATTGGAGTCTCGACCTCGACGAAGAGGCGCTCCGCCAGAAACTGACGAATAAACTGAATGGTCGCTGCACGAATACGAAAAATCTCGCGCACCTCTGGATTCACAATCAAATCTACATAGCGCTGCCGATACCGTAACTCCTGATCAACTAAGCCATGGTATTTATCGGGCAGTGGACGCAACGCTTTGGTCAACAGCCGTCCTTCATCCATGTTGATATACAGATCGCCCTTGCCACTTCGATGCAAGGGCCCCGACGCCGCAACGATGTCACCCAAATCCCAGGTCTTGATCGCCGCAATGGCTTCCTCTGAGAGCGTTTCTCGATTGAGATACAACTGGATCGTACCCGAACCGTCTTGAATCAGTAAAAAAGCCCCCCGATTACGAATCAGCCTGCCCGCCACCGCATAGTGATGATTCGCCTCCTCAAGATGAGGTTTATCGGCGTCTATAAAATCTCGCTGCAAATCAGCCGCCATTGCGGTGCGGCGAAAATCATTGGGGAAAGCGGACCCCTGCTCACGCAGACTAGCCAGCTTGGCCCGTCGCTCGGCAATGAGTCGGTTTTCGTCCTCTGGTTGCTGCGGGTTATCCACGATTGTCTCCATTACACATTGTGTCAAAGCCCCTGTTTCAATGAGGCCTGAATAAAGGGGTCCAGCGCGCCATCGAGCACTGCTTGGGTATTGCGGCTTTCGATGCCTGTTCGTAAATCCTTGATACGCGCATCGTCAAGAACATAGGAACGGATCTGACTCCCCCAGCCGATATCCGCTTTACTGTCTTCCAACGCTTGTTTTTCAGCATTGCGTTTCAGCATTTCCAATTCGTAGAGTTTTGCCCGCAGCTGCTTCATCGCGTTATCGCGATTTTGATGTTGAGAGCGCTCAGTCTGGCAGCTCGATACTGTGCCTGTGGGTTCGTGGGTAATGCGCACGGCTGAGTCGGTCGTATTGACGTGCTGCCCACCCGCTCCAGAAGAGCGATAGGTGTCGACCCGTAAATCGGCAGGGTTAATCTCGATCTCGATATTGTCGTCAATTTCTGGGGAGACAAAAACTGAGGCAAAAGAGGTATGGCGTCGGCCACCGCTGTCAAAAGGTGACTTTCGCACCAACCGGTGGACCCCCGTCTCAGTCCTCAGCCAACCAAACGCATAGTCACCCTCGAACTGGATCGTCGCGCTCTTCAAGCCGGCTACGTCCCCTGCAGAGGCCTCCAGTAACGTCGTCTTAAAGCCTTTGTCCTCGCCCCATCGGAGGTACATGCGCAGGAGCATCTCAGACCAGTCCTGTGCCTCAGTGCCACCGGAGCCTGCCTGAATATCCAAATAAGCATTGTTAGGATCGGTTTCCCCCGAGAACATACGCCGAAACTCAAGCTGCTCCAGCGACGTCTCCAGTCCAGCGAGGTCTTGTTCTACCGATTGCGCAGTCTCTTGGTCATCTTCTTCTACCGCGAGCTCAAGCAAATCGCTGGCATCGTCGCAGCCGCTGTCGAGCGTCTCAATCGTAGAGACAACGATCTCGAGCGCAGCACGCTCCCGACCGAGAGCCTGTGCATTTTGTGGATCATCCCAAGCGCTGGGTTCAGCCAACTCTAACTCTACTTCTTTTAATCGATCCTTTTTAATAGCGAAGTCAAAGATACCCCCTAAGCACGTCAGTACGCGCACGAATATCTTTAATTTGAGTCACAAGCGGGGCGATTTCCACGTTTTACAGCCTACTGGTCAACAGGTGGCAAGAGTCTAAAGGGTTGCGTGATGCTCCGCCATATCCGATCACGGTACAAAGCCTCTCAGTGCGGCCAAAACGCCTCAATCACCAATTGTGGCGAGCGTGCCCCGCGATAATCATTAATATCCAAACGGTATAACGCGCCGAGCTGTGTTAGCGGCGCCGCTAACCACTCGTCCACATCGATATTAAAAGCAATGGCATCCACTTCTACACCACCCGACTCCAACGTCAGCTTCAAGTGCTTTTCACCCACGATACGATGACGCCGCACCGCAAACGTATTATCAAAAACGGGCTCAGCAAAGTGCTGTCCCCAAGGACCACCCGCCTCTAACTGCTCGGCGAACGGCACCGTCAGATCGCTTGGCGCCAACGAACCGTCACTCATTGCGACGGGCTCAGGTGGCACATGGTCGAGTGCGTCTGCCACCACCGTGTTAATGGCCTCACAAAAAGGCCCGAAATCGGCTTTGGCGAGGGTCAGACCTGCCGCCATGGCATGCCCACCAAACTTCGTTAGCAACCCTGGATGTCGCGCCGCCACCTGATCCAATGCATCGCGCAGATGCAGGCCCGGAATAGACCGGCCAGACGCTTTCAGCATCCCCTCATCTGAATCGGCAAAGATCAAAGTGGGCCGATAAACACGCTCCCGAATACGGGACGCTAAGATACCGATCACCCCCTGGTGCCAGTTTGGATCGTAGAGCGTCATCGCAAACGGCAGATCGGGTTGGTCCAAATTCAATGCATCCAATTGCGCCAGCGCCTCCGTTTGCATCGACTGCTCAATGTCGCGCCGCTCGCGGTTTAAGGCATGCAGATTTTCCGCCTTAGCGCGAGCACTGGCGGTCGAGTCGGCTAACAGGCATTCAATCCCCACCGACATGTCATCGAGGCGCCCAGCGGCGTTAAGCCGAGGACCCACAATAAATCCAAGATCGGACGCCGTTGCAAGGCGATGATCTTTACCGGCCACCTCAAAGAGGGCTTCAATACCGGGGCGAGCGCGCCCTGATCGGATACGCGCCAAGCCCGCCGCCACTAGGATTCGGTTATTGCGGTCCAGCGGCACCACATCGGCCACGGTGCCCAGCGCCACCAAATCCAATGCGTCACCCAAATTGGGCATCTCGAGTCCTTGTGCCGTAAACCAGTCTCGTTGTTTCAGCTCTGCTCGCAAGGCACTCAGGACGTAAAAAATGACGCCGACACCGGCTAATGATTTACTCGGGAAGCGACAACCTGGCTGATTGGGATTCACGATGACATCTGCAGTCGGCAGCGTCTCGGCGGGCAAGTGATGATCCGTCACCAACACACTGATTCCCAACGCCTGAGCCGCCGACACCCCTTCAATGCTCGAAATACCGTTGTCTACCGTGACAATCAGATCGGGCATCTGTGCCGCAGCCAACTCAACAATCTCTGGGGTCAGTCCGTAACCGAACTCAAACCGGTTGGGCACCAGGTAGGCGACCTCCTTTAGACCCATCTGGCGCAGCACTGAAACAGCCATGGCACAACTGGTGGCTCCGTCAGCATCAAAATCACCGACCACCAAAACGCGAGCCTCCCCCTCCATGGCGTCAGCCAACAGCTCGGCCGCTTCGCCGATCCCTTTTAGCGTGGCAGGGGGCAACAACTGGTCCAGTGTGAGCGTCAAGTCAGCGGGATCGCTAATACCGCGACCGGCGTAAATTTTTTTGAGTACCTCAGGCAGTGCAGTGCGCTGAAGCGTTGAACTGATATCGGCTGAACGCCGACGGATGGCCGGTGTCGTCAGACGCGACACTGTGCCGCCATGAACGCATGGATGGCCTCTAGGTCATTATCGAGCACCTGAAAATGCTCCTCTTTTTCGAACAAGTCCGCCAAGTGTCCGGGCAATACGGGCACTTGACCTGTTTCTGCTTTGGCGACGGCCGCGGGGAATTTAGCAGGATGCGCAGTGGATAATGTGACCATCGGCCCGTCGGCTTTGTCAGCGCACAACCGCGCAGCGCGGGTACCAATCGCCGTATGCGGGTCGATCAATTGACCGGTTCGCTTCCAAATAAAGCGAATTTCCTCGCAGGTCTCTTCATCGTCAATGCGAGCGCTGCTAAATAGCGCCTGAGCCTTGCTCAGTGCCTCGTCGCTCAGCGTGATATGACCCTTCGCAAAATCACGCATCAACTGCGCGACCTGATCAGCATCTCGGTCATAGAGATCGAACAACAATCGTTCAAAATTAGAAGACACCGAAATATCCATGCTGGGCGACAACGACGCTTCGATCGCTTGGCGTTCATACGTTCCGGTCGTGAGCATGCGATGCAGCACGTCATTGCGATTCGTGGCAATCACAAGATTATTAATCGGGAGACCCATGCGATGCGCCAGATACCCCGCATAGATGTCGCCGAAATTGCCGGTCGGAACAGAAAAATTAACGGCTCGCTCCGGTCCACCAACGGCAAACGCAGCATAAAAATAATAGACAATTTGCGCCATGATGCGCGCCCAATTGATCGAGTTCACGGCGACCAACGAGCGCCCATCCGGCAAGAATTGGTCGGCCACAAAACTGGCTTTTACCAGGGCCTGACAGTCATCAAAATTGCCTTTAATGGCTAAATTATTCACGTTGTCAGCCTGTACCGTGGTCATCTGCCGGCGCTGCACATCCGACACTCTACCCTCGGGGTACAGGATAAAAATATCCACATTGTCACAATGGCGACAGCCCTCGATAGCGGCGCTGCCCGTGTCACCAGACGTCGCCCCCATGATCACGACCCGCTCTCCGCGCCGCGCCAACACATGACTCAATAACCGCCCTAACAGTTGCAGTGCGAAATCTTTAAACGCCAGTGTCGGCCCGTGAAAAAGTTCAAGCAACCACTGATCTTGATCAAGCTGCAAGAGCGGCGCCACCGCCTGATGACGGAAATCTCGGTAGGATTCTGTTGCGAGTCTCGACAACGTTTGACGATCGATGCTGCCCTCCACAAAGGGCGCAATAATCGTTGTTGCCAGCTCGGGATAGGACAGATTACGCATGGCGGCAAGGTCTGACGATGTGAAGCTGGGTAGCGACTCCGGCACATAAAGCCCCCCGTCGCGTGCAAGCCCGGCAAGTAAAGCCCCCTCAAAATCGAGCGCGGGTGCTTGACCGCGGGTGCTGAGATATCGAATGCTCATTGCCAGCTCCCCATCCTACTCAAATTGCTCACTGATCAAAGGCTTCTACTCGAAGCAGCGTAAAGTCTGTCTCTACCTCGGTAAGCGCCGTAATCTCCTGCATCACTGCCGTCATTACGGACGCTGAAGCGACATGGGTCAACAGAACAATTGAGACCGTGGCTTGATCCTCTTGGGGTGGATTCTGAAGCAACGACTCAATGCTCACGTCGTGATTTGCCAGTACCTGAGTGATATCAGACATGACCCCGGCACAATCGCTCGCGGCCAATCGCACATACCACTCGCTCTCGATATCATCCGCAGGCACCATCGTTTGTGATTTTAATTGGCCCATTGGCACACCCAGTGCCGGCCCACTCCCCGCAGCTGTCCTCGCAATATCGGCAAGATCAGCGCAGACCGCGGACGCGGTAGCAGCGCCACCCGCACCCGGACCCACCAATACCAACTCGCCGACCGCATCGCCTTTGATCATGATCGCATTGAGGACGCCATCAACGTTAGCCAACTGTTTTTGCTCGGGAATCAGTGTGGGGTGCACTCGCATCTCGACACGATCCCCCTGTCGCCGCGCAATGCCCAGATGCTTCACGCGATAGCCCATCGAAGCGGCAAATTCGAGATCTTCAGGCGTGATCGATTGAATACCCTGCTTAACGGGCGCTGCAACATCAAGCGGCAGCCCAAACGCCAGCGAGGCCAGGATGACCAACTTGTGCGCTGCATCGGTTCCGTCCACGTCAAAGGTGGGATCCGCTTCGGCGTACCCTAAGGCTTGCGCCTCTGCCAAAACATCCTCGTAAGAGCGTCCTTTGGTACTCATTTCGGTCAAAATGAAATTACCGGTACCGTTGATAATACCCGCGACTTCTGACACCGCGTTGGCCGCCATGGCCTCACGGAGCGTTTTAATGACGGGAATCCCACCCGCGACCGCCGCTTCAAAACGGAGTTGGACCCCCGCTTGCTCCGCGAGGAGGATTAATTCATTGCCGTGTTCGGCAATAAGAGCCTTATTGGCCGTCACAACGTGCTTACCTTGCTCGATGGCCAGTTTGATCAGGTCGCGGGCAACCGTCGTACCCCCGATTAACTCGACCAGCACATCGACATCAGGGTCACGCGCCACATCCATCACATCACGACTGATGCGGGCAGTGGCGTAATCAGGGTGCGGCACCTCACGGCGCGCACCGACATGCGTTATCGACACGGTTTGGCCACAGCGTGCGGCCAGCATCGCGCTCTGATCACGCAAAATGTGCACTGTAGCGAGGCCTACCGTACCTACGCCACAAAGACCCACACTCAAACTCGAAGTGCTCATGCTGATAATCCGTCAGTTGTCTGGGGCGGGCCCATGCGCAACACGCGTTTGATACCCCGAACGGCCTGACGTGTCCGGTGCTCATTTTCGATCAACCCAAAACGCACGAACCCCTCACCATATTCGCCGAATCCAATGCCGGGGGATACCGCCACACCGCCTTGCTGAAGCAAGAGCTTACTGAACTCGACCGAACCCATGTGTCGGAATGCCTCAGGAATCGCCGCCCAAACAAACATAGTGGCTTTCGGCGGAACCACCGGCCAACCTGCCTCATTAAGCCCCGAACACAACACATCTCTCCGGCGTTGGTAGGACGCACAGATCTCGCTGACACACTGCTGATCACCCTCCAGGGCGGCAATGGCCGCCACCTGAATCGGCGTGAAAATACCGTAGTCTAAGTACGATTTAATGCGCGTCAGCGCGGCAATTAATTCTGCGTTACCGCAGCAAAATCCCACACGCCAACCCGGCATGTTGTAACTCTTAGACAACGTGAAGAACTCGACTGCAATGTCTCGTGCGCCAGGCACTTGCAGAATGCTAGGCGCCTTGTAGCCGTCGAAAACCAGATCTGCGTA
>Ga0233444_10006788_pt1 | contig 10132 bp, 6 predicted proteins | sample SI_124_October20_6_FD_182792 | JGI IMG/M metagenome (GOLD analysis project Ga0233444, IMG submission 182792) | Seawater microbial communities from Saanich Inlet, British Columbia, Canada - SI_124_October2016_10_MG | ecosystem: Environmental > Aquatic > Marine > Inlet | place: Canada: British...
CGCCAATCTCTCTCTTGATTGCCAGACTCTTTCGATGAAACCGTTCCGCCTCAGCAAGGTCGCCTCGTGTTTTTGCGATGTTTCCGAGATTGTTCAGTGAAGATGCCTCACCTTGTCGATCGCCAATCTCTCTCTTGATTGCCAGACTCTCTCGATACAACTGTTCCGCCTCAGCAAGGTCACCTCGTGTTTTTGCGATGTTTCCGAGATTGTTCAGTGAATTCGCCTCACCTTTTCGGTCGCCAATCTCTCTCTTGATAGCCAGACTCTCTCGATACAACCGTTCCGCCTCAGCAAGGTCGCCTCGTGTTTTTGCGATGTTTCCGAGGCTGTTCAGTGAGATAGCCTCGCCTTGTCGGTTGCCAATTTCTCTCTTGATAGCCAGACTCTCTCGATACAACCGTTCCGCCTCAGCAAGGTCGCCTCGTGTTTTTGCGATGACTCCGAGGTTGTTCAGTGACTTCGCCTCACCTTGTCGGTAGCCAATCTCTCTCCTGATAGCCAGACTCTCTCGATACAACTGTTCCGCCTCAGCAAGGTCGCCTCGTGTCCATGCAATGTTTCCGAGGCTGATTAGTGAATATGAAATTCCCTTCTTATCATCTATTTTTGTTCTGATTTCTAAACTTTGATTGCATAATTCCGTTGAATCATTTAAGTTACCAAAAGTCCTCTCCACGTTTCCTAAGTCATCCAGCGCTTGAGCCTGTCCTTTCTCATCGTTCAGTCGCAAAAAGTCATCGTATGATTTTTGGAAGTGTCTCTGTGCATCTTTATTCCGTCCTGCTAATCGTGCCAGATCTCCAAGTTTATTTTCATGCCAAGGGTCAAGTTCGACACCAAATTGGGCAAGTTTCTCAGTTGTGTTTTCAATTTTTTCGAACTCTCTAAGTTGTTGTGGCGTCATTGACGCCTCTAATTTAGCCAACCTTTCACTGAGACTGTCAATATTTTTTATATTCTTGTGAGCATTCAAAATTTTCTCATTCGTCAAGAAAATGACGCCAACTCCTGATGAAAATAACGCCGCTGGGATTTGCTGAATATCCTCGATTGGAAGTTGGATTGAGAGATAATTTTCGATAACCTCAAAAAAGCCAATTACAGAGGCAAAGATTGTGGCATACCAAAATATCCAACGAAAAGGAACTGTCCACCAAAGAATGGTTACTGATTTCCGATTAACCATGGTGTTCAGTCTTCCTACAAAAGCAATATATTTGAAATCAACGGCGAGGCGATAATTGCCTTACCAAAGGGGCCCCCTTTGCTCAGACGGGTAAGCAAAGGGTCCCCTTGTGAATTCAAATATTGGCTAAACTTTTTGCCAATAAGAACCATTCCACCATCGAGAGGTCCCATCGTCCATTCTCCTCCAAGTGTGGCCGTTTTCATCAGTCCATTGCTGAACAACTGTTGCTTCAGCAACATCATTCGATACCTGTTCTGCTTCATCAGAGTCAAAGATATTCTCAAGTTCTTTTGTTCTTTCAGAAGATATTTTGAGAGCATTTGCCGTAGCTTGTAGAATATTTCGTTCCGTGGTTGTAATTACTCCGTCTTGCTTTGCTGCAGAATAGGCCTCCAAATATGAGGATTCAGCTTCTGTATACGCAGAAGGCATAATCTTAGTGCTGAACCGATCCAGTGTAGAAATTATTGGTTTCCGAACAATCAATACGCTTGTTCCCAAAATTACACCACCAAACATCCCGTAACCGATGAATGACTCCATAAGCTCGCTTCCAATCAAGAAGAAAATCGCCCCTAAACCCGCAAATATTGAGTTTCTGAATGTTCGTCGAAGAGTTGAGTCTATACCTAGAACAGTATCTTTCATCGTTGCATGGGCAAACATCATCCCTTCGAAGGCAAATGGTAATACCATCATGTAACCTATAACCATCCAACTATAATCAGATAGAACCTGAGCAAGTGTTGGATTTTCAACAAGACCATCAACAAGTGCATCTCCGAGCGATGGTGGTGAACCTCCATGTAATGCAGGAATGATAAGGAACATCAAAGAAAACAGGAACATATTCCCGATGACCTTTCCTAGAAATCCGATATATAGTGAACGTGATGTTAGGCTGTTCTTGGAATCTGGAATCTCTTTATTGGCATATTGCTTCATTGAAGCGCGCATCACAATAACTGCTAGAATAGAAATCAAAGGTGATAGCCCAATCAGAAGAAAGCCAATTATTGGTGTATCTTCAATATCCCATATGCCAGTAGTTGGACAAGTTCCAATCGAATCGATAGTTTCCTGCATAGATGGGCTAATTGTTCCCATTTGTTGATGAATTTCAGGTTGTGCGCCGATTTCGTTGCAAATAATCCATGCATAATTTTCATACAACCATAAATCAGCGGCAAACACCATGAATATGGCAGTCAGGAGCGGAATGATGTACCATGCGTGCCGTTGTAGTGTTGGTTTGTAGAGAAATGACAATTGTTGAACACGATAGTATATCGGGAAACAAAGATAAAGTCCGATTGAACAAACGTGTGCAGAAATGAAAAATGAAGTGTTGAAGTTCCAAAGATACTGGTCGATATGCCACCAATCTGGTCCCTTTGGAGTGATTCCTTTTATCAGAAATCCTGCCTTAAATGCTTCACAAGCAATCAATATGGCCATAAAGCGATTCTCTGGTTTTTTTGAATCTGCGCGAAGAATCAGATATGATAGACCAAGAAGCCATACCAATGCAATCAAACTGATCCAAGTACTTGCAAATTCAAGACCAAACAACCTTTCTGCTGAAAACTGGTAAGCATAGTACTCAGCCAAGGTCGTCATGGTGCACCCTCAACATTTTCACACATTATCATTTTGTTTTGGAGAGCATTCCTTAGCAATAGATAAGTCTCTGCCTGCTGTTAACGAGGGTTTCACCATAACACCCTTGTTATGAAAAAGCCAACTGCAAGGGCTCTCTGTGGGTCATATTCAACGCTACCATGTGTTCGAAATTTCACATGACACCTGATTGATACAGATAAAAGGAATGTATTTTCTTCGGAAAATGCTAACGCTTCTTTAATATTAGGCGCACGAGATTTATACCATTCAATCGCTTTAGGATAAACCATCAGCATCTATAAGTTTAGGGTGGTAGGGGAATCTATGACGGATGTTGAGTCGAAGATTCAGGACTCCGTAGTTACAGGGGATGTGCATGTTGGAGATGTTCATCATAACATCCAAAATACACATGTTGACCAATCAACAAATGTCGAACTCCCAAGTTTAGATGAAGTAGGTGAAAAGGTTTCTAAGATAGTAAAAAATGTATTCGACTTTGTTAAGGGAATAATCAATAGAGCCTTTCTATTTGCTACAGTTATAGTGTTACTTTGCGGTTTTCTAATTTACAACGGCAATGTCAACGAATTAATTCGAGATTTAAAGTAAAGTATGACGGGTGAGCTTAATTTAAGCATCCATATGAAGGGTTCCTTTATTGTCAGATAACAGGTAAACTAGCCGTGAATATAAAATATAGAATGCAAGGGTATATTTTCAATAAGACCCGACGATGAGAATGGCCTCGAAGATGTTGTTGATGCCGTAATGGAATTTGTAGGAGATGAAGAAGTCTAGTGGGGAACTAGATTTTTCATTTTGGGAGGTGCTGAATCGGCGTTCTATTTAGCGTATAGTTGATCATTAAAATGTACTATCAGGAAATTTTTATTACAATTTTTGTTAGGATTTTGATGCTATGGCTCAAAAAGGAGCCTATTACATATTGCCAAGGTTGTGGTAATACTTTGGGAAGAGGTGAGCAGAGCCATCCTTGTAGTAGAAGTAATCGCCGGTTATATCCAGAACCTGTTGTTGGAATGACCATCAAGAACAGATAATCAATTAATACCTCACCCAATAATTTTTCAGAATAGGAACATCTTCAGTAAGAAGAATTTGGAATGAATGTGGGCTTGTGATTCCTTCGATGCCAGCATATCAGTAAGCATTGCTTGTATTTTTGGCTTTTTTCCAGCCTTTCCAATCACCCAATTCATAAGACGTTTTCTTTTCAAGAGTCGTTGCAATTTGTATGAATTTGTCAACTCTGGGCCAAGTTCCTCCCAGACCTTTTTCATAAATTCATCACCTGCTTCTACAGGATCTCGGCCATTGATTATCTGTTCAGCAGTTTGCGATGCGAATTCGGCACTCACCATGGCATTACCAATCCCTTCGCCCGTGAATGGGTCGATAAGAGATGCAGCATCTCCAATGAGTAATACTCTATTTCCAGCAGATCTACGCGGCTGGTTTTTCTTATTTTTTCTTGGCGATCCTAATGGTAACATCCATCCCTTTGCGCTTCCTTCAATCGCCTTTGAATCTTTGAATCTCTCTTTGAATAAAGGATGCTCTTTGATAATTTGGTGGTGTAATTGTTTAATCTTGACTTTTTGTTTATCCATTTCAGATAGTAACATTCCAGTTCCAACATTGATGAGGCCGTCCCCTGCAGGAAAAATCCAAAAATAACCAGGTAGAATTCCCTTAACAAAATGAATTTCCATTTCTCCATTTTCAGGCTTACATCCCTTTACATCAGTATAATATTCTCTGTATGCTCCCGACCAATGGGCTCTTTCTTGAAATTCTTCTTCAAATGTATCTATCACTAATTCCCTAGCAACTGGGCAGTTATAGCCTCCTGCACCTATGACTACTTGGGATCTGGCCAAAATTTCATTCTTTTGTGAATCCACATATCGAACTCCTTTGGCTATTCTGTCATTTCTCGTTCCTTTACCAGGATCTTCTTCATCGACTTTACCTTCCCAAATAACACCTTTTACAGATGTGTTTTGTAAAACAGTGCCTCCGTTTTCTTCAACATGTCTCTTGGCTGCTGAAAATACAGCATTGTCGAGAAGATTTCTTTTAACAACATACCCAGCGGTATTATGGGCAAATTCGTTGCCGCGTAAATTAATAGTCATTGAGTTACCATTTGAACTGGTCATTGTAATCCCAGTGTACTTGTAGTGTTGGCCAGATATTACTGCATCATGAGCTCCTATAGCGTGAACGTGCTGTAGCGACTTTCCTCCCAGTGCATCGCCACATGTTTTGTCTCTTGGGAATTCAGATTTTTCGATGAGTAGAACTTTTTTCCCGCTCATTGCCAAGTAAGCAGCAGAAGTACTACCCCCGGGTCCTCCTCCAACCACAATAACATCAAACTCTTCCATAATACCTCTTTAATTCAACAGGATAAAATCTTTTGTCAGTGATTTTCATAAAGAGTTACGAACTAGGCAGTCTATGGACAGTAATGAAATGCCAGATGTAAATTGGGGCCCACCTTCCACCCAGCCTGTAACTCAACAAAACTCCTCCCCCATAACTCCTGAGTCATCGGTTGGGACTTCACAAGATATTAGTCAGGCGTTCTCTGCTGCGAATAATCCACCAATTAACTCCCCTCCTCCCTCTGCCCCACCAGTAAACGCCCCTTCTTTGGCTCCACCTGCACCTGCTGCACCTAGCCCAGCCCAATACCAGGGCGTCGCTCAACGAACTTCTCCTGTAGAGGATTTAGATCCGTACTTCATTGATATTGCAGATGAAAACGATGGTGAGTCAGCAATTGGTAGGCTTTTCTACACAGCACCAATAGGTAAGGCAGTCCTAACAGGGGCTCTACTGTTCACCGTTATTCCATTATTAGTGACCTTTATCCTTGCTTTTTTTGGCGGAGTGATGAGCTCTAACGATACAGACGCATTGCCCTTGTTGGAGGATTATGCGTCGTTATCTTTCTTTGCCTTAGGTATCTTACTCCCTTTCCTCGTACTCAGGATGATGAACACTATTCCGCTGACTATCGAATCGCTATCAAAAGTTTTGGAACTCGATACAGAAAGAAAAGATTCAACCATGTCGAAATCCCGCCTAAATCAACTCGTTAACACTTATTCGTACTTATATTGTAAAGAAACTGGGAGAAATCTGAATGGCGTTACATTACCCACAGACGCTGATTTACTGAAATTCATAAAAAACCTGAATTTGGTCAAGAAACTAGTAATAATTTCCTGTGTAGGATATTCAATATTAACAGCTTACAACCGTTTTACAGGAGTAGGTGATTCGCTAGTATGGCACAATTTCGATGCCTCCGTAGTTGCTTATATCAGCCGAACGTTGACTGATTTTTTACTAGCTGGAATTATGGGGCCATTAGTATTGTATCCAATCATTCTCTCGGTTATGATTACGTACCATTCTCTGAAACAAGTTGCTGATACAAATTCACTAAAATTCATTCGGTTTTCGAAAGATGAAGCTGGTGGTTTAGGAGAATACGGAATGCAGAGTTTTTTGAACACGGTTGCATTACTTCCCTACTCTGTAGTTTTAGTCGGAATTATCATTCAAGCCCGATCGTTAGAAATCACTCTTCCAATTACTACTATTGCGGCCACGGGGGTTTATCTTGCACTGCTCTTATTTGTGTTTTTCTTCCCTTTAACAGGAGCTGCGAAATCAATGGCTGCCCTAAAGAAGAAAGAGTTGGAGTCCATATCTGAGCACTATGCTAACTCATATTTTAATTTCAAGAAGGCTTTGGAAGAAAGTGAGGATTTAAGCCTCATAAAATCGCACTCAGAAGCAATGATTGCAGCTGAGACTGTTTTTGATGGTATAATGAAACAGCCTACAGTCCCTTACAGTAAGGCTCTAGTCACCAGGCTTGCAGCATCAGTGGCACCAGTATTCGGTACAATTGCATCTCTCATTGCATTTTAAGATTAGACAACTGGCTAATCTTCTTCCATCAGATGATTAAGAAGTACCTTTTATCTGAATTTCATACCCTTTGTTAATTCACCGATTTTAGCTTCAAAAACACCAACCATGACAGTATCATCGCCAAATTCACCCCAGTGTTTAACGATATCATTGATTCGAATGATGCAAAACGGGCGAGAAGAGAATCTGAAAAACGTAAGAATAATTCATTTTCCTTACTTCTTTGCATTACGCTGGCGTAACGCTTCGACAGCAAGAACACTTACAGCAACTTGAAGATTATAGGACGGTACAAAACCATCCATTGGAAGTCGAACAACCTCATCGCAAGCGTCGAGGACTTCCTGTGAAACACCTTCGCGTTCTGCACCCACGACGAGCAAAACGTTCCCTGTCAAATCTGCATCCCATGGTCCAACTGTCCCAACATCTTCAGCAGCAATGATTCTGAAACCTGCTGCTTTTGCAGTTGCTAGGATGGTTTTTGTATCGCTGTATACGACTGGAATGAACCGGTCTGCTCTCATGCTTGAACGACGAATTGTGCGACGGTCCTCGTGCGTTCTGGAGATGTTGAGAACGACTGCATCAGCACCACTTACTTCCACTGTTCGAATCCCGAAACCGAGGTTCGTTGGGTACTGGACTCCATCAAGAAGCCAGATTGATCCTCCTCTTGCGAAGATTTCTTCGAGTTCTCCCTTTGGTTCTCTTCCGATGAGAGCAAGAGCGTCTGTCGTACCTACTGCCGACATTCTCCACAAATCATTGGTTGATCCCTCTTCGAGTGGAATATTTTGCTCGAGGCAAACTACTCTCAATTGTTCTGTATCCATTTCCCGGTCGACGAGAACAAGTTCGATGCGATGCTCTCCTTGAAGCATCTGCACTATGTTATCAGAGCCTTGAATCTGGTGAGCCATAGAAATCCCACTGAGTCATGGTGTTTGATGTTCCCCCTCAAAGTCAATGGAATCTTAAATCCGAAGGTGGAACCATAATATGCTCACACTAAGCCACTGAACTGATTCAGACGATACGTACGTATTGATTAGGGTGTTTTGATGAAAAGAATTATTCCACTTTCAATTGGACTCGTTCTTGTTTTATGCCTCCCCTCCCTCCTCTATACGGGGTCTTACATCGTTTCTGATACACCAGTTCCAATGGAAGGAGCTGAGCCATCTCCATATCCAGATGAACCACTGACCGAAGGATTCCTTCTTCTCATCTTTGATGGTGGTCGAAAGGATATGATGAGCGATCCTGAAATCATGCCTAATCTAAACAAAAAGGCTGAGGAAGGAGCCTATCTGCATATCCTTGCGAATCCACTGACAATGACGGCAATGTGTGTCAAGGAGATGGCTACCGGGGTTCCATCGAGGCCAAACGAAGCATTACAGAATTTCCATCCTCAACACCCAGGTAGTCCAGATGGTTTCAATCTTGCAGCATCGCATGACCAAGATGGTGACGGAGAACCAGACAATTATGTTGGTCTAATCGGCGATTATGTGTGGTCTGGTTTGTTCCCAGACAACAGACAAAACGTCCCATATTCTCAAGCACGATACGGTCATGCTGACTATTACAGCGGAGATGAGGAAGGTTTTGAGACACTTGTTAACTGGTTGGGCGGTGAAGTTCCAGCAGGACAAACTCAGCCACGAAATCTCATTGTTGCCCACTTAGCTGGTCTTGACAGTGTTGGGCATCGTTACGGTTCGGTTGGTTCAGATTACGATGAAAAATTACGCTGGATAGATGAACAATTAGTCGCTGTATTTGATGCAGTGCCTGATGACTGGACAGTACTCGTAACTGCTGATCATGGGCTGACCAACTCAGGGCAACACGGTTCAGATTCCGAGCAACAAAGAAAAGTTGCAGGATTTATGTGGGGGCCAAACATCAAACCAGGAGCTGAAGTAAAAGGCGTCAATCAGGTGGATGTTGCCACACTTCCATCAGTTCTCTTCTCTTTACCAATGCCTCATGCAATTCATGGAAGAATTCCACTTGATGCATTGGATATCAATCCTGAGAAGCGTGATGCTCTTGAGCAATGGAATTGGAATGCAACAGTTGCTCGTAATGATTGGGCTGAGGAAGAAGGGCACCCCTATGTGGAAGGGCTCAGTCGTTCGACGATAGAATGGGAGAAAATTAAAGTCGATGAAATAGGGGTTCGAGCCTCAGATGTCTGGTTGAGTATCATCACAGTTGTTGTGTTAACGCTACTCCTGTTCTATGCGTTGGAATTGCGAGGCGTCTCTATGAGATGCTCAAATTGCACCGCACTTGGATTCCTCTCACTTTTCGCTGGCTCGATGATTCTCTCTTACAATCGAGATACTGTGGCATGGCTGTACTATCCAATCGGTTTGTTTTTACCGTTATCAACATTCATAATCGGAATGATGATGTTGAAGAATGACCGATGGCGGAATTTTGAGTATAAATCTCAACATATTTCTTTGCTTGCCTTGCTAGTAGTGTCGATGATTATGTATCCTGAAACAAGGCTATCAACGATAGGTCTAGCCTTATTTGTTTACATTCTTCTGGATCGCTATTACCTCAAACATTCGGACAAGAATATGCCGTTACCAGTGTTCATTCCGTTCATGATAATCTGCATTATCTCCTTATTCCTAAGTGATCATCGGTTGATTGGGGGTTCTTTAACAAGGGGATTGTTGGTTGCGGTTCAATACGAATGGATTTCGATGGTTCTTGTCTCAATGGCGATTATTTCTTCTTCTTCCTTCTTGTATCTCTGGTATGTTGAATCAATACGGTCGAAATCAACATTAACAATTGTTTCGACATTGTTTGGATTATTACCTCTAGCAATGTGGTACAAAGTCAACGCAATCGATTGGGTTGTTCTTTCGATTTTTATCCTATGCATAGGCGTGGCAATCTTCGAAGCGGCGATGGGGCGTAGACGCAACTCAATAGGGCCGATACGATTTGTTGGATTCGCTTGGGTCACCATAAGTTGGGGTGCATATGCTGGTGCTACAACATTAGTATTGTACACGGGCATGTACCACCTTCTGCAGCATGAATTCAATTTCTTAAAATCCAAGCAAGACAGACTTGTTTTGGAATCTGCACGCTATGTTCTTATCGCATTGATCCCAATTGGAGCTTGGTTCCTATGGTGGGCTACAATGGGTCAATTGGATGGCCTTTCTCACCCCCGAGATATTGACCCTGGGAACTTATACTTGACTGGAGGTTACATCGGAGATCGAATTTCACCAAGCAATAGTTGGGTTGGATTCATGGGAGGGGGTCCAATGATTCTGATGACAGTTCTTTGGTTCC
>Ga0233444_10006789_pt1 | contig 10132 bp, 4 predicted proteins | sample SI_124_October20_6_FD_182792 | JGI IMG/M metagenome (GOLD analysis project Ga0233444, IMG submission 182792) | Seawater microbial communities from Saanich Inlet, British Columbia, Canada - SI_124_October2016_10_MG | ecosystem: Environmental > Aquatic > Marine > Inlet | place: Canada: British...
ACAGAAGCTAGCGCCTGCAGGACAGTTTGACGTTTACGATCAATCGGGCAAGGTCATTTCCAATGACAATGCCGCCCAACATCGAGACAGCACAGTATATGTCGGTGTTGCCAAGGTTGCAGGGGGAGCACCCGAAATTGGCTTTGATCTCGATGATGATGATGATGATGGCTGGGATTTAGATGCAGACGATGATTTGGTTAAACCGAGAGAAGTTATCTTCATTTTACAGGACGAGCAAAGGATACCAGCTCAACCTAATGACGGTGAATTGCTCATTCAAACATATGAACGAGTTGTAGGACGACCAAGAGATAATTCACCTATGGAAATCAGTGATGCTGAAGGAAATATTGTCAGTAGCAGGTTAAGTAAAGATATGGTTGGCCGATCATTTAGGGTTCATCTTCGAGCATTCGAAGGTGGAGGATGGTTGACTGGTAAGAAACCATCAGCACCTAGCTCTACTTTCAATCGAAACCCTCGCCCGTTCCCTGCAAAGGTACCGAAAGAGATCATTGAACAAACCACTGCTTTTACTCAACCTAGAGGCAAACTCGAGATGGGTGGACTCCTCATCGGACACGTCGATCATGAGGGAAACAACGTTGTTATCTGTGGTTTCTTTCCTCGTCAAGACCAAGCCTCCTCAGGATATTGTGAATTTCATGGTTCATTCAGTGCAATTGCAGCAGCAGCATGTGATTATGCGAATGAAAAGGCAGGAGGAGCACACACTCCAAATCTCCGCGTCATTGGTTGGATCCACACACATCCTGATATCGGAATTTTCCTCTCTGGAATCGATGTAAACACATTCAGAAGCCTTCGAACCCATTCTTTTGAACAACGTTGTGTAGCCGTAGTGGTAGATCCACTTCGGCAAGAACACGGTGTTTTTACGAGCGAAAGAAATGCCCAGAATAAGCACGCTGGAATTGCGAATGACAAAATCAAATTGTCAGAAGATCTTCAAGCACGTTATCATAAGTTGCTAAACCGACTTCGAACAATTCAGACCAAGAAGGGGAAGGAAGAAATTCCGTTCATTCTCCCAGGTGTCTTGTATCAACAACGCGTTGCTATGGGTGATGTTGATGACATTATGGAAGCTAAACTTCAAACATTGGATAAGTTGAATCACCAAGTTATTCAACAGCAGGGAAGTGTTTTGAAACTCCAAGAACAGGTTAGATCTCTAGAATATACTGTTACGAAGTTAACGGGTCAAATCGAAAGCTGTGCAAGTCTTAAGCATAGATTAGTTACTGAGAAATCTAGAATTGACACATTGGCTTCGAGAGATGAAATTCTGAGAAAGATGATCGAGAAGCAAGATCAAGAAATTAAGCAACTCAAGGAGAATTCTGAAATCTACTTGGAAGCGCTGAACCAAGCGAAAGAGAAAGACAATGTTCAGGAAGAAGAGTGATTGTTCCAATTATCGAAGAGGATCAAACTCTTGACCTCTTCATCACCAATGAGTTTCCCATTCTCACTTGCCCATTTAGCGGATTCAACAACATGATTCCATTCTTCTGGATTACCGACTTCCAAATCCCCTATCTTTTGCTTTTTCTGTTCTGTAAGCAGGTCTTGCTCTCTTCCAATCTGATGCTTCCATGCATTTGATGCAATCTTTTCCAGGTCGCTTGCTTTGCGGTAGCATTCTTGGATGGTGAGATCTCCACGTGATTGAACTGAACCTGCAAATGAAATCGGGACTTTTGGAAATTGGGTTTGTAATTCATTTTGGAATGTTGTGAGTAATTCTTGAATGTCGTTTTCATTTTCTGAATTGCTTGCTAAAACCGTATCATCTCCTGCTACAACCCAGGGTATGATGCCCTTACCATCGATGCTTGAAGCAATGGACACCCACCATCCTGCGTTGAAGGCGAAAGATCGCCGCTGTTTTCTAATAAGCGCTTGTAATCTACGATTATTCAACATACTTGGAATCTTTCCCTTCTCGACTTCATCTTCAATTGAATTTATTCGTTCTTTCAATTCTATGGAGGGATCAAACGGTTCGTTGAGATTGGTTATTTCTTCAAGGTAACGTTCCCAGATTTGGGTTGTTTCTTCATGATTGGTGTCGGGGCCCTTCCATTCTTTGAATGGTTCGGTAAAGATCCGTCCAATTGAATTCCCATCGAACATCATGACATAATGAATTTTCACATCAGCAGCAGATTGTAGTTGCTTTCCGGAACTCTTCAAAAAACTTGTCTGCCGAATAGTAGCCCTCACTCCAACAGCATAGATTAACGAATGAAATTGACACACAAAGCCAGAACGTTTCATTATACTCGATGGTGAAGAAAGGAGCTTTTCTGAATGGTTACATACTTTACACATGTATGATGTTGGTCCGGATTTGGTATGCTCAGTCAATTGGTTACATTTCACACACTTCATTTGGAAATCGTTTTCATCCATGCATATCATACACCGTCTGACTTGCCAAGGGGTGTCTTTTGCATTTCCATTGAGAGCTTCTATTGATTGGTTAAACAACCATTCAGGATTATCCTCTTCTGACTTGTTAATTGAAATTGGTGGGAGGAAATATTTGATGACATCAGGCCCTATGTATTCTACAAACAATTCTTCTTTGGGTACAAAAATATCCTTTGAACTTTCTTCACCCTTTATTTTTCGGTATAGATCGGTAATGCTGTGGTGGCCTATGCTTCGAAGATAGTTTTGGCGTTCAGATTCACATAGTTTCCCATATTCTTTTATCGATAATTCAATGACCTTTTTGAATGGATGATCGGTTCGTCTTTTTCCTTTGTCTCTCTCCTTCATCAGTATATTTTGTAATTGTTTTTCCATCCATTCTTTTTCATCCTTTTTTGATTTGTTAGAGAGATAGATAATCTTTCCTCCACCATCAACGATAATGGCACCGGGCCTCTTTTCATCAAGAATCTTTGAGCGCATTTTAGCAACAATACTTTCCAAGAATGCAGAGGTTCCAATTAAGAGATTTTGCCAAGCGTTGGGGTGAATTATTTTGGTATCTGACCATTTCTTGATCCATGTGTGGATTTTACTAAGCCTAAATGTATGTTCAATATAATTGTCCTTTTTTTTAAGATTAGAGTCTTCGTTGTTGACCCGGAATTCAATTTTATTATCGAGTTTCTCAAAAACTAGTTTTCCTTCTACAAATGGCCAATACTTTTCCACTCGTTCTTTTGTCTTCGAATGTAGTACGGTTAACAATTGATATTCGTCATCACTTAGAGTCTCCTTAAATTCATTACAACCGTCATACTCAGAACCATTCCGAATCCCATCTATAAGAACATGAATATATTTTTTATGAGAATCTTCCAGGCGAACTTTCGGATTGGAATAATCCTTCAAATCAGCATGCAACAAAAATGAGCGCAACGAATGCCATTCAGACTTGCAAACTGGGCTTTGTATTTTATCAAGGAAGTTCGATAGTTCGAACGCTAATTTAGAACGGGGGTGTAGGGGCATGTCAAGTGGTCTTCGCCCGACAAGAATCTCAGGATACCCTGCTACTGTTTCGATCAATCGTAGATGTCGCTCGGATATGTCCCATTCTGATGTCTGTTCATCGCCTGGCCACAACTCCAAAATCGATGAAATAGCTGCGAAGGGTGTTTTGAATCCACTCTCTTCGTTCCATTTAGGTTTTTCATGACGCTCACCAGACAAATTCCATGGATTGATTGATCCCATAGAATTAGGTGACATGGTTGGACCATGCACCACCCTAACAAAATAGTATTGGCAGTCAAGAGATATTTACAAACTCAGCAAAAAATCAACTTACTGGTCATTAGATTGCTCTAGGATTGAATTTACCATCTTCCCTTTCTTCCTTTTTGGTAATCCTTATCGAATTCGTCGAAGAATTGTTGTTCCTGCTCCTGTGCCAAATCCTCGAGCTCCTCTTTACGCTGCAACCTTTTTTCTTCTAGTTCCGCTTCATCATAATATTGTTCTCCAGACTCAGGAAACCAGATTTCGCAATGCGTGCAAAGATACATCCCATCTGGTAACTTCTCTAGATCTTCCCTGTCCTCACATGACGGGCAGTCGGGATAACCTAAACATGCTTTACAATCATCGGGATTTAAGCAATTGCCTGCCTTATCGATGTCATGGTTGCAACTTAGACAATGCCACCATGTATCAATCAGATCAACCCCCACACTCTGATTGCAAGTTACACAGACAACATCCTTTGGTAACTTACGTATTGTTTTATTCTTGCCAGCATCCAACTCTAACACGGACCACTCTCCTTCCGATAGGTCTCCGATGATGTATTCAATAGGTTCAAAACCTTTTTTCTTCTCAAGTTCAAATTCTTTAGTGGTATAATTGGCATTCCTCCATTTCCTCCAAACTTTGCCGGTTGAATCAATCGGTGGTTTTTGCCTTTCCAATGCTTGCTTTAATTTACTCCCGAACAATGAGGCCGCCGGGATTGAGTGGAATTGTATCGACTTCAAAATACTCCACATACGTTCTTTGCTAACCGATTCAATCTGGACGGGCTCTTCCCTTTCAGAGGAGTCTTCTGATGGAATTTTGGGTGCCTTTGTGAGGGATTCAAGTACATCTTTGAGGATGACAAAAATTGCATGGATTGTGCCCTCGCCATCAGTGTAAAACGGAATACATCGTATATCGTAACTCTTATTCTCCTCGGTGTTGCTGGTGCAGTTGTATATCTTCCAAGTGTTTTCATCTTCATCCGTTCCGATAAGAGTTTTACCTTTTATTTGAATATCCAATTCAACATCTTTCCTTTTGAATAGGGTAACATCGCTTTCACCATCTTCAACGATATTGTCAAATTCCAAAAAGAACTCCTTACTGAGAGTATTATCGGTTCCAGTGGAGGTGATTATTCCACTAACATCGTTTGTTTGTTTGTTGTAAAGGAATTTAGAGAATGGTTGTAAATTACTTTGGGCAAAAGTAATTCCGCCTTCACTTCCATGCTTTTCTGCAATAAATTGTTGAGAGTATCCAAGAAGAAGATTGAGTAGTTTCGTATCTTTAATTGGGCCTGCACATCCAAATTGAGTTAATAGGGCAAAAAGATAGACTGAGCCAAATTCTTCGAACGATCCTAATTGCAACAATGCATCATGTTGTGTCGATGTAGATTTGGTATACGGCGGTGTATTTTGAATCAAATTCGAGTAGATTTTGCTCCAAGATTCGTCGAACGTCTGGAGGAATTGTGAGATGTCTCGCAACTGCTTTTTCTCTCCCAATTTGGATATCTCTGTTGTTCTGTCCTTTGATCGTTTCAAAATGTCGACAAAAACAGTAAACACTTCGTAACTTGGATTCAAATCATTTTTGGACATAAACAGCAAATAGTTCGTTAAACCATCTAAAGAATTTTGAATAATCAGTTCTAAAGCGTTTAAGAATTCCGTTTTTGTTGTCTCTGAATTTTCCTTGAAGGGGAATTTTTCTTCTTCAACTCCACTGGTGATTAACTCGAGGTACTGCTTAGAGAAATGGCTTAAAATTTCAATTAATTTGTGAAAATCCCAAGCGAAATTGTCCATCTCCTTACCCTCACGTTCAAGCAACCATTTGAAATTGAGAATTTCTACTTGTTCTTTGAACCTGTCTTTGTTGTTTTGTCTCGCTGTGCCTACGTTAATCGTAGCAAGTGTATCTGTTCGTATTGTCTTGTTGTTACTGATTTTTCCCATTCGGTCATCCCAAAAGGTAATTTTTGCAGAACTACCCTCTGCTTCTTCCCAAATTGGGGAATAAGTTGTAACTAAATCAGGATATTCCTCTTCGATGTATTCTCGAATCAGTTTCGGATGATAACCCGTTCTCCATTCGTAACTCTCTTCGTTATTTTGGTTTGATTTTGGGATAATAATCTCTCTTCGCGAAAGATCTTCAATTACCTCTTCCCATTGTTCAAAAGCTACTTTATCTCGAAACACTCGTGTGCTTAGTTCGCTGTATTGCGTAAGTTTGAGGAATTTTGTTGCATTGTCGTTATTAATTGATGATTTGAATGATTCTCCAAAAATATACATTTGAAGTTCATGCATTGCACCAATTTGTGTTGGGTTTGCATCAAACTGTCTGAGCAATTCAAGAACAATTTTATCAAATTCTGTTTCTGAATATTTTTCATCATACATTGCTCTGTACACCGCTGCAAAAACAATGTATGGGTGGCCAGCAGCTTTCCTATATCTCTTGGAATTGAGTTGGTTTTGAATTTTGGTGTTTATTTGTTCCCATATTTCGTCCTGAAACATTTCTGGTTGAGAAAATTTGGAGATAACGGTTTTTTCTCCGTCCTTTTTACGGAACCAGACCACTTTGTTCTGGGCAAGTTGTTTCATTTCCTGTACATCGAGCACGGGGATATCGATGACAGTTCCGATACTTCTTGAAGGTGGGACTCGTGTAGTTATGATAATTCGTGTATTTTCATTAAATGTGCCACTTCTTTTTCTTTGAGCATACAGTTCTAAGAATCCGTCGAGCAGCCCATCGTCCTGCACCTCATGGTTATCAATGATTAACCATATGCCATTCCCAATCAAATAATCTACTGCAGCATTTGAATTGCCTTTTCGTGTGGTTAGATCGATTGAGGGATCAGTTTCACTTTGTCTGTCCGCTAAAAGTGCTATCAACTGCGATATACCCTCCGCAGTCTTCCAACCAATTTGATTAGCAGGTCTCCGTTCTCCCGAATCGTCATCACTAAACTCGTAATTATATTCTCCTTGCGATCCCTTGAATGTAAAAGGGATGAGTTCATCGAATTTAAGAATTGATTTATTCTTTAGCATTTGACTTAATGTTTGGTACACCAATTCGGTTTTTCCGAGGCCACCCTCCCCCCATATGGTGATGATTGAACCAGCTGATAGAGCATTTAGTAGGCGAGTCATCCTCCCTTGGTTGTCCACATAATTTCCTTCTTTTCCCCAGCTGTGATTGTTTTGAAGTAATTTCTCTATGGTTGCTTTTAGGCGTTCAGTACTGTCCGTAACAGGATAGTTTTCCCAGATGGCCTCTATGCTGTTTGGAGATTTGTCCCACAAAAATTCATTGCATCCGAGTATGTGGAAGAATGTGGCGTAAAGTTTCAATTCAACTCCTGTCTTCAATGAAATTTTCTTTCTATTTTTGATATGCGTTAGGATTTTCTCTAATTGCGACTCTGACCGTTCTATCTCGAGATCATCGCTTTTCAGGTACAAAGCCTTATTTCGGTACAAACGAATGATTTCAGATGAAAGCAACACCTCGATAGGGTCACATTTTTCGCACCCCCTCGCATCAGCATCAGTGTTTTTGTCACAATTACAAATTGCATTTCCCTCAGCAAGTGTTCTATTGGCTCCCGAAAAAATCACAAACGACTCATAATCAGAACCCTCTCCATATTTCCTTAATAATGCATTAACGAATTCGTTAAAAAATTTGTAACTGAAGAGCCCGCAACAGTAATCGTATTGTTTTGGCCGAGGGATATCCTTTTTCTTCAAAAATGAACTCATTTTTTCTTCAAAGTCATCGAGATCTTTATTGATATCTTCCATTGTAATTCCGGTATCTTGAACCATCTTGTGTATGTATGAAATGTCTTTACGAGAGATTGATCCAGCCTCGTCCCTTTTGTTCCTAAATTCCTCTAGGATTTGTGAAATCGTGGAATATGGTTCTGATAAAGCAAGCAGCCGTTCCTTGAATAGGTCATCGTCACCTTCAACCATCAGAACGCTATCTGAGCTGTCCAAAGTTTCCACACGAAGGATACTGCACAATTTGTCTTCAAGACGTCGCAAAAGGCTCCCATTCTTGTGCTTCACATGTTTGGTAGGTTTCGACTGGATATATACTTCGCGCTACTCATCTCTTCAAATATTCCCTTGTGAAAAAGCCTCAAGCGTAGTCTTCACAATCGGAATGAAAAATAATGAGGTTCTCAGGAAGGCCACAATTTATGGATTTCAATGCATTATGCATTGACGTTAATGTGGCATCTCCGTGAGAGATTGTAGCCATAGTGTTTGACTTTGATTGCCTCATCAACGATGTGGTTAAATCAGGACTGGATTTAACCCCTGACCATTTTAGATTTGGAATTGGATTAACATCCCATCTCGGTTGAAGATTAACTGAATTTTTGATGAGATACGGGTTCTTTTCCAAACACTCTGTCAGGAGTTTTCTTCTCAAAACTAAACTGGCGTTCATGGATTCAAGCCAGTCGAGATGATCTAGAATATTTCCATGAACAAATGTAATCTTAACATTTCCAATCTTAATTGTTCTTTCATGCCTCTCCTGGGGTCTCAGTTGTTCAGGATGTTGCATCAACCATTGAATCCATTCTTTGTACTCGTCATTCTTCCACGCTGAGTCAAGTGGCATTGGATGGAGAAATGGCTCAGCACTTCCGAACTCGGCATGTCTAAGCCAAGCCTCGAGGTACTCACTTTGATGGATGTGAAATGGCCACCTTGGCGAGACATGTTTGATATTTTGGAGTTCATCAATCGACAACCTTCTTTCCTTCATCAGTGATGCTAAGAAATCAAAACAGTCTGGAAATGTGGATTTGTTCTTGACCTTGTAAATCACTGCTTGAACATCTTGATTACCAGTATGAACCAAATCAACGCCTTTAGGAATGATGAACCATTCAGCCTTCCCCATGTATTCCCAAGAGATGTTTTCATCAACTTCAATCAGTCCTTTTGGAAGGATAATCTCTTCTGTGGCATTCTTCAAATCAAAAATAATTAATCCTTCATCCCTAACTTTTGATGAGAGCAACGATGCAACTTGCAGAAGAACAGGTTCCTTTGACTCGAAATCGAATCCTTCTTGAAGGAAAATCTCAGGAAAATCGGTATACATGATATCGAGAAATGGGAAGTCGTTGAGACTTTTTTTCGCTTCCATCCCCCTATGAATCAGGAGATTCTGGAATCCAAGATCAGGATTTCTGTAAGCCTGTCCTACTCCCTGAGGATTTGATATTCTGGCAAAATATTCTGCTCCTTGATGGGAATGGGATGACCACCAACCATCGGGATACGCCGGTGATAAATCATCACAAATAAGAACGAATGGAGCCCTGTTGTCTACCATCACATTCCATGAGGCGAGGTAATTCATGTGTGCGCCGGGATGGGCGACAATGAGTGGCCTATCCCTGACTTTTGGAAACGGAATATCCGTGAAGAATTGATTGTTTTTCCATAACATCATAAACACCTCGGATGATCAAGTGGGACCACTCTGAATATTCTTTTTGCTTGTCTTTCAAGCCTTGAATAGTCACTTGCATCAGAAACCCCACCCTTGTTTGGATTCTTTGCAGTATCATAGATTGTTGAACCACTCATTGTAACGATGTGGGCAGTACACAATTTTCCGTTTTCATCGGGATCGCTTGGTGGGTCAATCGAATAGAAGCTCACAAAAAACAGGTCATTGATTCCCTTCAATTCCTCGATGATATATTCTATTCTTCTTTGGTCATGATTGCAGTAAGCAAGTTGCATACCGAATGGTTTCAGAGCCTCTGACCACGAATACGGAGATTGTGAATTGGTTCTGGCCTTGAAGTAGTCAGGCGTTACATCTGCGCCTGTTGCTCTAGCTACCATGCACAATGTTGTTGCCACACAAGAGGGGCCAATTTGTTTCAGATGCTCGAGTTTCAAATCTTGGAAGAAGGTTTCATCTTGCTGTCCTCTACTTAGATGCCAGAGGGGTGCACTTGCGTCAGGTCTCCATGTCATTTATCTCGCTCCTTTCTTTGGAATCTTCTTATGCCGTTCACTCTGTTGGGATGACAAACGAGGCAGGTTGTATCAAAACAAGGCCAAGAGTAATCATTGCCTATGAAATTAACAAACTTCTTGTCAATCATTGCTTGCCAAAACGGCCTAGAATGATCCCATGTGTCGACCCAAATTGTTGCTTCAGGGAAGAATCTCCTGATTCTTGAAATCATTTTCGTACCATGGCCTTTTCTTCTTTGATGTTCATTGAATACAATGACATGGTGGATTTCAATAATTGTCCAATCTTCGTTCGGAATGATTGTGCATACCGCATT
>Ga0233444_10006790_pt1 | contig 10130 bp, 10 predicted proteins | sample SI_124_October20_6_FD_182792 | JGI IMG/M metagenome (GOLD analysis project Ga0233444, IMG submission 182792) | Seawater microbial communities from Saanich Inlet, British Columbia, Canada - SI_124_October2016_10_MG | ecosystem: Environmental > Aquatic > Marine > Inlet | place: Canada: British...
GATAAAATAGCTATTTTTCTAGCCAGTTGAAAACAACAGAATATTAAGCATAAAAAACTTTTTCAGTGAACTGGTTCACAAAACAGCAAAAATATAAAACCCCTCTAAAAATACTGATCTACAATTGAATAAAATGGATGAAAAAAATGCATGACCTATTAGCATCGGAATAATTGGGAGTACATGGATGGTAAAAATTTTTGGAAAGGGATTTTCTTTGGTTGAGTTGATGGTAGTTATTGGCATTATTAGTTTATTGGCACTAGTTGCATTGCCTAACTATAGAAACTTTATTTTAAGAGCAGAATTTATTGAAACCAAAATAGCAGTGGGGGCGGTTAAAGTCAGTTTTGAAGTTTGTGCGCAGATGTTAGGGCTTGCAAAGGTTAAAAACTGCCAGCATAAAAGTTATGGCATTCCAGCCATAAAAAAATCCGCTAAAGGCGTTGTCGGAGTTGAGTTAGTAAGCGATATTTTTAAGGCTATTGATGTTAAGAGTGCCAGCGAAGGAGATCAGGTGAAAATTATTGCTACAGCACCTATCGACTCAAAAAATGCGAATCAAACGTACACCTTAACAGCGACATTGATGACCGGCGGAAGGGTCGAGTGGGATAAGGGTGTATGCTCTAAAGCAGAGCTGTGCTAACAAAGACTATGTTAATGGCCTGATCAAAGCGAAAGGCGCATAGATAGATCGATTGCTTGGACATGCTTGGTAAGACTGCCAGAGGAAATAAAATCTACAGTCGTATCAAGATACTGGGACAAGCTATGTTGGTTAATATTGCCAGATACCTCTATTTTGGTATTGCCTATTTCAATGGTTTCAATTGCTAGTATTTGATCACGAGTAAAATTGTCTAGCATGACTCTGTGAGCTCCGGCATCGACTGCTTGCTGGAGTTCTGTAAGACTCTCAACTTCAACTTCAATTTCTTTTTGTGGCGCAATCTCTTTGGCTTTTTTAACTGCCTGAGCAATTCCGCCGCAGGCAATGATGTGATTTTCTTTAATCAAAAAAGCATCGTACAGACCTATGCGGTGATTACTGCAACCGCCGATGGCTACCGCATATTTTTGCGCCAATCTCATGCCGGGTATAGTTTTTCTAGTATCCAGTATTCTAATTTTCGAATCAGTGGCTAAATCTGCATATTGTCTGGCAGTGGTTGCTGTACCGGAAAGGGTTTGTAAAAAATTTAAAGCACAGCGTTCACCACTTAACAGCACTCTAGCATTGCCAGAAATGGAAAATAATGTCTGGTTTTCAGACACCAAGTCGCCTTCAGAAATATGCCAGTCGATACTAATGGATGGATCAAGCTGGTGAAAGACCTCATCAACCCAAGGTCGCCCACAGATCACGGCTTTTTCTCGAGATATAACAGTCCCTGTTGCTAGGGTATCGGCCGCGATGAGCTGTGCGCTAATATCGCCAGAGCCAATATCTTCTTCGAGTGCTCGAGCAACTGATAGGGCAATATCTTCAGTGATCACTTTTGATGTGCGATTCATAGGAAAATTATAACCTTTGTTTTGGGCTATTTAGTTAGGGCGTGAGTATAGCATTTTGCACAGAACAAATGCCCTCGTATTGAGCTAAGTAAATAGCTATTATAATCAATAAGCAACAGGTGAATTGACCCCTAAAACTCTTGGATTAAAAATGCATATAGCAAAGGGCTGGCTAAACACAGCAAAAAAAATTGAATCGCCAAATGCCGATTTACGGCCTGATGAAAATGATATTAGTCTTTTGGTGATTCATAATATTAGTTTGCCACCAGAACAGTTTGGCGGCCCCTATATTGAGCAATTATTTTCAAATAGCTTAAATCCACAAGAACACCCTTATTTTCGTGATATTTACAAACTAGAGGTTTCCTCCCATTTGTTAATTGATCGTGAGGGCAATATTACTCAGTTTGTCCCCTTCAATAAAAGAGCTTGGCATGCAGGAGTATCAGAATTTCAGGGTCGACAACGCTGTAATGATTTTTCCATTGGTATCGAGTTAGAGGGAGCGGACCATATTCCCTTTAGCGATATTCAATACTCAGTGCTTGCCGCAGTGACGCAGCAAATTCTCAGCCAGTATCCACTGATTAGCCGGGATAAGATAGTCGGGCACAGTGATATTGCGCCAGGGCGTAAAACTGACCCGGGAGAAGCTTTTGACTGGGATAGATATAGGTTATTGTTTAAAGGCTAGCTTTTTTGGACCTAATAGATGGTTGACCCAGACAATCAAAAAGAGCACCGGCAGACCGATTAGGGCTGTGATTAAAAAGAATGATTCATAGCCAATACCTTCAATAATAGAGCCAGAGTAACCGCCCAAAACTTTTGGGAATAGTGTCATAATTGAGCTAAAAATTGCATACTGCATAGCGGTAAAGGAAATATTGGTTAAGCTCGATAAAAAGGCAACAAAGGCGGCGCTGGCTAAACCGGCTGACAAGTTATCAGCAGCAATGACCCAATATAACAAACCTATATCCTGTCCCGCTTTGGCTAACACTATAAATAATATATTGGTTAATGCGGATAAAACTGCGCCGGCAAATAAGATCCGCATGATGCCGTAGCGCAACGCTAAAATACCGCCAACAAAGCCACCAACAATAGACATACCTAAGCCGAAGCTTTTCACTACACTGGCAATAGTGTTTTTACTAAAGCCTAGATCCTGATAGAAAACATTGGAAATAACCCCCAAAACAATATCCGAAACTCTGTAAAGACCAATTAAAGCTAGCATAGTTAAGGCCAGGGAAAGCCCGTAGCGATCAAAGAACTCTTTGACCGGTGTTACATAGGCTTGATTTACTTGGCGCTGTTCTACCATGCCAAACATAATGAGTAACTTGGCAATGAATATAGCGATGGTTGTTGCCAAAATAAGGCGTAATAATTCAACCACTGTCGATGCGAGATAGCCGTTGGACAATAGTTGACCAAGCTGTTCTTTTGTATGCATAGCCAATTGAGCGCTGAAAAAGTAGCAACCAATAAAGCCAGCCACAGCAAGGGTAAATAATATAAAAAATCTCAGACTGTTGTCGCTAGAGCTTAAACTACCGCCTCTTTGTTCAATATTGGGTTCAGAAATACATAGCGTAGTAAAAACACCCACGAGCATAGTAAGTGCCATAAAAAGATAGGTCGATTGCCATGCTTGGTAATTATATTGATCGCCGGTAGAGCCCAAAAAGCTGGCTAAATATAAAGCCCCGGCTCCAGCAATAAGCATACCGATGCGGTAGCCTGCAATATAGCCAGATGACATGAGTGCCTGATATTGCTGATCCGCCGATTCTATACGGTAAGCGTCAATAACAATATCTTGAGTGGCAGCAGAAAAGCCTAGTAAAACCGCGGCTAACGCCATAGCGGTTAACTGATCAGTGGCCGGATCCACTAAGGCCATCAAGCTGATAGCCAGCATAATCATCAATTGAGCTAGTAATAGCCAAGAGCGTCTTCGCCCAAGCTTTTTAGTAAAAAGGGGAATCTCTAGGCTATTTACCAATGGCGCCCAGACAAACTTAAACGAGTAACCCAGTGCCGCCCAGCTAAAATAGGTGACTGCCGAACGGTCTACGCCAGCCTCGCGTAGCCATAGGCTTAGGGACGAAAAGATAAGCAGTAAAGGGATTCCAGCTGAAACGCCTAATAGCAGCATGGTAATAACTCTAGGGTGAGCCATAGCTCTTAGGCTTTGCTTCCAGCTGCTGTTGGTTAAGTGATTATTTGGCGTCATGCTTTATACTCGTCTCAAACTAACATAACTTTACACTAGCTTATGTAAAGATAACATTGAAAAACCTGAAACCACCCCAATATAGTTATTAGGTTAAAAATTGGTGAATACTATGCGTTATGCACTGCTGCTATTTATTTTAATGCCCATTGTTGAGATGTGGTTGCTTATCACTATTGGAGGCTATATTGGGGCGTTAAGCACTATCCTGTTGGTGCTTCTAACCGCTTTAATAGGTATTGGGCTGCTCAGGGCGCAGGGTTTTTCAACCCTCTGGCGAGGCAAAGAAAAGTTACAGCAGGGCAAGTTACCAGCTCAAGAAATGATGGAAGGGATTGCATTAGCCGTTTCGGGCGCACTTTTATTGACCCCAGGCTTTATAACCGATGCAATTGGCCTATTGGGCTTAATGCCGTTGACACGCATTTTCTTGGTCAAAGCATTACTGAAAAAAGTCAATTTTATCACTACTAGTGCCCAGTCTTTTGGCCAGCAACCTTTTGGATCTGGCCCTAAAAATAGCGGTGATACCTTCGATGGGGAATCTTGGGATGCGGAAGAAAGTTTAAAAAAGCCTAAATAAATTAAAGTTTTTTTTGGCTAGCCCTTGAAAAGCGTCTGCAATGCCACCATATATCCACCAAGCGTAGAGATCGATTCTCTGCAACCCCATGCTAAACACTGTAGATAGATAATTTGGAGATAAAAAGTATGAAAATTCGCCCATTACATGATCGAGTGATCGTGCGTCGCGAGGAAGAGGAACAAAAAACAGCTGGTGGAATCCTTCTGCCGGGTTCAGCTCAAGAGAAGCCTAATCGTGGTGCGGTGGTTGCAGTAGGTAGCGGCCGTGTACTGGATAATGGCGATACTCGTGCGGTGGATGTCAAGGTCGGCGATATTGTGGTATTTGGCCAATATGCTGGCAACGACAAAATTGATGTCGATGGTGAGGAATTAATTATCCTCAGTGAGAGTGATATTAAAGCCGTAGTTGAAGGCTAATTTATTTGAATTTTTGTAACTGATTTTGTAAGGAAAAGAATCATGGCAGCTAAAGATGTAAAGTTCGGCGACAATGCTCGTCAAGGAATGCTAGAGGGTGTTAACACGCTAGCTAATGCGGTTAAGGTTACCTTGGGGCCAAAGGGTCGCAATGTTGTATTGGATAAATCATTTGGAGCACCCACTGTCACTAAGGATGGTGTTTCTGTGGCTAAAGAAATCGAGCTTAAAGATAAGTTCGAAAATATGGGCGCGCAAATGGTAAAAGAAGTGGCATCAAAAGCATCAGATGATGCTGGTGATGGAACTACTACCGCCACAGTTTTGGCGCAAACCATTGTCAATGAAGGTCTAAAATCTGTTGCTGCGGGCATGAATCCAATGGATTTAAAGCGCGGTATTGATAAGGCGGTTGCAGCTGCAGTCGTTGAAATTGCGAAACTTGCCAAGCCTTGCTCAGACAACAAAGAAATTGCACAGGTAGGTACTATTTCTGCCAATAGCGACGAAAGCATTGGCGATATAATTGCTGAAGCTATGAGCAAAGTGGGTAAAGAAGGTGTGATCACCGTTGAAGAAGGCTCAGGTCTTGAGAATGAGTTGGATATTGTTGAAGGTATGCAATTTGATCGCGGTTACCTATCACCGTACTTTATCAACAACCAAGAAAGCATGAGTGTTGATCAAGAGAGCCCATTAATTTTATTGGCTGACAAAAAAATCTCAAATATTCGTGAATTGCTTCCGCTTCTAGAAGAAGTCGCCAAAGCTGGAAAGCCTCTTCTTATTATTGCTGAAGACGTTGAAGGTGAAGCGCTAGCCACTTTAGTGGTTAATAATCTTCGTGGAATTGTTAAGGTATCTGCTTGTAAGGCACCTGGTTTTGGTGACCGTCGCAAAGCCATGCTTGAAGATATTGCGATTCTAACCGGTGGTACGGTTATCTCTGAAGAAGTAGGTTTGGATCTTGAGAGTGCAACACTTGAGCACTTAGGTACAGCAAAGCGTGTCAGCATGAGTAAAGAAGCTACTACCATTGTTGATGGTGCTGGTGAAGGCGCCAATATCGAGGCGCGTGTTAAGCAAATCCGTGCACAGATTGAAGAAACTAGTTCTGATTATGATCGCGAAAAATTGCAAGAGCGTGTGGCTAAATTAGCCGGTGGTGTTGCTGTGATCAAAGTAGGTGCTACCACTGAAATTGAAATGAAAGAAAAGAAAGCACGTGTTGAAGATGCACTGCATGCAACACGCGCTGCGGTTGAAGAAGGTGTGGTTCCTGGGGGCGGTGTTGCTCTAGTTCGCGCTGGTGAAAAAATTGCATCGTTAACGGGTGCAAATGATGATCAAACAGTTGGTGTTGGTATTGCCCGTCGCGCAATGGAAGCACCACTTCGTCAAATTGTTGAAAATGCTGGCGAAGAAGGCTCCGTGGTTGTCGATAAGGTGAAAAATGGTGAAGGTAACTTTGGTTACAATGCCGGTGCTGGTAATTATGGCGATATGATTGAAATGGGTATTCTAGATCCAGCTAAGGTAACACGTACAGCGCTTCAGGCTGCGGCCTCGATTGCTGGCTTGATGATTACCACGGAAGCTATGGTTACCGATGTTGCTGATGAAGGTGCTGCGCCAGCTGCTCCAGACATGGGCGGTATGGGTGGCATGGGTGGCATGGGCGGTATGATGTAATTTTGCCGATGCTTCTAAGCCTCATAAAAAAACCCTGTATTGTAAAAATACGGGGTTTTTTTTGTTTAGCTGCAAAATTTAAGCGCTATAAAGTTTTTTTTATTTTTAATAGTTGATATTTACTGGGCTTTACAGAACAATTACATAGTTAGGAATCAATGCCCACTTGCGGGCGCTCAATCAAAGGGGAACTGCTATGACAATGGAATTTATTAATTTTCTGGCTCGTTGGGGCCATGGTCTATTTGGTATCACATGGATCGGTATGCTTTATTACTTTAACTTTATTCAGGGTGCTTATTTTAAAGAAGCCTCACCTGAGGGGTTAGCGGATGCCAAGGCTAAGCTTGCACCAAGAGCACTATGGTGGTTCCGCTGGGGTGCAATGTTCACCTTTATCACTGGTATTATTCTTTTTGCGGGTGTTTATCACAATGCGCAATTGAACAACTATATTATTATTGGTGTGGTAATGGGCACGCTAATGGCTGCCAATGTATGGATGGTAATCTGGCCGGCGCAGAAAATTGCATTGGGTCTAGTAGATGGCGGCGATAAAGCAGCAGCAGCGGGTAAAGCACTATTAGCCTCGCGCACCAACACATTGTTCTCAGCACCTATGCTGTGGGGCATGTTTGCTGGGCCACATTATTCTGGCTATGGCTATGGCACAGCGGTAGGTGGAACTGGCCTAATCATAGCGCTGGTAATTATTGCTGCTATTCAGATCAATGGTTTAAAAGGCAAGATGGGGCCAATTACAAGCGTAAGCGGTGTTATTAAGTCTAGTCTTGTTTTGACAGCAGTTTTGGCTTTGGCGCTCAATCTGCTTTAAGCGAGTTTGTAGCGTTTAAAAAAACCGGCGTTTAAAGCGCCGGTTTTTTTATGCAATTAATTCACTGGACTAGTATGGTTCTGCTTAGTGATAGGAGTATAATCATAGACAAACAAGCCCAATATTTAGGTGATAATTAAGCAATGGATAAGCAGCGCAATAACCCGATTGTTGCAGAGCGTGACGACAATATCGGTCGTGGCTCTAACGGCTCTCAATCTGAGACCTATAGGTCTAGAGAGGCCGCTAAGCCCGTGGAGAATCTGTCGTCTACCTGGAAGCTTGTTGCTGCATTGGCTTTGTTAGGAATGCTTGCTGTTTCTTGGTTTGGTTGGCAACAATATCAACAATTTGTTGAATTGCAGCAGCGTTTTTCGGTGCTCGACTCTAGACTCAATAACACTGATGAATCAGTCAGCCAGTCTGGCGTTGCTATGCAGGTTAATATTGGTAAGCACAGCGAGCAACTTAAGAAGCATTGGAGCGAAATAAGAAAGCTTTGGGGTGTGACCAACGATAAAAATAAAGCCAAGATAGGCAAAAACACCAAGGATATATCTTTTCTAGCTAGCAAGCGCTCTGAATTAGAAGTGGCTATTAAAAACCTTCGCGCTCAGATAGGCAAGGATAGGGCGGCAGCAGAGTCTGTGGGAGAAAACTTCTTCGGACTATCTGCTGATATGGATAAATTATCACAATCTTTAGATGATTATTTTCTTGCAGTGCAAAATCTTAAGCAATTGCTCAAGCAACAGGATAAGAAGATTTTAGCCAATACAGAAGCTGTTAAATCAATGGATGCGTTTCGCAGGCAGGTAAACCAAAAGATTTTAAATCTCGAGAAAAGAATTGATCAACAAAATGTTCAGGCACAAAACTTGGGCCAGTAATCTAATTCAAATATTCCTAGCCCTCAATAGTTACAATCATTTTACAGCGAGCCAAAGATAAATTATGACTGTTATTCGCCAACAAGATGTCACTCAAAGTATTGCAGATGCTCTGCAATATATTTCTTATTATCATCCGGCTGATTTTATTCAAGCTGTAAAGCAGGCCTATGATCGTGAAGAGTCAAAATCTGCTAAGGATGCTATGGCACAGATTTTAATTAACTCAAGACTCTGTGCTACAGGTAAGCGTCCAATCTGTCAGGATACGGGTATTGTTACTGTTTTTGTTAAGGTAGGTATGCAGGTTCAGTGGGATGCTGAGGATAGCCTTGACGATATGATCAATGAGGGTGTTCGACAGGCTTATACACACCCAGATAACGTATTGCGTGCCTCTATACTGGCAGATCCAGATGGTCAGCGAAAGAATACAGGCGATAACACACCTGCGGTAATTCACTACCAAGTGGTGCCTGGCAATCAGGTTGAAATTGATGTTGCCGCAAAAGGTGGCGGTTCTGAAGCGAAATCAAAATTTGCCATGTTAAACCCGTCTGATTCTGTTGTGGATTGGGTGTTAAAAGTTGTTCCTACCATGGGAGCTGGATGGTGCCCGCCGGGAATCTTGGGTATTGGTCTAGGGGGAACAGCAGAAAAGGCTATGCTGATGGCCAAAGAGGCGCTTCTTGAGCATATAGATATTCAAGAACTTAAGGCCAAGGGTGCACAAAATCGCAATGAAGAGCTACGTTTAGAGTTATTTGACAAGGTTAATGCTCTTGGCATTGGTGCGCAGGGCCTTGGTGGTTTAACTACTGTATTGGATATTAAGATTAAAGATTATCCATCTCATGCCGCCAACAAGGCGATTGCGATTATTCCTAATTGTGCAGCTACCCGCCATGTTCACTTTGTATTAGATGGTTCTGGTCCTGCTTCTTTCGAAGCGCCTGATTTAAATGACTGGCCTGAAATTTCATGGGAAGCAGATGAGACGGTAAGACGGGTCAATTTAGACTCGGTCACGCAATCCGATATTGATCAATGGCAACCCGGCGAAACTCTTTTACTATCAGGTAAAATGCTTACTGGTCGTGACGCTGCCCATAAAAAAATGACTGATATGCTTGCTCGCGGTGAGCAGTTGCCAGTTGATCTAACGGATCGATTTATCTATTACGTAGGTCCAGTTGATCCGGTTAGAGATGAGGTGATGGGGCCTGCGGGACCTACCACAGCAACGCGTATGGATAAGTTTACACGCACCATGCTTGAGCAAACCGGTTTGATGGGTATGATTGGTAAAGCTGAGCGTGGTCAGCAGGGTATAGAGGCTATTAAGGATAATAAATCTGTTTACCTAATAGCTGTGGGCGGCGCGGCTTACTTAGTATCTAAGGCAATTGTATCTGCCGAAGTAGTAGCCTTTCCTGAGCTTGGAATGGAGGCTATTTACGAGTTTGAGGTGGTTGATATGCCAGTGACTGTAGCAGTTAACACTAAGGGTGAGTCAGTGCATATTAGCGGACCTAAGTTGTGGCAATCTAAAATTGAAGAAAAAGTAATTCAAATTAAGTAAATCTAAAGTATTAGATTGACCTATGGTGCAGGCTTGCTAAACTTGGCCAAATAAAAATTGATAATTATTAGAAAGTAGGGTGTCTGTATGATGTTTTTAAGATCGCTAGTAGCTGCAGTTGCAATTTTTGCCAGCTGTGCTGCTGTATCCTCTGATCAATGGTACTTTGGTGTTACTCAGGGTTTTTATGATGTTGGTGAGGGTGATCACTGGAATGGTGAAATTAATATCGGTCAAGCAGGATTGCAGATCGGCAAATTTATAACAGAAGACCTCTCTGTTGAAGGCGGTTATGCCTATAACTCTGACAGAACTGACTTTTTTATTGGTTCCTTAACTGCGCTCTTCTGGATGGGCGAT
>Ga0233444_10006793_pt1 | contig 10129 bp, 12 predicted proteins | sample SI_124_October20_6_FD_182792 | JGI IMG/M metagenome (GOLD analysis project Ga0233444, IMG submission 182792) | Seawater microbial communities from Saanich Inlet, British Columbia, Canada - SI_124_October2016_10_MG | ecosystem: Environmental > Aquatic > Marine > Inlet | place: Canada: British...
CAAGATATCTGCCTATAAAACCACCACCACCTAAGATTGTGCAAATTTGATTTTTCATGGTATTTAAACTTATATATGAAAATAATTAAGATTAAAGAGGACATAACTAAAGAGATAGCTAACTCATTTAAAAATAGTATTGCAATTGATACTGAGGCGACAGGATTACAAATTCCAGAGAGAGATAAATTAAGTTTAATTCAAATCTGTGATGAAAATGGCAATGTATTTATTGTTCAACCAAATAAAAGTAACTTTAAAGCGCCTAACATTGTATCTGTTTTAGAGAACGAAAAAATTTTAAAAATTGGTCATTTTTTGAGATTTGATAAAAACGCTTTAGAATTTTTTCTTAAGTGCAAAATGAAAAATATCTTTGATACTAAAATTGCTTCCAAAATAGTTAGGACATATACTGATAGTCATGGCCTAAAAAACTTAGTTCACGAATTTTGCAATAAATCACTAGACAAGAGACAAGGTAGTAGTGATTGGAATAAAGATATAAACGATCTAACAGATAAACAATTAGAATACGCTGCTAACGATGTAATTTATTTGCACAAAATAAAATCAGAATTAGAAAAAATGCTTATCAGAGAAAAAAGGTTAGAAGTTTTTAAAAAGTGTCTCACTTTTTTAGATACAAGAGTGGATTTAGACCAAAGCGGATTTAAATTTGATATCTTTGAACATTAATGAGCAAAAAAAACTATATATCACTAGCTAATAAAGCAGCAAATATTCAGATAAAAGAACTAAAAAAAATTAAAAAAATTTTTAATAAATCTTTTATCAATGCAGTGGATCATATTTTAAATTGTAAAGGTAAAATTATTTTTGCTGGTATAGGAAAATCAGGATTGATAGCAAGAAAAATTTCTGCAACATTTTCTAGTGTAGGTATTCCTAGTTTTTTTTGTGACCCAGCGCAAGCCTTGCATGGTGATATGGGTCAAATAGAAAAGAAAGATCTTTTAATTATTTTTTCTTATTCTGGAAACACATCGGAATTAACAAATATGTTGAAGTATGCTAACAGATACAGAATAAAAATTATTGGTGTTGCTTCAAAACCAGATAGTATTTTATTAAAAGCTAGTGATATTAAATTAATTATTCCAAAAGTAAAAGAAGCAGATGTAACTGGAATGGTTCCTACGACAAGCACAACAATAACTCTTTTGCTTGGTGATTGTTTAGCAACAACAGTAATGCATCAAAAAAAATTTTCCAAAGAAAAGTTCAAAGTATTTCACCCAGGTGGGAATATTGGAAAGTCTTTGCTTTTAGCAAAAGATATCATGGTAATAGGTAAAAAAATGCCTGTAGTTAATTATAAAAAAAATTTTAAAGATACTTTAAAAATAATGAGTGAAAAAAAACTTGGGATTGTCGTAATTTTGAAAAATAATTTTATACAAGGGCTATTAACAGATGGTGATTTAAGAAGAGAATTAAAAAATTATTCTAGTAATAAAAGTTTAAAAAAGTTTATGACAAAAAAGCCTCTTGTAGTTAATGAAAATATGCCCGCACCAAAAGCACTAGCAATAATGAGTGAAAAAAAAATAACTAGTTTGTTAGTAGTTGCTGATAAAGATTACTCTAAAAAAAATAAAAAACTTAAAGGCATAATACATATACATTTTCTTTTACAAAGTGGAATTAAATGACAAAAAGAAAAAGAAAGCTTAGATTAATTCAAATTAGTTTATTATCAATTGGTCTTATATTTATTTTGTTTTCATATTCTCAAATAAATAATTCATCAAATGAAGAAATAGTATCAAAAAAAAAGCAGGAAAAAATTAAAAATCAAATATCAAATACTTCGGAAAATAATGATGTTTTTTATAATATTGAATATTCTGGTCTGGATCTTTCAGGAAACAGATATATTCTTAAATCTGAGGAAGCTTTAACTACTAAAGAAAATCAAGAATTAGTTTATATGAAAATTGTTGAGGCAACTTTCTACTTTAAGGATGATACAATTTTATATATTTGGTCCGATAATGGTATCTATAATAACAAAACGTTAGATATGATTTTTGAAAATAATATTAAAGCTTCATACGAAAAAAGTGAACTCTTTGCTGAAAAAGCTGAGTATTCAAACTCAAAAGGTTTTTTAACTATAACTAATAAAGTAAAAGTTATTGATTTTAGAGGAACCATGCTTGCAGATAAACTTTTATTTGATATAAAAAAACAGAAATTAAATATTGTTTCTTTCAATAATAATAAAATTAATGCTAATATTAATTTAAAATGAAAAAAGGTTTTAGAATTTTAAAATTTAAAAAAGATAAGCCAATTTTTGAAATCAAAGATATCAATAAATCTTTTGATGGAAGACCTATTTTAAAAAAGTTGTCTTTAAAAGTTTTTCCTGGAGAATGTGTCGGTATACTAGGTCCAAACGGATGTGGTAAAACAACTTTATTTTCAATGTGTATTGGAGAACAAAATATTGAGGGTGGAAAAATATATATTAATGGTAAATCTATAGAACAAATACCTATTCATTTAAGATCAAAAGAAGGTTTGGGTTATCTTCCTCAACAAAGAAGTGTTTTTGATATGAGTGTATATGACAACATTCTTGGAATTGCTCAAATTTCTATTAAAAGCATAAAAAATCAAAAAGAAATAACTGAAAAACTTTTGGATGAATTTAATTTACAACATTTGAGATCTCTAAATGCCTCTGTTTTATCTGGAGGTGAAATAAGAAGATTAATGATGGCTAGAGTTATGATTCATAAACCGAAAATAGTTTTATTAGACGAGCCTTTAGCGGCACTTGATCCAATGGTAGTTCAAGATATACAAAAATATATATTAAAAATTCAATCTGCTGGAACAGCTATCTTAGTCACCGATCATAATGTAAAAAACTTATTTGATATTACCGACCGAAGTTATGTTTTAGGGGAGCATTCAGTTATAGCAGAAGGAACATCTAGAGAACTGCTTAAATCTACAAAAGCTATAAAACACTATTTTGGTTCTCAATTTTCTTAAGAATAATGTCATCTAAAAGATTTAACTTAATTGTAAATAATAAAATATCTTCATTTAAAAAAACAATAGAAGTTGACTCAGATAAATCCATGTCTATCAGGAGCTTTTTAATTGGTGCTATAAGCGAAGATATTTCATCAGCAAATAATGTATTAGAGTCTGAGGACGTTTTTTCTTCTATCAAATGTTTACGAATATTAGGTGTTAAAATAAAAAAATTAAAATCAAAAAAATATGTAATTTATGGAAAAGGCCTTGGATCATTAAGGGCGAAAAGAAATTCTATTTTAAATTTTGGAAATTCCGGAACACTTGCAAGACTTTTAATTGGAATACTTTCAACTACTCAGAATATAGATATAAAGATTACAGGTGATCACTCTTTAAATAAAAGAAACATGAAAAAACTTATTGATCTTATGTCGAAATTTGGGGCATGCTTTCTTCCCAAAAAAAAATATACTTTTCCTTTAAAAATGATTTCTTCAGAGATGCCTGTTAGAATTAATTATAAAGCTGGCGTGTCTGCTCAACTTAAAAGTGCAGTAATATTTGCAAGTCTTAATTCTTTTGGGAAAACGAAAATTGAAGAACAGGAGCAAAGCAGGGATCATACAGAAAACATGTTAATTAAAAATACCAAGGTTATAAAAATTAAATATAAAAAAAAAAAATTTATTGAAATTAATGGAAAAAAAAATTTAAAACCTATTAATGCTAATATACCTGGGGATCCGTCATCTGCAGCCTTTTTTACTACTTTAACACTATTGAACAAATACTCATCAATTAAGATAAAGAATGTCGGATTAAATAAAACTAGAACAGGTTTTTACAAATTATTAAAAAAAAATGGAGCAAAAATCAGATTCAATAATTTGAAAAAAAAAGAAAATGAACTTAGGGGAGATATTTTAGTTCAAAGTTGTAATATTAAACCAATTAGAGCTTCAAAAAAGTATTATGTAAATTCTACAGATGAGTATCCAATACTTTTTATTATTGCGGCTTTAACAAAAGGTACATCTGTATTTAAAGGTATTGGAGATCTTGCAAATAAAGAAAGTAATAGAATAAAAGAAATGCAAAAAATTTTAAAACAAATTGGAATTAATAGTGCCTCATCAAAAAATGAAATAAAAATTTTTGGCAAAGGAATGATAAACGGTAATAATAAAAAAATTTTTGTTCCCAATCTTGGGGATCACCGCATATGTATGTCGTCCTTTATCTTAGCTATTCTAACTGGAGCAAAAACTATTATTAAAAATTTTGAAACAGTTAATACTTCATCACCCTCTTTTTTAAAAATTATGAAATCATTGGGAGCAAAATATGAAATACAAAAATAAAAATATACAAATTTCTTGTGACGGTGGGGCTGCAACAGGTAAGTCTACTGGGGCAAAGATGATTTCAAAAAAATATAAATTAAAATTTCTTTCCTCAGGTTTATTATATAGATATGCGAGTTTTTTAATATTAAAGAATAAACCAAAAAATAAAGTTAATTACTTGAGATTAAAATTTAAAAAACTTAATTACAAAAAATTAGAAAAAATCAGTTTACATACTCCAGAAATTTCTGAATATAGTGCTATTATTGCTAAAATTTCTTCTGTAAGAAAAATTCTAAAAAAATTTCAAATTAATTTTGCAAAAAAATATAAAAATTGTTGTATAGAAGGAAGAGATATTTCAACAAAAATACTGCCCAATTCTAATGTAAAATTTTTTTTTAAGTGCAATTTAAATACAGCTTCTGCTAGGAGGTACAAAGAGTTAAAAAGAAAAAATCCAACAATCAAAATTTTAGATGTAAAAAAAGCCCTTAGAATAAGAAATATTACAGATACTAAAAGAAAACACTCCCCTTTACTTAGGCATCGAAATTCGGTAGAAATCGACACCGGAAAATTAGATAAAACAGCAATGTTAGTTAAAATGTCCAAACACGTAGAAAAAATTTTAAAAAAATAAATATGGCAATTGAACAAGAATCTAAGGAAATAAATCCATTACACAAAGAATTCCAAAACCTATTAGATAAAGACTTTGAAGATAGAAAGTTGAAAGAAAACGAAATTATTAAAGCTACAGTAACTGAAATAATGAAAAATTTTATTGTAGTTGATTGCAAAGGTAAATCAGAAGGTATGATACCTATTGAAGAATTTAAAAATGATGATGAATTATCTAAGCTTAAAGTTGGTTCAACTTTAGACGTATATTTAGAGCGAATTGAAAGTGCTCGAACAGGAGAAATAGTTCTTTCTAGAGACAAAGCTAGAAAAATGAAAGCGTGGAAAAAAATGGAGAAAGTTTTTGAAACCCAAGAAGAAATGACGGGATATATTACTGGTAAAGTAAAAGGCGGATTCATTGCAACTGTTGAGGGCCTTCCATGTTTCATGCCTTCTTCACAAATTGATGTGAGGCCACTCAAAAGAATAGACCACTTGATGAATACCCCGGTAAAAGTAATAGCTACTAGAATAGATAAAAATCGTGGCAATGTTTGCGTATCTAGAAGAGCTGTTCTTGAAAAAAGTAAAAATGCTGAAGTAGCTGAAGCTCTAAAAAATATTAAAGAAGATATGATTATTGATGATGCGATTGTTAAAGCAACTACTGATTGGGGAATTTTTTTAGATATAAATGGAATTGACGCACTTCTTCACGTTTCAGATTTAAGTCATGGTAGAGTAAAAAAGCCAGCTGATCTTGTAACTATAGGTCAAAAACTAAAAGTTAAAATAACTAAAATTGATGAAAAAACAAATCGTGTTTCAGCATCCGTTAAGGCATTAACAGAAGATCCTTATTCAAGCATCGAAAAAAATTATAAAATTGGTCAGACCTACGAAGGTATTGTTACCAAAATTATGGATTACGGGTGTTTTGTTAAAATTGAAGAGGGTATAGAAGGCTTGATACATAATTCAGAGCTAGATTGGACCAATAGAAACATAAAGCCTAGTAAGATTTTGTCTGTTTCTCAAAGTATTAAGTTTAAAATTGTGAACATAGACAAAGAGTCAAAAAGAATATCTTTATCTTATAAAGCAATTCTACCGAACCCGTGGGACACGATTAAAGATAAAATTGGAAAAGAAGTTAAAATAAAAATTAATAATATTACTGATAAAGCAATCTTCGCTGAACTTATAGACTCAGGTCTTTCAGGCATGCTGCACTATAAGGAGATTTCTTATGAAGAAAATATAGAAGATCTAAAACAATATAAAAAAAATGATACTTTAAATGTCAAAATTTTAGAAATAAAAGATGATAAGATTAGATTTTCAAAGAGAGCTATCGATAAAGATCCTTTTGATTGGTTTAAAGATAATGGAAAAAAAGTTGGAAGTATAATTACAACTAGAATACATGAAGTCTTAAAAACAGGAGTTAAAGTCTCTATTGATAAAGATAAAAAATTAATCGTAACTATTAGAAAAGCAGATCTCGCTATAGATTCTGCTGATGCTAGGCCAGAAGTGTTTTCACCGGGCAATGCTCTTGATGCCAAAATCACCGAACTAGATTTAGAAACAAGAAGAGTCAAACTAAGCGTAAAAGCCGCTCAAATTGAAGAGCAAAAATCTTTAATAGCAAAATTTGGTGAAGGAGCAACTAAATCAGGAGCTACACTAAAAGGTATTTTTGAAAAAGCTATTGGAAAAAAAGAAAAAAAAGAAAAATAATTGCTAAGACCCAGGCTAATAAAACAATTCAAACAAAAAAATAAAAAACTCTCTAAATCTGAACTAGAAACAGTTATCAATATCTTTTGTGGAGATATTGAAAAAGCTTTAAAAGAAAAGAGAAGAGTGGAGTTGAGGGGTTTTGGGATTTTTTTTGTTAAAATAATTAAAGAAAAATTTTCTGCCAGAAATCCTAAGACGGGAGAATTGATTTATGTTCCTGAAAAAAATAGAGTAAGATTTAGAGCAAGTAAAAACCTTAAGAAACTAATAAATGATTAGACCAAAAATTTTTGTAGCATGTGATACGGTAAGTCCAAATAAATTAAATAAAATTATTAGTCATTCCAAAACTAATAAATTGGAAATTAGTTATAAAATTGGATTGCAGTTTTTTTTAAGTCCAAAAGGAAGAAGCTTTGTATCAAAATTAAAAGGTAAAAATATTTTTCTTGATTTAAAGCTCAATGATATACCTAATACGTGTGCAGCTGCGATTACTTCATTGAAAGATATAAAAAATATTTCATATTTAACAGTTCACATTAATGGTGGCCTGGATATGCTTAAAGCAGCAAAAAGAACAGCAAAAAAAACAAATAAAAAACTTAAAATTATAGGTGTAACTATTCTCACAAGCCTATCTAATTCATCTTTAGAAAAAATAGGATACACAAAATCAGTTAAAGAAATGGTAAAGAAACAAGCAATGTTGGCAAAGTTAGCAAAGTTAGATGGTATTGTTTGCTCAGGTCATGAAGCTAAATATTTAAAAAAAACTTGCAAACATATGGAAATCATAACCCCTGGTATTAGACTCCCTGGAAATAATAAAGGCGATCAACATAGAGTAATGACTCCAAAAAAAGCTTTTCAAAATGGGGCCACTTCTATAGTGATTGGTAGAAGTATTACTAAAGGAAATATTAGAAATAATATTAAAAAACTTATAAAATCTTTAAATTAAACTAATGAAACTTAAAGCGTGTGGTTTATCAAACCCGATAGAAGTAAAAACTTGTGTAGAATTAAAAGTAGATTATTGCGGCTTTATTTTAAACTATCCTAAAAGTCATCGATATGTGTCATTAAATGAAGCGAAAAATCTTACAGAAATTAATAAGGGATGTACAAAATATGTTGGTGTTCTTGTTGGTCCTTCTGAAGATGAATTAGAAAAGTTTTCTAGATTAAACTTCGACTATTTCCAACTATATGGAATTTCAGACCACAAAAAGCTTTTAGAAATAAAAAAAATTTACAAAAAAAAAATAATTTCATCTATTCAAGTAAAGAGAAGGGAGGATATTGATAAATATAAATTAATTGAGAAAAGTTCTGATATTATTTTATGGGATAGTTCAGGCTATGAAGAAAGTTTAAGCTGGGATTTTAATTGGTTAAAAACGGTTTCAACGAAAATTGAAAAAATGGTAGCTGGAAATATAACAATTGATAAGATAAAAAATTTAGAAAATTTAGCTGATACTATTGATGTGTCTGGTGCTTTAGAAACAAATAAAGTAAAAGATATTAAGAAAATTAAAGAATTTACTGCTGAAATTAAAAAAGTTAGTTATGAAAATTAAAAAAAATATCCCTCTAATTGATCAACATGATAAAAACTATATGTATGGTGGAAAATTTGGTGGAAATTATATACCTGAAACACTAAAAAAACCTATTGATGATCTTACTAAATTATTTGCCAAATTAAGAAAAGATAAGAAGTTTTTAAAAAAGAGAGATCATTATTTTAAAACATATGTAGGTGCGCCTACTCCATTTATTAAATTAGAAAATTTAACAGACCATCTTGGAGGAGCTCAAATCTATGCCAAAGTTGTTTCGGAAGCTAATGGTGGTGCTCATAAAATCTACAATGCTACAGTTCACTGTTTAATAGCAAAACGAGCAGGTAAAAAATTTGTTGTAGGAGATACTGGAGCTGGATATGCAGGAAAAATGCTCTCAATGGCAGCTAAAAAATTTGGACTTAAATGTAAAATATTTATGGGTGCAAAGGATATTAAAAGACAGCAACCTAATGTTGAGGCCATAAGAAGAAATGGAGCTAAAATTGTACCAGTAACTACAGGAAGTCAAACACTTGTAGATGCTGTAAGTGAATGTATGAGATACTGGGTATCAAATTGTGACACAACACATATGTGTGTTGGATCAACAGTCGGTCCTAACATTTTTATAAAGATATGCGCTTGGAGTACTGCACAGATATCTAGAGAACTCATTGAGCAAGTTAAAGAGGAGTTTGGAAAAATTCCAAAAAAAATGAAGCTATTAAACTGTGTAGGTGGAGGTAGTTCTGCTATGGGGTTTTGGAATGAGTTTATAAACACCGATACCGAACTTGTGGGAATAGAAGCAGGTGGGCCAAAAAATAGTAAGCTACATGCGGCTCCACTAACAAATGGATCTAAGATTGGAATTTTACACGGTGCAGCACAATACGTTATTCAAAATGAGGAAGGTCAGATAGGATCAACGGAATCAATCTCAGCTGGCTTAGATTATCCTGGAATATCTCCTCTACATTGTTTTTTAAAAGATGCTAAAAGAGCAAGATATACATCTGCCAGTGATGAAGAGGCTTTAAAAGCTTATCAATTAGTTTCTAAGCTAGAAAATATTTCTCCATCTTTAGAACCTTCTCATGCATTTGCTGAAGCAATTAAAATCGCACCTAAATTGAAATCTTCTGATGTAATTATCGTTAACTCTTGTGGAGATAGTTTGAAGGACAAAGACATTATTAAACAAAAATTAGGTTCATATATAAGATGAAATCAAAAATCACTCTAGCCTTTGAAAAATGTAAAAAAGAAAAAAGACCGGCTTTAATAACTTATACAGTTGCTGGAGATAACACTAAAGATAATTCTTTAAAGATATTAAATGCTATTTCAAAACACGCAGATATTCTTGAACTAGGTTTTCCTCATAACACACCCATCGCTGATGGTGGGCAAATTCAAGGAAGTTCTCATCGAGCACTTAAAAATGGAATTACACTTAAAGATGTTTTTCAAATTGTAAAAAAATTCAAAAAAAATAATTCTATTAAGCCATTAATCCTTATGGGATATTTTAATTTGATTTATCAAAGTGGTGAAAATAATTTTTTGAAAAATTGTAAAGCTGCTGGTGTTGATGGATTAATCATCGTTGATCTTCCTTATCCGGAAAATAAAATTTTCGCTAATAAATGTAAAAGACATTCAATAAATTTTATTCAGTTATTATCTCCTACTACATCAAGAGATAGAATAAAAAAAATCATAAAAGACTCACACGATATGATTTACTATATTTCAATGCTATCTACTACTGGTGGTAAACTAAAAGTAGATAGCATTGAAATATAGTAAATC
>Ga0233444_10006800_pt1 | contig 10120 bp, 8 predicted proteins | sample SI_124_October20_6_FD_182792 | JGI IMG/M metagenome (GOLD analysis project Ga0233444, IMG submission 182792) | Seawater microbial communities from Saanich Inlet, British Columbia, Canada - SI_124_October2016_10_MG | ecosystem: Environmental > Aquatic > Marine > Inlet | place: Canada: British...
TCATGAAAAAAATCTTCTAAATTTTTAGTAGCTCTGTAAGCCATATCCCATCTAGTTCTTTTAGTCGCACTTCCTAAATGAGGTAATAAAAAAATATTTTTTAACTTTAAATATTCAGGATGAATTTTTGGTTCGCCATTATAAACGTCCAGTCCATAAGCAAAAACTTTTCCATTTTTTATTGCTTCAACCATTGCGTTATCATCTACAACATCTCCTCTTGCTGCATTTCCAACTACCGTATTGTCTTTTAAATAACCTAATGTTTCTTTATTGATTATATTTTTTGTCTCAGGCGTTGCGGGACAGTTAATTGATAAAAATTCACTCTGCTCAAAAAGACTCTTTAGATCCTTGTGGTAAATTGAACCTTCCTCTAGATCAGGTGATAGCCTAGATCTATTATGATAGTGAATTTCCATTCCAAATCCTTTAGCTCTTTTAGCTACAGCTCTTCCAATTCTTCCCATTCCTAATATTCCTAATCTTTTATTAGACATTTGTTTTCCTAATAAAAAATCCCAGGACCATTTCCAATTTTGTTTTTCGGCAGCAATTCTACCTTCATAAGATTTTCTAGAAGCTCCTAGGAGAAGTAATATTTGAATATCTGCTGTTGCATCAGTCAAAACATCAGGGGTATTAGTTACGGATATCCCTTTAGCTCTTGCAGCTTTAAAATCTATATTTCCAAAACCCACTGCACCATTTGCAATTATTTTTATAGAGCTAGATAATTTTGAAATAGTATCTGAGTTTATTGGGTCTGTTACAGAGCTTAAAATACCATCACAATCTTTTGAGCCATCAATTATTTCTTGAGCAGAATAAATTTTATCATTCGGATTAAGCTTTACATCAAAAAGTTCACTTAATTTATCTTCATTTTCTTTAAGAAGTTTTCTTGTTACAAGAATTTTTTTCATTATTAAAAATTTTTTAACTTATAAGGTTTTGGCCCACCTGTTAACCAATCCATAACTTCTACAGTATGCACTATAGGAATTTTAGTTCCAGTTCCAATTTGCGTCATACAACCAATGTTTCCCGTAGATATAAAGTCAGGCGAAATTTTTTCAATGTTTTCTACTTTATTTTTCAATAAAGATTTTGCCATTTTCTGATGTAATATATTATAAGTTCCTGCCGATCCGCAACACATGTGTCCCTCCGGAACTTCTAATACTGTATTGCCAGTTTGTTTAATTAGATTTTTTGGCTGCTCATGTATTTTTTGACCATGCTGCATGGAGCACGCTGAATGATAAGCAATCTTATATTTTTTTTCATTATCATTTATAATTTTAAGTTTTAAATTTTCATCTAAATATTCTGTTATATCTTTAGTGAGTTCTGAAATTTTTTTTGCTTTCTTTTTAAGTTCTTTGTCATTTCTAAAAATAAAACCATAGTCTTTTAAAGTTGTACCGCAGCCTGAGGTATTGCTAATTATAGCGTCCAATCCATTTTTTAAATATTCTTCGTGCCAGAGCTCTATATTTTTAACAAACGAATCATGGGCTAATTTTTTCTTTCCCAGATGATGGTTTAGTGAACCGCAGCAGTCTATTTTTGGAAGCACAACAACTTCAACATCATGTCTGTTAAGTAGTCTAATTGTTGACTCGTTAATCTCTGGCGAAATAACCCTCTGAACACAACCAACTAATAATGCAACACGCGCAACAGTTTTTTTACCTTCAGAGGGGTAAACTGTTTGAGTTTTAATTTTTTTTGACGGAATTTTATTTGGCATTAGCTTTAAAGAATTTTTTAAAAATTCAGGCATGATAAAACTAAAAGGTCTTACAATTTGCGTTGCTATTACCAATAAAAGGAAAATATTAGGCTTTGGCAAAGTTAAGGAAAGAATATTTCTAAACAGTCTATCGAACAAAGGTCTTTTGTATGTTTCTTCAACATGATTTCTACCATGATCAATTAAATGCATATAATTTACACCCGATGGACATGTTGTCATGCACCCATAACAAGAAAGACAGCTATCTATATGTTGTGCTATTTTTTTGTTTGCTGGCTTTTTATTTTCCAGCATATCTTTTATTAAATATATTCTACCTCTTGGTCCTTCTAATTCATTACCATTAATTGCATAAGTTGGACATGTAGCATTACACATTCCGCAGTGAACACATTTCCTTAAAATACTCTCACTAGATTTATTATCTTTGTTTTCAAGTTGTTTTTCTGTGAACGAAGTTTGCATTAAATTCCTGAGTACATCTTTCCGGGATTAAGAATTCTTTTTGGATCAAAACTTTTTTTAATCTTTTCAGAAATTTTATATTTAATTGGATCTACGGTAAAAACATCTATTGTGGCTTTCATATCTTCTTCGATTTTAATCACAGTTAAATATCCATTTGCAAATTGAATTATATCTTTTATTTCCTTAAGCATTTTAGTGTTAATTTCTTCAATTTGTAACCAAATTAAGCTTCCTCCCCAATCTAGGAAATAATTAATTTCGTAATTTTTCAATTTTTGCATAACTTCAAATGTTTCACTCACTGGAACTACAACTCTTAATAAGCTTCCTTTTAAAGAAGTAAAAACTTGTAATTGTCTTGTTTTCTCCCAAAAAATATTTGATTGTTCTTGATTTAATATTGAGAACTCATTGTTCAAAACATCAAGTTCTTTGCACAATTTTTCAATTCTATGATCTACTGAATTGATTGGGCCTTCAACTCTTACACCTATTATAGCCCCTTCTTGCGTTAAATCATTAAATGTAAAATTTTTTCTATAATTTTCTGGATAAAAAACTGCTCCCGAGGGATCAATTGAAGATGAAAGTGTTATATCAAAATATTCTAACGCTTTTTTTAAATGAGGATTATTAATTATCAGTGTCTTATTGGTTTCAGGTTTAGGTAAAACTTTAATTGAAAGTTCTGTCAATACAGTCAATGTTCCAAAAGATCCTGATAATAATTTACATAAATCATATCCAGTAACATTTTTCACAACTGTTCCACCTGACTTTATGATGTCTCCTTTTCCATTAATTCCTTGAAACCCTAATAAGTGATCTCGCGCACTTCCAGATTTAAATCTTCTTGAGCCAGAAAAATTACAGGCGATTACCCCGCCTATGGAGCCTTCGTTGCTATAACCTGAAAAAAGAAATCCAAAATCATTAGGTTCAAAAGCTAGTTGTTGGTTGTTTTTATCAAGCTCTGATATTATTTCTTTGATCGGCGTTCCTGACTTCACTTTGATGTATAGTTCCTCAGGTTTATATTCGATAATTCCAGAATAACCTGAAAGATCTAAAGTTTTTTCAGATTGAAAATTTCTACCAATTTTTTTTTTAGATTGAAGGCCATTTATTTCTAAAGGTATATTTTTTTTGTAACAATTTTTTATGATCTCAGAAATTTCTTCTCTAGTACTAGGTTTAAAAATACTTTGATTAAAATCTTGGAATGTCTGGGAATTTTGTTTTTCCTCCATGGACATGAACCCTTCCTTCCTCAGCACATTTTCTTAATATTGGGTAAACTTTACCTGGATTAAGTAAAGAGTTTGGGTCTAATGCAATCTTAATAGTTAGCTGTTGCTGGATGTCATTGTTGTTAAAAGCTTCACACATTAGCTCTCTTTTTTCTATTCCCACTCCGTGTTCACCAGTTAATGCTCCACCAACTTTTACGCAATACTTTAAAATATCAGCTCCAAATTCTTCACATTTTCTCAAGGACTCTTTATCATTCGCATCAAACATAATTAATGGATGTAAGTTTCCATCACCTGCGTGAAAAGCATTTGCTACTGGTAAATCATATTTTTTAGATAATCTTGTAATTTCATTTAATACTTCAGCAAGCTTACCTCTTGGTATTGATCCGTCCATACACATATAGTCTGGTGCTAATACTCCACAAGCTGGGAAAGCAGCCTTTCTTCCTGCCCAAAATTTTAATCTTTCTTCATTAGATTTGCTAATTTTTAAACTTGATGAATTATTTTCTTCAGCAATTTTTTTTGCTTTTTTAATATAATCTTCAACTTCATGTTCAGTTCCATCAAACTCAACAATCATCATTGCTTCTGCATCAACAGGATATCCTGCTTTAGAGTAGTCATTAGTTGCTTTTGTTAAAGCTTTATCCATAATCTCCATGCCAGCCGGAATGCACCCTTGCGCTATAATTTGTGCAACACAATTTCCCGCATCCTCTATTGATGGAAAACCAATTAAAGCAGCTTTGACAACTTCTGGAGACTTTAAAATTTTTACTGTAACTTCCGTTATAACTCCAAGCAAACCTTCTGACCCTGTCATTAATCCCAAAAAATCATAACCTTCTGAATCCATTACTTTTCCGCCAAATCTAGTTATAGTTCCATCCATTAAGACTACCTCGATACCTAATAAGTTGTTTGTAGTTGCTCCATACTTTAATGAGTGTACACCTCCTGAATTTTCAGCAACATTACCACCAATTGAACATGCTATTTGACTAGATGGATCTGGAGCGTAGTAAAAACCTTTATCTTGAACTGCATGTGTAATAGCTAGATTTGTTACACACGGTTGAGTGACTACGCATCTATTTTTATAATCTAATTCTAAAATTTTATTAAATTTTCCCATAGCTAATAAAACACAATCTGCCAATGGAAGTGATCCTCCGGACAAACCTGTGCCCGCGCCTCTCGGTACAACTTTTATTTTATTTTCATTGCAATATTTTAAAATTTTACTAACCTCATCAACTGTTTCTGGTAAAACAACTAATAAAGGTGTTTGTCTATAAGCTGCAAGCGCGTCAGTTTCATAAGGCTTAATTTCATCCATATGAGATAAAACATTTTCTGGATTAACAATGTTTTTAATATCTGAAATGATTTCTTCTCTACTAGAAAGTATAGAATTTTCAATTTTAGGCATTTGCAAACTAGTCATTAAATTATACTACCGTTTTAAATGATTATGGTCAAAATACTAAAATGACCTATCCAAGCATTTTTTTAATTTTTTCCAAGGCTTTTTGGATATTATCTTGAGAAGCTGCAAAGCTAAATCTTACATAATCTATTGAGGTTTTGCCAAAAGCTGTGCCTGGAACTATTGCTACACCAGCTTCATACATGCATTTTTTAGAAAATTCTGACCCATTCATTCCTGTGCCTTTTACATTCGGAAATGCATAAAAGGCTCCGCCTGGAAGACTGCACTCTATTCCAGGTAAATCGTTTAAACCTTTGTGAATTAATTTTCTTCTTTGATCAAATTTTTCCATCATGTGATGTATGGGATCGTCAGGACCATCTAGAGCAGCTATGCCAGCAAATTGAGACGGTGCATTAACACATGAGAAGCTGTTAATAGCGAGTTTTGTTATATGTGGAATTAGTTTTTCTGGCCATACACTCCAACCCATTCTCCAACCTGTCATTGAGTAAGCTTTACTCCAGCCATCTAGTACTATTAGTCTGTCTTGAAGATCAGGATAATTAAAAAACGTTGGCATTTCTTTTCCGTCATAAACTTGTCTGCTATAAATTTCATCACTTAGGATAGCTACGTGCGGATATTTTTTCAAACCCTCTGCTAAAAAATCTATTTTAGATTTTTCAACAAAACTACCTGTTGGATTATTTGGGTTAATTAAAACTAGAAGTCTTGTTTTATCAGTTATCAAAGATAAAATTTTTTCAGGATCAAATTTTAAATCTTTATCCTCTGTCAAATCATAAGGAACAGCTGTCGCTCCGGTATAATTAATCATAGACTCATAAATAGGAAAGCCCGGTGTAGGATGTATAATCTCCGATCCAGGTTCACCTATCATTGATATAGCAAAATACATTGTCGGTTTGCCACCCGGCATTATCACGACTCGCTCTGGGCTTATTTCTTTATTATAAAGATTTTTTATTTTTCTTGTTACAGCCTGTCTACATTCTAAAATTCCATTAGCTAGTACATAACCGTGATGGCCATCATCTATGGCTTTTTTAGCTGCATCAACAACATGTTTAGGAGATTTGAAATCTGGTTGGCCTAAACCCAGATGAATCATTTCTTTGCCTTGAGCCTCAAGCTTTTTTGCTTCAGCAAGAATACTAAATGCTGATTCTGTACCAAGTCTGTCTAAATTTTTTGCTAGTTTCATTTAATTATAAATTTATAAGTAAATTTAATTTTTTTGCAACTGACTATAATTGCATCATCGATATGCAATTTTAGTTTTATTTAGCTCTTTTATGCTTTTACATCCTAGTAAGATCATATCTCTTCTTATTTCATCCTTCATTCTTTGAAGAATTGTTTCAACTCCTTGTTGACCTCCAGCACCTAAAGCAAAAAGAAATCCTTTTCCAAAACTACATGCTGTTGCTCCTAATGATAAAGCTTTTAATACATGGGTACCTCTTCTAATTCCACCATCTAAAATAATTTCTAATTTACCTCCGACTGCATCAACTATTGCTGGCAATTGATCAAATGGTGATCTTGATCCATCAAGTTGTCTTCCACCGTGATTTGAAAGCAAGATTGCAGATGCTCCAATTTCAACGGCTCTCTTAGCATCTTCTACAGACATAACACCTTTAAGAGCAAATGGGCCTTCCCATTTTTTAACTACATACTCAGCATCTTTCCAGCTCATAGCCGGATCATATTGTTCATTGATATATTCCATAACACCTTTAGCTATACTTGATCCCTTCTTTGTCCAATGTGCAACATTTGCTAATTGAAATTTTTCATGAGTTAAATAATTTACCGTCCATTTCGGATGCATCATAAAACTTAAAATACTCTTTAAGCTAAGTTTTGGAGGTGTCGTAAATCCCCATTTATGATCTCTTTCTCTGTTGCCAGCAACAACAGTATCTACAGTTAAACATAAAGCTTTAAATCCTGAGCTTTTGCACCTATCTATCAAATTATCAGTGAGACCTTGATCTTTATGTATATAAAGCTGAAACATTTTAGGTCCACTCGAAACATTTGCTACTTCTTCAATTGATGAAGTAGCCATTGTAGACATGCTATAAAAAGTTCCAAATTTTTCTGCAGCTTTTGCAGAAGCTTTATCACCATCATGATGGTAAAGTCTTTGCATTGCGGTAGGTGCTAAAAAAATTGGCAAATCAATTTTTTCCCCAAATACAGTTGTGGAGAGGTCTGGTTCTCCAACACTAGCCAAAATATTTGGTATTAAATCACATTTTAAAAAAGATTCTGTATTTCTTTTAAGAGTAGTTTCATCATCAGAGCCTCCGTCTATATAATGAAAAATTGGTGCAGGTAAATTTTGTTTAGCTAATTTTCTAAAATCATCAAAACTATAACAATCATTCAAGTTCATAACTGTTAAAAATTTTTTGAAAATGTTATTTGTTGATTATCTGTACCTGGGTTTTTTTCACCCCAGTCATTATTAGAGATGTGGCTATAACTATATCCTAATTTAGAATTTTCAAATACATCAAAGGCTATTTTTACTTCACTTTTAAATTCTAAAACACTACCTAAATCTTTTCCGTCTCCTTTTTCATAGTATCCAGGAGCAAAACTTGGTAAAATTTTTAATGGACCTATACCATACTGACCTTCAACGCCTGTATATAAATACACTGAACTATTTCCAGTCATAAACGCTCCAGTTATAGGAGAAAATTTTCCTAAAAAAGTGTCTCTAAATAAATCTTGATTTCTGTGCTCTAATCCTACCAAAGTTGTTTTATCATCACCTTCTTTGTCAATTATATCAAATGTTCCCGTGTAAAGTGAAATATCATTGTTAGATAAATTGGCATTAACTGGTTTTGTTTTTTTTATTTTAGCTTCACGAGTAGACTTGATACATTTTTTTTTCTTCCCGTTTCCACCAGGCAAATCTTTACGAAGAAATTTTTCCAATAAGCTGGTATCATTAATTTTTTTACATTCAGCACTTTTTGCTTCCACTATTTGTTGAGTAGATTTTTGTTTTTTTTTAGTTTTAGCTACTGACCCTCCAGGTAGATCTCTATTTAATATTTTTTCTAAAAGGCTTCTATTCTCCTCAGCTGAAAATACATTGGTATTTGCAAGCAAAAAAATTGCAGTAAAAAAAACTATTAGCTTTTTCATCTAAGAAAAATACTACCTAAAGTCCAAAAAGTACACATGCAATTCATGTCAATTCTCCTTATTTTTACGAACTATGAAAAAAATAACAAAACCTCCTATTAAAAATACGAGATATGGAAGTGTCCAAAGCAGAAAATTAGTTTTTGAAAAAGGCGGTTTGTATACAATCCACTCACCGTATTTTTCAACTAAAAAAATATAAATTTCTTTTTCCGATTTACCTTCATTAATTTGATCATTTATGACTAATTTTATGGTTTGAGCAAATTCAGAATTCGAGTCGGCCACTGATTGTCCTTGGCAAATCAAACATCTTATGTTTTTGAAAATTTCATTTTTATTAGCTTTTAAATTTTCAGCTTTAATTGAATTAATATTTAAAAGAATAAAAAAAATTATTATTTTTAGTTTCATTTTTTTTTAATAACGTTTTTAATAAAATTATAATCTTTTTTAGAGATTGGCCCAATAAATTTTTTTAAAATCACTAAATCTTTATTAATTAAAATACTTTCTGGTATTCCATAAATACCAAAATTTATAGACTGCCTTCCAAATTCATCCTTGGCCAGCTCGTTATAAGGGTTGCCTAATTCTTTTAAGAAATTAATCGCATTACTTTTTTTATCTTTAAAATTTACACCAATAATATTAAGTTTTTTTTCACTTTTTAATTTTAATAAAAATGGATGTTCTAAACGACATGGGCCACACCATGAAGCCCAAAAATTTATTAATGTAAAATTATTTTTTTTTAAATCTTTTTCTATGATTGTTCTGTCTTCACTAAAATGATTTAAATTTATACCTGATATTTTCTGACCTTCTAAAACTTTTGTATTATAAAATGAACTTTTATTTAAGCTAATGAAAAAGACACTAATAATAAAAAGAACTATGACAAAAGTTAATAATTTAATAATTTTTATTCCCATTTTTAAACAATCTTAGAAAACCCCCTAGTGATATAATAATAACTGATATCCAAATCCATAGCATAAAAGGTTTTTTTTGAAATTTAATATTATAATAGTCTGAGCGATCTATATTGCTCATAGTAATATAATAGTCTTTTAATAACCCGGTTCTTATTGAGGCTTCATAAGTTAAAGTAGATGGGTTTTCATAAATTCTTATTTCAGGTGTTAAAGATTGCTCAGAATTATTCCTTAAATTAAGTATTTTAAATTCACCAATTACAGCTTTATAATTTTTAAAAACTTTTAAGTTCAAATCTTTAAATTTAATTGAGTAGTTGTCAAATTTTTTAGTTTCTCCGACTTTTAAATTAAAATCTTTTTCTAGAGAAAAATTATAATTTAATCCTATAAATAACACTAGAAAACCAAAAGCTGTGTGCGAAACTATTCTTGAAAAATTAAAATCTTTATTTTTAAATAATTTAATCGTGTCTTTAATAGAAGAAAAAATAAGAAAAATTGATGAAATTATTATAAAATTGGATAGCACGCTATAACTTTCAAATAAATAAACTATGACAAAGTTCATCAAAATTGATCCAAATAAAATTATAACTATTGATTTTAAATTATTAAATTGATTTTTAATCCATCTGGCTTGAGGCCCTAGAGACATAAAATATAGAAATAATACTAATATAGGTATTATTACAGTGTTATAAAACGGAGGTCCTACTGAAACTTTATTGTCTGATAAGACTTCGGTAAAAATAGGGTAAACTGTTCCTAACAATACTGTAATGAGATAGAAAATCATAAACCAATTATTAATTAAAATGAATGTCTCTTTACTATTTGAATTTACATTATAATTTTTACTTCTAAATTTTTTGAAAAAGATAAAAACTGACGCGAGAATCATTAGGCTCAAAAAAATAAGAATATAAGCTCCTCTCGTTGGATCGTTTGCAAAAGTATGAACAGAGTTAAGAATACCCGATCTCACTAAAAAGGTTCCTGTGACGCTTAAAATAAAAGTTAGTAAACACAGAATTATTACCCAAAAATATAATAAATTTCT
>Ga0233444_10006802_pt1 | contig 10118 bp, 9 predicted proteins | sample SI_124_October20_6_FD_182792 | JGI IMG/M metagenome (GOLD analysis project Ga0233444, IMG submission 182792) | Seawater microbial communities from Saanich Inlet, British Columbia, Canada - SI_124_October2016_10_MG | ecosystem: Environmental > Aquatic > Marine > Inlet | place: Canada: British...
CATCTGTTTAGGCGCGTCTGTTTATAAGTGTTGTCACATGCTCGGCGACTTATCTAGTCATTATCAACAAGTCCAGCACCAGCACCGTTCATCCGCGATGCCTCAGTTGCCGGAACATAATTTTTGAAAGCGAGCGCTGAAAGGGCCTGCCAGTCATCAGCGCCTACCTGACATCGCCCTGCATAAGCTGGCAATTCTGCTTCATCATTATGGCTCACCTCATCCAATGGAGCGCAGTGCACAGTAAACGGCAGGCATACGCCCTCTAAGGCCTTAACTGATACCGCTTTGTCAGGGACAATCAGGATCGCATCTCCAGCGTCAGTGACGCGTATATAAAAGCCTTTATCGAACTCTTTGCCAGCAAGAAGCATCAGACCGGCAAGCATCATGATACTGTCGCACGCTTGCACTAATAACTGGGCAGAAGGCGGCTGTGCAACTAGCCAGTCAATCGCTGCAATACCCTCTATTGCGGCACGCCCTGCCGCTGGCGTCATGTAAAGTGTTTCATTGATGCATGTAGGCTGAAAGGGCGCTGTACCTGTTGCCAGATTAAGCGAGTGAAGCGCAGCTTCAGCCCCATTCAAGCCTCGGCGACATAAAAGAACGGCTGCTTTGCCAATGTCTTCTGCCTGTGAATAGCCAATACCTGCAGCATAACCAGCTTTCACAATTGTCTGGGATAACTGGTTTTCAGACCGGTCTTCTATCCCGCCAGTCATGCCGGGGAGGACAAGTCGGGGATCAGAGGAAACAGCCAGTCATCAGCATCACCAGTGGCAAGCTGGCCTGCATGAGGCGCCCCCTGATAGAGCGTTATGCGGGTCCATTTATCTGATTTCGGATCAAACTTGCTGGCCCCAAAGAAGGATAATTTACAGCGCAGTAAATCAATAGGACGGGTAGCGGCATCAACCAGATTATCCTGTATTTCACCATAAGGAAATTCAGCAATCGTTTGAATGCGGCGCACGATATATCGCAGATGAGGATGGGAAAGCAGCAGCTCTGCGGCCAACATTTCACCCGGATATTCAGATAAAGCTGCGCGCAACTCTTTGATATAAAATGGAATAGCAAAGGGCATCTCTAATGCAGCGCCATCCTCTTCATAACGATTGCCAAGCCGCGGCTCGAGCTTCTCTTCGGACGTATACCAGAAACTCTGATGTGCTTCACGACGCGCTAAATCAAGAGAGTCTGCCCAGCCATAATGGGTATCAAGAAGCACCCCAACATCTTCTAGAGTCATTTTTGGATCAAAGGCAGATGTCACATCATGCGACATACAGCTTTCCAGACCATCCACCCGCTCAGGAGATATCTCTATCAGGACAGAAACAAGCAGTTCCTGCATCTCGCAGGATGCTGCCTGAACCCGGCCAAATGCATCATCAAAAGGCAGCATCTCTGCCAGCGCTTCATCATCAAGGCCCGCGCGGAATGCAGCAACCTCTTCTCGCAAAACATCGATACGTGCCTGCTGGATTTCATCTGCGACCTGCCATTGCGTCACATGGATATGTGCCCGCGCCATCAGCGCAGCAAAACGACTACGCATCTCATCTGGCGCCTCTTCGATCATCCGAATGCGGGCTACAGCATATTCTCGTGCCACAATCCAGCTATGCAATAAGCAAGGATGGGTCACAAGAAACGGCGCCATACCAAGGCCCGTTGAATTCCCAATCCCCAGATATTGTTTAATACGATCATCCAATGCAGCTGCGCCCGTGCTAGGCGCCTTCTGGGCTGCGCAATGTTCAACAAGGCGGAACGAGAATTCGCGGATCAGATAAACGGTAAGCATTTCTGCCTGAAATGAGCCTTCAAGGCCAGGAAAGCCCATAATCTTGTTTCTGTCAGCAATCCCAAATTTACCATTTCCGTAAACAGCCGTAGTCCGCATCAGATAGCCAATAGAAAACAGCATATCAGGGTCAGGCTGAACGCCCGTTGATAATGCATCTATTACATGCTGGAACAGCCGCACTGATTTATTGGCACGCGAAAGGGTTAACACCCGCTCATGATAATGCCCCTGTTCCTGCGTGGTAACATGGTCTGCTAGGAACGCAATATCAGCATCGCTTGGCACACCATCAAACAGACAGAAGCTTGCATCCCATTTGGTGGCAATAACGCGGTCTGTCCGGTCGCCATCATCAAGGTGGCGTGAATAAGCAATCAGCGAATATATCCGGCCCGATACAGGCAGGCTAAGTACGATATGACCAAAACCATTTTCATCTAATGCTGTGACAGGACAGCTTATCTGGGCGCCTTCGCTGGCAATGCGGCGGATAAAACTCCGCATGAAGCTAAGGCGGTGGGGGAAAAAGGCACCCATACGCTCAAGCTTCATAACATCACCAGCCGGCCGCATCATTGCAAGCGCCTGCTGATGGTCAGTTGCTGTCTCATGAGATATAACTTGTGTCATCCCTTCTCCTCTTTAAGACGTACCCACTTACCCTTACCTAGGATGGCCCTACCGGTCCAAAATTCTGATCATAGAACCGCAACCAATTTTCCCCCATGATACCTGCGATTTCATCTTGAGAAAATCCCACTTTCTGCAGACCGGTAACCATATTTGGAAAATCACGAATTGACGAAAACCAGTCAGGCTGGCGCGGAAAGCCCGGATTATCAGCACTTCCTTCGCCAAAATCAGTGCTCCGCGACCACCGCCCATTACGCATCCACTCAACAACACTATCGGGCTGATCCTGACAGAGGTCAGTGCCAATACCAAGATGACGAGCGCCATAACGCTCGGCGGCCTCTGCAATCATTTCACAAAAACTATCAAGGGTGCAGTCGCTGCCACCGGCAAGATGGTGAGGATAGACCGAAAAACCAAGCATACCGCCTGCCTTAGTGAGGGCTGCAATAACCTCATCAGGCTTATTTCTACGGGCGGGATGCCACCAGCTTGGATTTGCATGGGTAATTGAGATAGGGCGAGATGAAATATCAATGGCTTCTAAAGTTGAGCGATGGGCTGAATGGCTCATATCAATGACCAAGCCAACCCTATTCATTTCGGCAATTGCCTGCTTCCCGAACCGGGTAATGCCCGGATCTTCATCTTCATAACAGCCGGTTGCAAGAAGCGACTGATTATTATAGCTGAGCTGCATAAAGCGCGCGCCAAGCTGATGCACAATTTCAATCAGACCAATATCATCTTCGATAGGCGCGCAATTCTGAAAGCCATAAAAAATAGCTGTCTTGCCTGTTGCATGAGCCTGCCGGACATCATCGCCCGTTCGCCCCAGCATCAGCCTGTCTGGATGCGCCTCTACCCAGCGATTCCAGGTAATCATATTCTCGACTGTCTGCCGGAAATTTTCATGATAGCAAATCGTTACATGAACCGCTGATAGTCCTGCAACTGCCATCTCATCAAAATGGGCAGGAGAGATATTGGTATATTGTAAATTATCAATATAAAGCGGTTTCTGTGTCATGATGCTGGCCTGCTATCGTGATATGTGTCCAAAAGCCATTTAGCGATCTGAAGGAGCTTTTTGTCTGCACCCATTGCCCCGATAAGCTGAACCCCAACAGGAAGGCCTGTTGGTCCAGTTGCAAGCGGCAGGGTAATACAAGGGAAGCCAACAAAGCTCCATAAGGCGTTGCATGTCGGATTGCCTGTACCGTCATCAAATAACGGCGCTTCGCTTGTTGCAGCAGGCGTAATAAGCACATCATAAGACGTGAAATAGGATGATAGATCGGCGATGGCACGCACACGCATGCCCTGCGCTGCATCATAGACATCACTATGATGCGTCCTGCCAATTGCAACTGTAGCTTTGGCAGCCGGACCAACCAGCGCGCTCTTCGCATCGCAGATAGCGCCCAGATTTTGGGCCAGCTCAACATGGTAAACAGCCTTATGTCCTGCAAGATAGGATGCAATCATCTGTGGGGCAGGAATGTGTGTAACCGCCGCGCCAAGAGATGCTGTAACACTGCTCACAGCACCCTGAACGCCGCTCTCGACAACCCCGTCATACAGCCCATCAAACACCAGACAGCGCGGATTATCACAGGCAGACTGCGTCGCCTGCATCATCCCTTCCGCACCGGTCATAATCACATCACACAATCTGCCAATACCGGTCAGCGTGCTGGCAAAGACACCGACCTGATCAAGGGTCTGGGAGGTCTGTAATACACCAGCACGGCTTATCGAGCCAAAACTAGGCTTCATCCCAAAAACCCCACAATAAGAGGCTGGCCGAATAACAGACCCACCGGTCTGGGTGCCAATGGCAAGTGGGATCTGACCTGCTGCAATCGCGGCTGCAGACCCACTAGAAGACCCGCCGGGGCTATGTGCCAGATTATGGGGATTACGAGTTACTGTCTTATCAAGATAGGCAAATTCTGTGGTCGCTGTTTTACCGGGAAGAATGGCCCCTGCTGCCCGTAATGCAGACACCAGATCAGCATCCTTATCAGGCTGCCGGCCAGCACAAGATCGTGAGCCGCGCTCTGTTAGCATATCAGCTGTATCAATGATGTCCTTTACCCCGACACAGACACCGTGAAGCGCGCCCCGCACCGGCGCTGCATCGCACGCTTCTGCTTGTGCATGAGCACGCGTATCACTACGCAAGCACCATGCCTTGATATCATCCTCTGTCTTGTCCAAAGCCGCTAAAAAAGCAGCCAGATTATCAGACGCGCTTATCTTGCCTGTTATGACAGCATCAAGATGCTCATCTTGTTGTGTGTGCGAGCTCATCACAATGCACGCATCCTTTCAGCTTAAAAAATAACAACAGACCTGATTGAAGCACCTTCATGCATCAGATCAAACCCTTTATTAATATCTTCTAATGCAAGTGTATGAGTGATCATTGGATCAATATCGATTTTCCCATCCATGTACCAGTCGACAATTTTTGGCACATCTGTTCGTCCGCGCGCGCCGCCAAACGCTGTGCCGCGCCAGCTGCGTCCGGTCACAAGCTGGAAGGGGCGGGTTGTAATTTCCTGTCCAGCACCTGCAACACCAATGATAATAGATTCGCCCCAGCCTTTATGAGCGCATTCAAGCGCTGTTCGCATCACATTGACATTACCAATACATTCAAATGAATAGTCTGCGCCGCCGCCGGTAAGCTCAACCAGATGACCAGTTAGATCGCCAGACACTTCATTTGGATTAACAAAGTCCGTCATACCAAATTTACGGCCCCATGCTTCTTTGTCATTATTCATATCAACGCCAACTATCTGGCTTGCGCCGCTCAGCCGGAGCCCCTGAATAACATTCAACCCGATACCGCCAAGACCAAAGACAACAGCGCGGCATCCGACTTCTGCTTTGGCTGTATTAATCACAGCGCCTATGCCGGTCGTCACACCGCATCCAATATAGCAAATTTTATCAAACGGCGCGGCAGGGTTTACCTTCGCCAGCGCTATTTCGGGCAGCACAGTATAATTGGAAAATGTTGAGGTGCCCATATAATGGAATATTTTTTCCCCTTTATAGGAAAAGCGTGAGGTGCCGTTTGGCATAACGCCCTGACCTTGTGTCGTGCGTATTGCCTGACACAGATTTGTTTTCGGGTGCAGACAATAATCGCATTCACGGCATTCAGGAGTATAGAGAGGGATCACATGGTCGCCCGGCTTCAACGAGCTAACACCAGCGCCTACTTCGCGCACGATACCAGCACCTTCATGGCCCAGAACAGCCGGGAACATTCCTTCAGGGTCATCACCAGAACGCGTAAATTCATCTGTGTGGCAAATACCAGTCGCCTTAATTTCAACAAGGACTTCGCCAGCCTGCGGTCCTTCAAGGTCAAGCTCTACAATTTCAAGTGGTTTTCCTGCCTCAAAGGCAACTGCAGCTCTTGTTTTCATTGCGATGATTCCCCTTAGCGTTTCTTTTCTGCTTATTAGCTTAGTCAGATTTTATGCTGTTTTACCAGTTCCTCTTTTCGCTTTATGAGAGATCGCTACAAATGGGGCTAAAAATACCGCCTGTTAACCGCCTCAGACGCTAACGCATGAACAGCTTCAGGCCTTTTGCGCTAATCAGGGCAGAGAAACAGGTATTTTGCTCATAAAAGCAGAATAATACAGATTAGAGAGAGTGCGGAAGATATCCCGCGCAGGCAATAAAAGGGCCATTTTTCCAGCCTGCTTTGCCATAGACATGCTGACGGCCATCTTCTGAAAGCACTGTTCCGCCCGCAGCCCGCAATATTGCCTCGCCAGCGGCCGTATCCCATTCCATTGTCGGCCCATAGCGGGGATAGATATCTGCCTGACCATCTGCCAGCAACAGAAATTTCAATGATGAGCCGATAGAGAGCGTTTCAGAAATTGATTCGCGCGTCAGAAAATCAGAGGTATTGGGATCAAGATGGGAGCGACTGGCAACCGCAACCGGGCCAGATAACGGCAACGCCCGAATTTTTAACGCTGTTATCCCATTTTTATCATCCTGATAAGCAACAAGATTATCGCGCTCAAAAACTGTCCAGCAGAGCCTGTCAAAGGCTGGTGCATAAATCGTCCCTTGAGACGCGCGGCCCTGTTCAATAAGTCCGATATTCACGGTAAAGGCCCCGGATGAATCTGCCCGCAGAAACTCGCGCGTGCCATCAAGCGGGTCGACTAAAAAATAACAGGGTGCAGCAGATAGTTTATGACTGTCTGGATTTTCCTCTGATATGACAGGAATGTCCGGGAAATGTTCTGCAAGGGCTGCAAGCAGAATACGCTCAGCCGCCTTATCAGCTTCGGTGACAGGTGATCTATCTTGCTTTAGCTCAGCTGTTACACCGCGCGCATGTATTGCCATGATCTCAGCTCCTGCCTGGCGCATTGCCGGCAGGAGAACGGTAAGGTCATGTTTATTTTCAGACGATATATCTGACATAAAAACAACGTTATTTAGCTGTTGGCATCACGAATTCTGCACCCTTGGCAATCGAATCAGGCCAGCGTTGCATCACTGATTTCTGCTTTGTGTAGAACTGCACTGCTTCATTCCCAAAGGCATGCAAATCACCAAACAAGCTTTGCTTCCATCCGCCAAAGCCATGCCATGCCATTGGCACAGGGATAGGCACGTTCACACCCACCATTCCTACTTCGATCTGATTGGAAAATTCGCGCGCTGTATGACCGTCCGAAGTAAAGACTGATACCCCATTACCGTAACGGTGGTTATTAATAAGCTCAATGCCTTCGGCTGAATTTGCAACACGCACACATGACAGCACAGGACCAAAGATTTCATCCTGATAAATCGACATATCCGGCGTGACGTTATCAAACAGGCTTCCGCCCATGAAATAGCCTTGATTATGACCGGCAACAGACAGGCCGCGGCCATCAACGACAAGCTCAGCACCTTCCTGCACACCCTGTTCTATCATGCCAGAAATCCGTTCATGCGCCGCTGCTGTAACAATCGGACCCATTTCGGCATCGAGTTCCATGCCATTTTTTACTTTGAGCGTACGGGCGCGTTCCGCAAGTGCTGGCACCATTTTATCGCCAGCATCACCAACAAGAACCGCAACTGAAATCGCCATACAGCGCTCTCCAGCTGAGCCGTAAGCTGAGCCGATTAGCGCATCAACAGCCTTGTCCATATCCGCATCCGGCATAACCATCATATGGTTTTTTGCGCCGCCAAGAGCCTGCACGCGCTTCCCATTACCAGCACCTTTTTCATAGATATACTGCGCGATAGGGGTCGAGCCAACGAATGAGACGGCCTTGATATCAGAATGCTCAAGAATAGCATCTACTGCTTCTTTATCACCCTGAATGACGCTGAAAATACCAGCAGGCAAGCCTGCTTCCTTCAGAAGCTCAGCCATCATAATAGAGGCTGTCGGATCTGTTGGGCTTGGCTTCAGGATAAAACAATTGCCGGCTGCGATTGCCAGAGGATACATCCACATTGGCACCATAACAGGGAAGTTAAAGGGTGTAATACCAGCCGCAATGCCGATTGGCTGGCGGAATGTCCAGTTATCAATGCTGGTTGAGGCCTGACTGGAATATTCGCCTTTCAGCAAGGCCGGAATACCACAGGCAAATTCTAGCACTTCAATGCCGCGTTCTACTTCACCGCAGGCATCTGTAAAAACCTTGCCATGTTCTGTTGTAATCGCTTCGGCCAGTTTTTCTTTATCACGGCGGACAAGCTCAAGAAATTTGAAGATCACACGGGCGCGGCGAACAGGTGGCATTGTTGCCCATGCCGGTCCAGCCCGTTTTGCAGCATCAACAGCCGCCTGAACATCAGCGGCCGTCCCCATTACAACATCACCCGTCTTTTCGCCCAGCGCAGGATTATAAATATCACCGGTGCGCGTGCTGCTTCCGGCTGTAAATGTATTATCAATGAAGTGCTGGACTGTCTGTGTCATCTCAGGATTCCTCTAATGTCTATGTTTGGCGGTCAACTGTATAAGACTATTCTTGGCTGGCACCCTAGCATATCTGCAAAGTGGGTCAAATCCTCAAAAGCCGTGCAACAGCCGGTAATTCACAATGTGCAATAGCCACAGGGGTCTGATTTTCAAAGTGAGAAATATAAACGCTATCGCTATGACACTTTTCATCACCTAATTTATAGTGAATAACAGAGTATATTGGTCTTATGATAAGGCCGCCCTTTCTAAAGGCCACCATAATTAAAGGACAGAATGACTATGAAATTTCTTCACACAATGATCCGCGTGCATGACATTGATGCCGCCCTTGATTTTTTTGTTGATAAGCTCGGCATGATTGAAACCCGCCGGAAAGAAAATGAAGGGGGTCGCTTTACCCTGATTTTCCTGTCCACAGACGAAGATCTTAGCAGGGCACAAGCAGAGCGCGCACCAGAAGTTGAGCTAACCTATAACTGGGATGGCGATGAGCACTATACAGGTGGCCGGAATTTTGGTCATTTGGCCTTTACCGTTGCTAATATCTATGACACCTGCCAGAAGCTGATGGATAGCGGTATTGAAATTAACCGCCCGCCTCGCGATGGTCACATGGCTTTTGTGAAATCACCTGACGGCATTTCACTGGAACTGCTTCAGCAAGGCGATAGCCTTGCACCGGCTGAACCGTGGGCCTCGATGCAAAATACTGGTAGCTGGTAACCCGGCTTATCTGTTTATGACATCTAACAAGCGGCGCAGAGGCAACGGCATAGCCTTTTTGGAGCATAGCCTTTTTGCGCCGCCTCTATTTGATTAGGTCTCACCGCCACACACAGACAATCCCTGACCGTTCACACCGCGAGCCTCTTCACTGGCAAGATAGAGTGCTGCTGCTGTTACCTCATCTGCCTCAAATAACCGGTGCTGAGGTGAATAGATTTTCAGCTTATTGGCAGCCTCTTCAAAAGAAATGCCTGTTTTCGTAACGATATTATTAATCGATTTTTCTGTCATTTCTGTATTGAGGTAGCCCGGACAAATCGCATTTACGGTTATGCCTGTTTTTGCGACTTCCAGCGCCGCTACCTTCACCATACCAAGAACACCATGTTTGCTCGCAGCATAGGCGCTGATATAGGGGTAACCAATTTTACCTGTGATAGAGGAAATCGCAATCAGCCGCCCAGATGGTCGCTTGCTGGCTTTTAGTCTGCGCAAGCCCTCTCGTAATGTAAGGAACACCCCTGTAAGATTCACATCCATGATTGAGCGCCACAAATCCAACGAGGTTTTATCAAACGGCGCGCTTGCAGCTGCACCAGCATTTGCGATGACAATGTCAGCACATTCCATCTTATCAAACAATGCGATGATATCAGCTTCTTCTGTGACATCGCAGACATGCGGCGTAATTGACGGATGTGCTACTGCAACATTTTCCAGCACCTCAGCGCGTCTGCCTGTAATCCAAACAGCAGCGCCTCTGCTGGCAAAAGCGCGCGCCATATCTGCGCCAACACCTGTACCGCCCCCTGTGATGAGAACTGTTTTTCCTGAATAAGCGTTTGCATCAGCAGACATCTACTTCTCCTTTTTCGTCATGACCTTACTATCATAGTCTTACTGTCATAGACTTACTATCATAGGCTGGCACAGTGTGGCGCGCCTATGATCCCAAGC
>Ga0233444_10006803_pt1 | contig 10117 bp, 5 predicted proteins | sample SI_124_October20_6_FD_182792 | JGI IMG/M metagenome (GOLD analysis project Ga0233444, IMG submission 182792) | Seawater microbial communities from Saanich Inlet, British Columbia, Canada - SI_124_October2016_10_MG | ecosystem: Environmental > Aquatic > Marine > Inlet | place: Canada: British...
AAAAGATTGTTAATGATGATTTTTTTCTTAACATTCTTAATTTATTTAATTCCAATTAATATTTCATATATTGATCTTCCAATTTTAGCACCTATTTTTGAAAACAATTTTTTCTCGACATTATTTGTATCATTATGTTTTTTATTTATTATAAATGGAGCTAATTTGATTGATGGATTTAATGGCCTGCTAACAATTAATTTAATAATTATTAACACAATTCTTCTTTATATAAATATTTTAAGCGTCAATAATGAATTTGTAGTATTTTTAACAGCTCAAATAATTATTTTATTATCTTTTCTATTATTTAATTTTCCTAAAGCTAAAATTTTTTTAGGTGACAGCGGTTCTTATTTAATGGGTTCTTTAGTAGCACTTAACGCAATAATAACTAATAATTTAAATCCAGATTATTCTTCGTTTTTTTTCTGCATACTTCTATTCTATCTTTTTTTTGAAGTATTTTTTTCGTTTCTGAGGAAAATAATACAAAATAAATCACCAGTTCATCCTGATAGAAAGCACTTGCATATGCTTATTTATAAAGTGATTTCTCCAAAATTTGAAAAAGATAAAGAATCTGGTAATTATATTAATTCAATAATTATTAACACTGCATATTTTATACTCGTTATACCAGCCTTATATTTTGCAAAAGACCCAGTAGTAAGCAGATACTGGTTTTTTTCCTTAATGATAATTTATTTTTTTACTTATTATAAACTTAACCGTTTAACAAAAAAATAAATTGATATATAAAGCAACAATTGTTAATTGGGCAAGTGGCGGAATTGGTATACGCGCTGGTCTTAGAAACCAGTGCCGCAAGGCTTAAGAGTTCGAGTCTCTTCTTGCCCACCAAAATATTATGAAAGTAGAAGTAAAATCAAAAAAAGGCTTAAGAACAATTTTATCAATAATAGTTGATAAAAAAAATATTCAATTAAAAATGGATGAGAAGCTTAATCAGTTACAAAAAGAAGTAGCTTTAAAAGGTTTTAGGCCAGGAAAAGTTCCGTCCGCTGTAATTAAAAGTCAATTTGGTAAATCTATTTATGGAGAGGTAATAGATAAAATTTTAAGAGACACTTCTTCAAAGGCTATTGATGAAAAGAAACTAAGAGTAGCCGGTCAACCAAAAATTGACCTTAAACAATTTGGTGAAGGCAAAGATCTAAATTATGAAATTCAAGTCGATTGTTTACCTAACGTAATTTTAAAAAGTTTCAATGAGTTTCAAGCCACAAACTTTAAAATTAAAATTGAAGACAAAATTATTAATGACAAATTAAAAGAAATCTCTGAACAAAATAAACAATTTGAAGATAAAACTGATAATGAAAAAGCTGCCATTGGAGATCAAGTTACATTTGATTATTTAGCTACTATCGATGGAGAAAATTTTGATGGCAGTGAAGGAAAGGGAGTGAGTATTGAACTTGGCAAGGATTTGTTTTTAAAAGGATTTGATGAACAACTAGTTGGAGTTAAAAAAAATGAATCAAAAACTCTTGATGCCGTACTTCCAGCCAATCATCCAAAAAAAGAGCTTGCGAATAAAAAAACAAAATTTAAATGTAAAATTTTACACGTGAAGAAACCAAAGAAAAGTAAAGTAGACGATAATTTTGCAAAATTAATGGGAGCTAAAAATATTGAAGATTTAAAATCGTTAATTGAAAAACAAATTTCAAGTCAATATTTACAAGCTTTAAATTCTATTACAAAAAAAGAAATTTTAGATCAGGTAGAAAAAAATCATCAAGTTGATTTACCTCAAAATCTAATTGATCAAGAAATTTTAATAATGACAAAGAATCTTAAGCCAGATGAAAAAGAAAAACATAAATTAAATAATGAAAAATTGGCAAAGTCTAGAATAAAATTGGGTTTACTTTTAAATGAATATGGGGAAAAAAATAAAATTAAAGTTTCAGATGAAGAAGTAAGAGGTGAAATCCAAAAACAAATTAAAGGTATGCCTGGCCAAGAAAAAATGGTCCTTGAATATTACCAAAAAAATCCAAGCGCGTCACAAAGTTTAAAGGGTTCTATATATGAAGAAAAAATTTTAGAACTAATAAAATCAAAAATTAAACTTAATACTAAAGAAATTAATACCGAAGAAGCAGAGAAGATTATTTCTGAATTTAATAAACCAGATTTAGATAATGAAAAGTTCTCCAAAACAAAATCTATTGGTAAAAATAAGTTAAAATCAAAAAATATTAGTAAAAAGTAATCAATAGTTGTATAAATCCATTATGAGTCGTGAGCTTGAAGAAAAAATGAATAGTTTAATTCCTATGGTTGTTGAACAAACAAGTAAAGGAGAAAGAGCTTATGACATTTTCTCTAGACTTTTAAAAGAAAGAATAGTTTTTTTGGTTGGACCTGTTAATGACGCTGTAGCGTCATTAGTTACAGCTCAGCTATTATTTTTAGAGTCGGAAAATCCAAAAAAAGAAATTAGTTTTTATATTAACAGTCCTGGTGGTTTAGTGACCGCTGGTTTAGGCATTTATGACACTATGCAATATATAAATTCACCAGTGTCAACTTTATGTATTGGCCAAGCTTCATCTATGGGTTCCTTTTTATTGTCAGCTGGAGAAAAAGGAAAAAGATATTCATTGCCCAACTCAAGAATAATGGTTCACCAGCCTTCAGCAGGATTTCAAGGTCAGGCAACCGACATCCAAATTCATGCTAAAGAAATTTTATCTTTAAAAGAAAGATTAAATAAGATTTATTCTAAACATACCGGAAAGTCTATTGATGAAATATCTAAAGCTTTGGAAAGAGATAATTTTATGACAGCGGAGGAAGCGAAGAAATTTGGGTTAATAGACTCTGTTGTGGAAAAAAGGAAATAAAACACAAGATATAGCAATTCGTACAACTTCAACTTGATAAGCATATTGTAGAGATTTATATTAATATTATTGATTCGATATGTCTGAAAAAAATAACAAAAATATTCTTTATTGTTCTTTCTGCGGTAAAAGCCAACATGAAGTAAGAAAACTAATAGCAGGACCAACTGTTTTTATTTGCGATGAATGTGTTGAACTTTGTATGGATATAATCAAAGAAGAAAACAAAACCTCCTTTATAAAACATCAAGACGGTGTTCCTTCGCCAAAAGAAATTTGTAATGTTTTAGATGATTATGTAATTGGACAAAAATTTGCAAAAGAAATTTTATCTGTAGCAGTACACAATCATTACAAAAGACTTAACCATGAAACAAAAAATAATAAAGATATAGAACTTTCAAAATCAAATATTTTATTAGTTGGCCCAACTGGCTGTGGTAAAACTTTATTAGCTCAAACTTTAGCTAGAATTTTAGATGTTCCTTTTACTATGGCTGACGCTACCACGTTAACAGAAGCTGGTTATGTCGGAGAAGATGTAGAAAATATTATTTTAAAGTTACTTCAAGCAGCAGATTACAATGTTGAAAAAGCTCAGAGAGGTATTGTTTATATAGATGAAGTAGACAAAATTAGCAGAAAGTCAGAAAACCCCTCAATAACTAGAGATGTTTCAGGTGAGGGTGTTCAACAGGCATTATTAAAAATTATGGAAGGTACTGTAGCAAGCGTTCCTCCACAAGGGGGAAGAAAGCATCCTCAGCAAGAATTTTTGCAAGTAGATACAACAAATATTTTATTTATATGTGGTGGAGCATTTGCAGGTCTTGATAAATTAATTGATAGCAGAGGAAAAGGAAGTTCAATTGGATTTGGCGCAAAAGTGAAAAATTTTAAAGAACAACCTCTTTCTGAAATAATGAAAATGCTAGAACCTGAAGATTTAATAAAATATGGACTGATCCCAGAATTTATTGGTAGAATGCCAATTATAGCAACTCTAAACGATTTAGATGAAAGTTCGTTAATAAAAATTTTGAAAGAGCCTAAAAATTCATTAATTAAACAATATCAAAGACTATTTGAATTTGAAGAAGTAAAATTAGAATTTAAAGATGAAGCTATTCTTCAAATAGCAAAAAAAGCAATAACCAAGAAAACAGGAGCTAGAGGTTTAAGGTCAATCTTAGAAAATATATTGCTTAAAACTATGTTTGAATTACCGGATATGGAAAATGTTATGAAAGTTACTGTAGATAGTGCAGCAGTAAAAGGCAGCTCAGAGCCAATAGTCACATACGGCAAAAAATCATCAACATCAGTAGCATAATATAAATTTGTTTCTTGAAATTAACGTATTAATTGCCATATTGGTTATATGAAGACTACTTATTTAAAACCGTTATTACCACTCAGAGACATTGTAATATTTCCTTCTATGGTTGTTCCATTGTTCGTTGGAAGAGACAAATCTATAAAAGCTCTTCAAGAGGTAATGAAGTCTGACAAATCTATCGTTTTAATTACACAAAAAAATTCTGAAATTGATGATCCAATTAGTAAAGATTTGTATCAATACGGGTGTATGAGTAAAGTTTTACAACTTTTAAAACTACCTGATGGAACCGTAAAAGTTTTAGTTGAAGGTGAAAAAAGAGTAAAGATTTTAAAACATAATGAAAAAAATGATAATTATTTAACGTGTGAAGTTGAAATAGTTGAAGATGAAAATTCCTCACAAGATCTTGAGAGTTTAGCAAGTGCTTTAGTTAAAAAATTTGAAAAACTTCAAGTTTTGAATAAAAAAGATTTAAATGATGGATCTAGTAGTTTAAAGAATTTAAAAAACCCATCTCAAATAGCTAATAATATTTCATCAAATTTAAATATCCAAATTTTTGAAAAACAAGAATTGTTAGAAACAATTGATTTAAAAAGAAGACTAGAAAAAATTCATTCAATAATAGAAAAAGAAACAAGTGTTCTTTCTGTAGAAAAAAAAATACGTGGAAGAGTAAAAAATCAAATGGAGAAAACACAGCGCGAATATTATTTAAATGAACAACTCAAGGCTATTCAAAAAGAACTTGGAGAAATCGATGAAGGTAAAGATGAATTAACCTCTTTATCAAAAGCAATAACGGATGCAAAAATGCCTAAATTCGCCAAAGAAAAATGTTTATCTGAGTTAAAAAAATTAAAATCAATGAGCCCAATGTCAGCTGAGGCAACTGTTGTAAGAAATTATTTAGATTGGATGACAGAACTACCGTGGTCCGTCAAATCGAAGATAAATACCGATCTAAACAATGCTCAAAAAATTTTAGATGAAGATCATTATGGTCTTGAAAAAGTTAAAGAGAGAATAATTGAATTTTTAGCAGTTCAAAAAAGAATACAAAAAATGAAAGGACCTATTTTATGTTTAGTGGGACCGCCTGGTGTCGGAAAAACATCATTAGGTAAATCAATTGCCAAAGCAACAAACAGAAAATTTATTAGAATTTCCTTGGGTGGTATAAGAGATGAAGCAGAAATAAGAGGACATAGAAGAACTTACATTGGTTCTTTACCAGGAAAAATAATTCAAATGATGAAAAAAGCTGGAACTAAAAACCCTCTTTTTTTATTAGATGAAATTGATAAAGTAGGTAATGACTATAGAGGCGACCCTTCATCCGCATTACTTGAAGCATTAGATCCAGAACAAAATAAAGAATTTAATGATCATTATCTTGAAGTTGATTATGATTTATCTGATGTGATGTTTGTTACTACAGCAAACACATTAAACATACTTCCTCCTCTATTAGACAGAATGGAGGTTATAAGGTTATCTGGATACACAGAAGATGAAAAAGTTAATATTTCTCAAAAATATTTAATACCCAATCAAAGTAAAAACAATGGCTTAAAAAAAGATGAGTGGAATATTGATGAAAATATTAATAGAAAAATTATTAGACACTATACAAGAGAGTCTGGTGTAAGAAATCTGGAGAGAGAAATTTCAAAAGTTGCTAGAAAATTAGTTAAAAAAATTGATAACAAAGAAAAAGTAAATAATCCTATTAATGAAAAAGATTTGAAAAATTTATTAGGTGTTGAAAAATTTAATTACGGAGAAATAGAAGAACAAAACGGAGTAGGTGTTGTAACAGGTTTAGCATGGACAGAAGTAGGAGGTGAAATTTTAAAAATTGAGTCAGTTGTAATGCCAGGAAAAGGTAAAATGCAAATTACTGGTAAATTGGGAGACGTAATGCAAGAATCTATTAAAGCGGCAAAGTCATATATAAGATCTAAAAGTTTAGATTATGGAATAATACCTCCAATTTTTGATAAAAATGATTTTCATATTCACGTTCCTGAAGGCGCCACGCCCAAAGACGGTCCATCAGCTGGAGTTGGAATGGTGACATCTATTATTTCAGCTATCACTGAAATTCCAGTAGATAAAAATGTAGCTATGACCGGAGAAATAACATTAAGAGGTTTAGTTCTTCCCATAGGCGGACTAAAGGAAAAACTATTAGCAGCTCATAGAGCAGGAATTAAAAAGGTATTAATACCCATAGAAAACAAGAAAGATTTGGTTGAAGTTCCTAAAACTATACTGGAAAATATGGAAATAATTACTGTAAAAAACGTTGACGAAGTACTTAAAGTTGCATTAACTAAAACTTTAAAACGTGTTGAGTGGGTAAATGTGGATCAAATTTCAAAAAAAATTAAAGATAAAAAAGAACTAAGCACTCATTAAATTTAATCTATCCAATCTTTAAATTTAATTTTATTGAAGGTAATATACTCTGGTAAAAACTGATCGACTTCTTTAACTAACTGTGAACTAGCATTCCATTTTTTTTTCTTTTTATCTGCATTATGATCATAAAAAACTTTCTTTTCAGCAACTATCTTTTTTACATCTTCAACTCCTAAGCCGCTCTCTTCATATTCTAAATGATGTAAAAAATTTTTCATCTTAAAATCTATGTTTTCTGGAGATTTGATATTTGTAAAATGCCAACCACCATTTTTTATAAAACTAATATCATTGTATTTTGTTTTTGAAAAATAAGTATCTAATCTCCAAAAAGGATATTTTTTAGATTTAATATTTCTTAACCATTGAGGACTAATAAGATGTTTTTTTTTACAAATTTTTGATCCATACCACAAAAAATTAGGGTGAACTAAGTTGAGCTTGTAATAAAACATTTTTTGTTCAAAAAAAGTAATCTTTGTATTGTATTTAAAATTTTTTAAATTTGGAATTTCATCTAGATCACTTATTATTACTAAGTCATCTTCCTCAAAATCCATAATTTTTTTTTGTAAAGAATTTCTTTGAAAATTTTCTCTCAAAAGAGCGTTATCTAAAATTTTTGAATTTTTGATCAATGTGGTGTCATCTTTATTTATTAGCCGTAAATTTTCAGGTTGGTTATGTAAAGGAATATAAATTATTTTATTTTTAAATTTAGAAAAATTATTTACATTAAATCTAAATTCCCTTTTAGTGCCGTTATGATTAAAATTTGCTTCACAAATTATGAAGTGAGATATGTATTTGTCTAGTGTATTAAGTCGAATATCTAAGATCATATCCTCATCATAATACATAAAACAATCAATGATATTCATTATAATTGAGTTATAATAAATCTTATTATAAGTAAACATTATCATTTAATTTTATGAAAAAAAAAAAAATTATTATAACGTGCTGCCTCGGTTATATAGGAACCGAACTCTGTAAACTTTATTCAGGAGTGAGCTGGTTTCACAATATCATAATTATTGATAACCGATTTATTTCAGAAAGAGTTAATCAAATTCGTAACTGGAATATGGAATTTGTTCAAGGTGATATTTTAGACAAAAGTCTAATAGAAAAATACTTTCAAGATGCAGATGTTGTTCATCACCTTGCAGGCATAACAGATGTCCCGAGAATAAAAAGTGATGTAACACAACTCCAAGATGAAAAAATTAAAAAAGTTGGAGAAGAAGGAACAAAAAATATTTTAGAAACCATAACCGATAAATGTAAAATAATTTTTCCGTCGACACACGTCGTATTTGAAGGCATAGAAAAAATAAAAAAAAATATAGAAGAAGACGAAGTTTTAAAACCAGTTCTATCTTACTCGTCGTCTAAAGCTATAAATGAAAAGCAGTTGAAAGAATCTGGTAAAAATTATGTAATTTTAAGACTCGGTTCTGTTTATGGTTATTCTACAGACTCGATGCGTATTGACATAATGCCAAATTTATTTTCTAAGATTTCTTCACAAAACGGAACGTTAAGACTTTTTGCTGGCGGTAAACAAATCAAAAGTTTAGTCCCACTTATAGATGTAGCAAGATGTTTTAAATTTATGGAAGAAAAAAATGACATAAATTCTGAGACATTTAATCTAACAAAGGACACGGTTACGGTTAAAGAGGTAGCTGAAGTATGTAAAAAATATAATTCAAAAATAACATTAAGAGAAACAAATGATGAAATACCAAATTTAGGTTTTTCTTTATCAAACAAAAAATTACTTAATACTGGCTTTGAATTTCTCTATAACCTGGATCTAAATATCAAAGAAATGATCTTTAAATGGTCTAAACAAAATTTGATTAAAGATTTAGAATTTGTACGAGACGGAGATAATTTATTTATTGATGAAAGAGGAACAATAAGCAATCATGAATTAACAGAACCAATTAATCTAATTGGCATGATAGATTCAAAAAAGGGAACTGTAAGAGCCAATCATTATCATCCGCAACAAGAACAAAAATGTTTATTTACTAAAGGACAAATCATAGAAGTATTTCAAGATATAATTAATCCAAATTCACCTAAAATTACTCAAGTAGTGAATGCAGGACAGCTATCTATAATTAAACCTAATGTTGCACACACGATGGTTTTCACCAAAGACACAACTTTTTTAAACCTCGTTAGAGGTGAAAGAAATCATGAAAATTATGGAATCACCCATACTATTAGACATGTTTTTGTAGATGAAAAAGAAAAGAATATGTTACTTCAATCGTACAAGTTTGATTGTAGATCTTGCGGCAACAACAAGTTGAAAAGAGTTGTCTCTTTAGGTTATCAACCTTTAGCAAATAATCTGCTAAAAAAAGAAAAAGAAAAATGTGAACTTTATCCATTAGAAGTAAACTATTGTAACAAATGTCATAACTGCCAGCTTTCAGTTTCAGTCGATCCTAAAAAAATGTTTTCAAATTATCTTTACACATCTTCAACATCTAATTTGTTTATAGAACATTTTGTTAGGGCGGCAAAAAAATACTCTAAAGAATTAAAATTAAATAAAAAAAAATCTTATATAATTGACGTGGGAAGTAACGACGGTGTGGCTTTAAAACCTTTTAAAGATCTGGGATTTAAAAAAATTTTAGGAATTGAGCCTGCAAAAAATTTAGCAAAACTTGCAAATAAAAATAAAATAAAAACGTTTAACAGTTTTTTGGAAAGAAAAAATCTACACAAGATTAAAAAAAACGCTGATTTGATATTGGCTTCCAATGTATTTGCTCATTCAGATAAATTAAAGGAGATGGCTGAGTGTATGTTTAGTCTACTTGGAAAAAAAGGAACAATTATTATTGAGGTACAATATTTAATGAATACTTTAAAAGATTTAACATTCGATAATATATATCACGAGCATTACAATTATTGGTCCTTGACCTCTTTAGTTAATTTTTTTAATCAATTTGATGCACGAATATTTAGATCTGAATTAATAAACACTCATGGAGGTTCTTTAAGAATTTATGTTAAAAAAGATAAGAAAATAAAGATTGAGTCTAGTGTAAAAAAAATGCTGAAAAATGAAGAAGATTTTGGAATTAAGAATTTTAAGACATATCAAGAATTTGGAAAAAAAGTTTACAAAATTAGAGAAAATGTTTTGAAAAATATAAAAAAATTAAAAAAAAAAAATAAAATATTAATAGGTTATGGAGCCCCAGCAAAAGCAACTACTGCTTTAAACTTTTTTGGTGTTTCAAAGGAAATAGATTTTATTGTTGAAGACAACAAATTAAAACACAACAAATTTGTACCTGGAGTTAAAATACCAATTAAGAGTAAATCAAAAATTAAAAATAAAGATAATACACTTCTAGTTTTAGCGTGGAATTTTTATGACGATATTAAAAAGAATAATTCTGAATTGTCTAATAACATTGTGAATATTAAA
>Ga0233444_10006805_pt1 | contig 10115 bp, 8 predicted proteins | sample SI_124_October20_6_FD_182792 | JGI IMG/M metagenome (GOLD analysis project Ga0233444, IMG submission 182792) | Seawater microbial communities from Saanich Inlet, British Columbia, Canada - SI_124_October2016_10_MG | ecosystem: Environmental > Aquatic > Marine > Inlet | place: Canada: British...
GCACCAACGATCGCGCTCAACAGTATGCGCGCGCCCATGGCCGTTCCACCACCGCTCTTGGTCAGCATCCACGCATAGGCATTGGGGAAGATAAGACCCATAAACGCCCCGGTGAAGCTGGTGTCGGCGAGTGCCACAAAACCCGTCACGACCCCCGCAAGAGAGAGGCAGAGACCCAGCAGTCCGAGGAGTGCAAACCCGAGTGTCGACACCCAGACTGCCAGTGCCGCGGCGGAAAGACGGACAATGACGAACCAAAGGAAAAACTGCGCCATATAGTCTGCGGCGTCAGCATTGTTGTCGGACTGCGCGCTCAGTAGCGATGGCATCCAATAGGTCAGAGCCGCCTCGATGAATAAAATGAGGAAGGCGAAGAGTAATATTGGATAGACACTTGTGGTCGTTGCGCTCGCGGTGTCCATGCGAGTGTCGCTTGGAATACGATCATCAATCGTCCAAGCGCCCACCAGAACTACAAGGGACAGCACTCCAATGATGCTAAATAGCTCATTTCCAAGGAGAATATTTTGGCTCAAGAACCACGGCCCGGCCACTGCGCCGATCCCATACGTTGCGTTTAGAACGTTGAGTAAACCTGCATTTTTCTGAGAAAAATGCGTCACAAACAGTGTGTTAAATGACATCGAAAGCCCGCCAAAGCCTATGCCTAAAAGCGGGGCGGCGATCAACTTTAAGTGCCATGCATCGCCCGCAACAACCAGCGCCGAGCCCAAGCCTAGTGCGAAACTGGATAACGCAATCCGTTTGCTGTTTTTTCGTTCAACCCACGCGATCAAGGCGACGGCCGTGACAATGCCCGAGCCGACACCGTGAAGAGCAAAGAATAAACCGAGATCCTCTGGGGAGCGCTTAAGTTGTAGGCCCAGCTCGGCAACAAACAGTCCCAATACACCTTGCTCAAGGCCAATGAGGATGAAGGCTAAAAAGCCAAATATCAGAATACGATTTGTCGGAACGCTTAACATCCGGTCACGATTACGCTGAGTTGTCATACGGGTGCGCTACCCTAAAATAATTCGGATATGAAAGGTATAGCTTTGATGTCAAACCCCTACGAAATTCTTTTCGTCTGCACGCACAACCGTTGCCGAAGTGTTTTGGCCGAAGTGATTGCCAACACGAACCACGACGGGTTTTTTAGAGCTCACAGTGCGGGCAGTCAGCCCGCCGGCGCGGTTCATCCAAGCACACTCAAGTACTTGGCTGCGCGAGGCTTGCCAACCCAAGGGCTGACAAGTCAATCCTGGAATGACTACTCGGACGTGCAATTTGATCTTGTCGTGACAGTGTGTGATGGGGCCGCGGGCGAGACTTGCCCTTTGTGGATGGAAGGCGCGGCGAGAGTCCATTGGGGTGTGCCAGACCCCTCTCGAATTGAAGGTGATGAGGCGGTTATTCGGGCCGCTTTTGATGACGTCGTCGACGCCCTTGATGAAAAATTATCGTCGCTTCGACATTCGCTTACTTGAACAGGTCGGGATCTAACGGTGCACTCTCGATGTTTCCGACCACCGGGCTGTTCGCGGCATTATCAAAACAGTGATCAATCATTGCGTAACGCTGTTTGCTGACCTCGCTGTACGAGGGGTGTGTGAAGATATAGATGTCACCCGCCCGCAATGACTCAATAACACGCAAAGCGAGGACGTCCGGATCGATACCATTTTTGACCGCGTTGGCGATCCCGGTAGATGCGGTCTCAGGGTCGAGATCTTCTTCAGAAAGTACGAGGTTACGCTGGGCGTCACCATAGTCCTCGGGCCGCACACGATCTGACAGATGAATACGCGTTTTGACAAACGCGGGGCACAGCGCGGCGACTTGAATACCAAAGGGAGCCAGCTCCATGGCCCAACCCTCTGACAGCCCCGCCACGGCAAGTTTAGTGGCGTTGTACGCACCGCCAAATGGGAAGCCGCTCATGCCGGCCATGGAGGCCACGTTGACGATCCAACCGCCCCCGGCCGCTTTGATATGAGGAACCACGGTTTTCATGCCAAAAACAACGCCCATTAAATTGACATCGATGGTCCAGCGCCAATCTTCAGCGGAGTGCTCTTCAATGGGACCGCTTGAGCCACCCCCGCCAACGCCCGCATTGTTCATGAGGCCATGAATAGCACCAAATTGAGCAATAGTAGCCTCCACGACGCGTTGCCAGTCCGCTTCTTTTCGAACATCGGCGGTGAGTGCTAAGACGGTGATGCCCTGGTCGCTCAGGCTTGCTTGCGCGTGTGCCAGTGTCTCTGTGGAGATGTCGGTAATGACAACATTCATGCCTTCGCGACCCACTGCTTGCGCGACTGCGAAGCCAATGCCCTCAGCACCACCCGATATCACGACCGTTTTCCCAGAAAAAAGCTCCACGTCGACCTCCAAGGTCCTATTCAATTGATTGTTAGATGCATCTTGTCTGCATTAGCCACGGACAGCGCGAGAATGCAGGGCGTGATAGTTAAACGCAGTCACTCGAGATTGAACAGTGCCGTGTTGCCCCCAAGGGCCGTTATGTTGTCCGTCACAGTGTGCTCGTTGACCAAACGCTTTAAGTAGTTCGGCCCACCCGCTTTTGGACCGGTGCCGGACGCGCCGTGCCCGCCAAAAGGGTGACTGCCGACGACGGCGCCCACCGTATCCCGGTTGATGTAAAGATTGCCGACGAGGGCTTCGTCGCGGATGCGGTCGTGTAGCCCTCGAAGTCTGCTGTGCACGCCCATGGTCAGAGCAAACTCAGAGGCCCTTATCTCAGAAAAAATTCGGGGGAGTTCGTTGGTGTCGTAGCGTATGACATGGAGTACCGGACCGAATACTTCATGCGTCAGATCGGCTAATGCGTCGATCTCCCAAACCTGAGGTGCGATAAAATGTCCGGCGTACTTCGTACGATCAAACGGTGTGATGGCCCGTAATTTGGCTGTCTTATCAAGGTGCACAAGGTGTTCGTCGATGGCCTCTTTTGCGCGACAGTCAATGACGGGGCCCACATCGGTGACTAAACGTCTCGGGTCTCCAACGATCAGCTCGTGCATGGCACCTTCTAAAATAGTTAACGTCTTGTCCGCTATTTCACGCTGGAGGAAAAGGACTCGCAGTGCGGAGCACCGTTGTCCTGCCGAGCGGAATGCTGAGGTAATGACGTCGTCAATCACTTGCTCGGGGAGCGCAGTGGAGTCTACGAACATGCAGTTGATACCGCCCGTTTCGGCAATAAAAGGCGTGATTGGGCCGGTTCGACGGGCCAGCTGTCGATTGATTGTGAGGGCTGTCGCATGGCTCCCGGTGAACGAGACCCCACGGACTCGAGTGTCGTCCACCAAGGGGGTGCCGACATTGGGTCCATCACCGTAAAGAACTGACAAGACGTCTGGCTCAATACCTGCTTGTGTGAATAAGCGGAGCGCGAAACGGGCCACGAGGGGCGTCTGTTCGGCGGGCTTTGCAACGACGGTATTACCGACGGCAAGGTTTGCAGCAATCTGCCCCACAAAGATAGCGAGTGGAAAGTTCCATGGACTGATGCAGAGCCAAACCCCGATTGCCGAGTATCTGAGCTGATTGGTCTCTCCTGTGACCCCAGGAAGCGCTAGCGCGTCTCCTAAAAGCCCCTCTGCTTGCGCTGCATAATACCTGCAGAAATCGGCAGCCTCGCGAACTTCATCTAAGCCGTCGTTCAGTGTGCGGCCGGCTTCATGAGCAATGAGTGCGGTGAGTTCAACACTATTTTCTTCTAATAAGTCTCCGACGCGCTGGAGCAGACGCGCGCGCTCGCCTACGGGGAGTCGTGACCAGTTGGGGAAGGCGCGATGTGCTTTTGTGACTGCGTCATCAACGTCCGCTAACGTGGACGCGGCATAGTTTCCAATGGATTCGCCTGTTGTCGGGCAGCAGACATCATGGATAGTGTCAGCTTCAGACGGATTAGGGGCGAACATCGAATGCTCATGGAATGAGACGAGGCCGCTGGCCGACTCAAACTCAGTGGCGGTAGGTCGTGCGTCGAGGTCAGCCCCTTTTGCCGCGAGCCAATGTGGCGAACTGCTGGAAAAAATATCACGTGGGATGGGAATGTGCGTTGGGTCTTTGCCGTAGGGTGTTGTGAGGCGTGCTAGTGGGTCTTCAACGAGCGCAGCGACAGGCAGCTCCGAGTTTAAGAATCGATTGATAAATGAGCTGTTTGCACCGTTTTCGAGTAAGCGCCTGACTAAATACGGCAGCAAATCCTCGTGTTGACCCACCGGTGCGTAGGTCCTAACTGTTACCTGTGGATACCGTTCACTCACGATGGCATATAACAGATCACCCATACCGTGGAGTTTTTGGAGCTCGAAGCGTTGATCTGAATCTGAGGTGATTTGGAGTATTTGCGCGATAGTGAGCGCATTATGGGTCGCAAACTGACAATAAATGTGAGGACACGAAAATAGTGTGGCCGCGCAGGCTTCGTAAGACAGATCGGAATGCGTTTTATTCGTAAAAACAGGATAGTCGTCCAGACCTTTTTGCTGCGCAATTTTGATTTCGCTGTCCCAATACGCGCCCTTGACCAGTCGAACCATGACACCTTGCGGGCGGCGCATGGCCTGTTCAGACAGCCAGATTGCGACCTCGAGACCGCGTTTTTGATAGGCTTGAAGCACGAAGCCAAGCCCGCTCCATGACGCGAGACTGGGTTGGTCGCAGAGCCATTCAAAGACATCGAGAGTGAGTTCGAGTCGACTACACTCCTCGGCGTCAAGGCTTAGACCCAAGCCGTAATGGCTTGCAAGTTCGGCAAGCGCCAAAACTTTCTCTTTAAGTTTTGGCAGGCAGAGATCACGCTGGCTTTCCAAGAAGCGTGGATGCAGCGCTGACAGTTTTACCGATATGCCATGCGCGTCACTTACGGTACTCGCTGTGTTGTTCTGCCCGACGGTGTTGATCGCTTGCTTGTAGCTTTCAAAGTATCGCTCGGCGTCGGCATCTGTCCGGGCACCCTCGCCGAGCATATCGAAACTGCAAAGAATATCGGTGCTCGCAGAACGCGTGAGCGCAGCAGGGATGTTCCTACCAAGAACAAATTGACCGCCCAAAATTTTCATAGCCTGCAGTGTCGCCAGTCTCACCACAGGCTCTGTCAGTCGATGTGAAAGCTCGGCGAGCCAGTTGTGTTTGAGCGTCTCTGAGGCGGTGGGTGCGCCAATGACCTTGCCCGCTAACATCAGCCCCCAGACCGATGCGTTGACCAATTTGGAGTCAGACGCGTTCTTGTGGGCACCCCAGTTCCCCTCGTTGATTTTTTCGGAGATCAGGGAGTCAATCGTCGCTTGATCAGGAACTCGGAGTAACGCCTCCGCTAAGCACATCAGTGCAATCCCCTCAGAATTGGATAATCCAAACTCGCGAAGAAAGGAGTCGAGCGTGCCTGACTCGTGTGAGCGACATCGGCTGGCAGTCACCAGCTCCGTCGCAGACTGATCAATAATCTTTCGATAGGTTGCGTCGCTGTTAATCGCTGAGCTGATTGCCGCTAATGCAGTATCACTCGATGCAAAGTGCATTTCGCGAAGGCTGTCTCGGATGGGTCCTGCCATTCGCTATTCCCTCTAGCGGCATACGTTTATGATCCTGTATAAACTATAAGCGCTATTAAAAAGTAACCAATAACACTAAGTAGGTAAGGCGCTTGTGTGCTGTTTCAGGTTAAGTCGGCAGTGCTGTCACGTTTCGTTTGAATAAGGCGCTTGGTAATCGAGTGCTGTTGTAGACAGCGTCCACTTAGGCGATTAATAAGTGGCATATAATATGCCATCATAAAAATTGAAGGAGCGACTTATGGCCCTACATCTCGAATTTCAAGACAACGTCGCTGTCTTGCGTCATGACGATGGCAAGCGGAATGTTTTTTCGCCGGATAGTATTCGCGACTTCAACGAGGCGCTCGATGAAGTAGAAGCCAAGAAAGCGGCTCTGATGTGGATGGGACGCGAAGATTGTTTCTCCGCGGGCTTTGATCTCAAGGTCGTCAAGAGCGGTGACGCGGATGCCGCAGCCGCTATGGTGCAGGCGGGTGGCGAATTAGCGTTTCGAATTTTCACCTTTTCTCATCCGGTTGTATGTGCGGTGACGGGCCACTGTCTTGCATTGGGTTCGGTGATGTTGGTCTGCGCGGATAAGCGCATTGGCATGGCTGGAGACTTTAAGTACGGTCTTAATGAGACCGCGATTGATATGGATTTGCCGGCGTTTGGCTACGAGCCAGCGGTTTACCGACTGTCAGAGGCTCATCGGTTTGAGTCCATCGTCGCAGCCCAAATCCATTCGCCGGAGTCGGCATTGGCAGCCGGCTTCTTGGACGAGGTGGTGGCTCCAGAGGCGCTGATTGATCGGGCCATGGCGCATGCGTCGCGTTTAGGCGCGCTTCCACAGCGCGCGTTTGCAGCGAATAAGTTACTGAGTCGCTCGATACCCATTGAACGGGTTCGGGCCTCTCTGTCTTAATGGAATAGAAAATGGCTAACATGTTTACAAAATTGTTGGAGTGGTTTTTAACGGCGTTACCTTTCTTTTTTGGCCTCGCTTTCTTAGCCCCGCTCTCGGTTCAAGTTATGGAAAGCTTTGGCGTTGAGGCGCTGGGTGGCGTCGATATGTGGACGGTGTCGTTAATTATATTTGGGGTTTGGGGAGGTATCGCGTCATGGACGGGACGATGGATTTAACGGGAAAAACCGAGCTAGAGCTTCGTGCTATGGAGCGCGAAATTGCAAAACAACACTTGGATAAATTTCCCTACCTCTCACTCGCGTGGGGTTTGGGTAATCTGGTGTGCTGGCTGTCGGTGTGGGTGCTCTGCCTGAATGGCATTCTCCCACTGTGGGCCGGGTTCATCATTGCTACTATTAACATCGCAGCGTCGTATCTGCCGTCTCACGAGGCCCAACATTCAATTTTTGCGATGCCGGGAAAGTCCAAACGCTGGCTTAATGAATTGGTCGGTCACCTGAGCCCGATCCCACTGGTGATGCCCTTCTCGGTACTGCGCGCAACGCATATGGAGCATCACACCTGAGCTTGACCCTGATTATGACCACCATTACGACACAGCGCTTGGATTTTTCTGGGGAAGTTTGCAGTGGCGGCAGCCGCAGCCTTTTGGCCGAGAGCACCCTTACGCGCGATGCTTGAAGCGCATTGGTCGTGAAGATCTCCTGTTGCAGTCCTTGGCTTACCGTCTGGTTTATCTCGGTATTTTATGTGGCATGGCATTAAACGGATTGGCAATCGAGGCCGCTCTACTGTGGTGGCTGCCATGGCAGATTGGGATAACCTATATTCAGTTCTACCTTTCATGGGCCCCGCACAACCCGGGTTGTGGGACCGAGCGTTACAGCGATACACAAAGCTTTAAGTCGCGCTTGGGTAATATTTGGTCGTCCGGGATGCAATACCATGTTATTCATCATCTGTACCCGCGTATCCCATTGGTCCGTACGCCGGAGGCTTACCGACAAATGAAGCCGATTTTGAAAGCCCAAGGTGCGCGTGTGGACGCGATTTGAAATAACCTAATGCGGGACGGGTGAGGTGGTATTATCGCAATAAGCGCGCCGCAATCTAAAATTGAGTGACAGCCCTACGATGTCTTCCCAAGATTTAAGTTTTACAGCGAACGTTGATCGACAATTTCTGCGGGCGGCTAATCTGCTTGACCTGCCCCCCGGTCTGGCTCAACAAATTCGGACCTGTAATGCGACCTACACGGTCCGATTTCCGGTGCGGCTACGCGAGCGGATTCATGTCTTTACCGGCTATCGCTCTGTTCACTCCGATCACATCACTCCGGTAAAAGGAGGGATTCGTTACTCACTGGCCGTTAATCAGGACGAGGTCGAGGCGCTTGCCGCGTTGATGACCTACAAGAGTGCTGTGGTCGATGTCCCATTTGGTGGCTCAAAAGGGGGTCTGTGCATCAATCCGAATGAATACGATGATCACGAGATAGAGCAAATAACCCGTCGATTCGCTTACGAGTTGATTAAGCGTGATTTGATTCATCCGAGCCAGAATGTCCCGGCACCGGATATGGGTACGTCAGCCCGTGACATGGCGTGGATTGCGGATGAGTACCAGCGTTTACATCCAACAGAGATAGATGCATTGGCGTGTGTGACCGGCAAACCGGTTTATAAGTCCGGCATCGCGGGAAGAGTCGAGGCGACGGGACGGGGTATTCAGTACGCGTTGAGGGAGTTCTTCCGCGAGCCGCTTGATGTCCAGCGCGCATCATTGTCTGGCGGGCTAGAGGGTAAGCGGGTCGTCGTACAAGGCTTGGGTAATGTAGGCTTTCATGCGGCAAAATTTCTATCGCTCGAGGACGGTGCCGTGGTCACTGGCATTATCGAGCGAGACGGCGCCATTGTCAGCGAAGCGGGATTGGACGTGCTGGCGGTAAAGGACTGGATTGAGAAAACGGGTGGTGTGAAGGGGTTTCCCAGCGTGGCCTTTACGACGGACGGTGCATCGGTCCTTGAGTCCGACTGTGACTTGCTGATTCCAGCGGCCTTAGAAGGTGTTATTCATTATAAGAATGCGGCGAACATTAAAGCAACGTTAATCATTGAGGCGGCCAATGGCCCGATTACCGCGGCGGCTGATGACATATTACGACAGCGCGGTGTCGTGGTTATCCCGGACCTATATGCCAATGCAGGTGGTGTAACCGTGTCTTATTTCGAGTGGGTGAAAAACCTATCTCACATCCGTTTTGGGCGGATGGAGCGTCGAGCGCAGGAGACAACGCAGACCCTCATGCTATCGGAACTTGAACGCTTGAGCAGGTTGATCGGCGCAGATAAGTGGTCTCCCACCGACAGCTTTAAGGCCAATTATGTCAAAGGAGCGGACGAGCTTGAGTTAGTGCGGTCGGGTTTGGACGACACCATGCGCGAAGCGCTACAGGGGATGAGGGAAAGGTGGCATGAAGATGAGCGCGTTGAAGACCTTCGACTGGCCGCTTACATGATCGCTATTCAAAAAATCGCACTGACGTATCAGTCAAAGTCGCTGGGTTAAGCGATTTTAAAGACGCCGCGCCTCTGGCAGAGGTGCCGCATCGTTGATGTTGATCACCCAAAATCGCGCTACACAGTGGCACGACACAGTTCATAACGTATTAGCGCCTTTTCTCCAGTTTCAGGCCACATTGGTTGATAACCGAGGCCGTCCTCCTCAGTCGGTCCCAGACGCCTCTTGAGACCCTTCGATGTTCTTTGTCGTTGGCTCACTAAAGGTCTCAACAAAGACTTCACCTGCCGCAATGGTAACGATGGGCAACACCCAGATCAGCCCAATAAACAGCGGGATGATTCCGGCAATGATGAGTAGGGCGCTTACGAGCATTAAACCGAAGTAGCGCCACCAATACTGTGTGATCGCCTTGCGCGATGTCTCTAGTGACTCCCAAACACCCATGCCTTTTTCAATAATGAGGTAGGGGGCAAATGAGTAGGCGATTGCCAGGTAGATCCCAGGCAGTATCAGCAGTACTAAGCCCCCGACAATCAGCACCCCCATTAAGATAAACATGATCAGTAACGGGATAGCCATTGTGTAGGGCTCCCAAAGCGTGCGGACCGGCGTCTCATGGCCGGAAGCACGTCGTATGCCGAGGAGGCCGAGACCCACGCCAAGCGGCATCATGAGCAGTCCTATGACGGCTTCTGCTACAACGGCTGTCACAGCGCCATCAGCCGAAGCGCCAAACAGCGCGTCACGGGCAAGTTCCACCACGATCGATATTGCCATATAAGCGACGAACGCCATGAAATAACTGGCCTTAAAACCGATCTGTTTATCCTTTGCGGTTTTTAGGACATCACTGATACGCCAAGTAACAGGTGTGGACATTGGGTTCCCGAGATTCTACGAAAGTAGAAGAAGCATGGTACGGGCCATGCTCAATTTCAAGTTTTTCGCGGGTGTGAAGGTGCTCGGTAGTCGATTGAGGGTGTTAAAGTGAATAGGCTAATCACTGACACTCGCCAATCATGAAATACGACTACGACCCCATTCCGCTGTCTCCCCCTGACCCATTAGATCCTGAGGAAATGCTGCGTTGT
>Ga0233444_10006806_pt1 | contig 10113 bp, 7 predicted proteins | sample SI_124_October20_6_FD_182792 | JGI IMG/M metagenome (GOLD analysis project Ga0233444, IMG submission 182792) | Seawater microbial communities from Saanich Inlet, British Columbia, Canada - SI_124_October2016_10_MG | ecosystem: Environmental > Aquatic > Marine > Inlet | place: Canada: British...
TGATTTGGAAACCCTTGATTTATCTGAAAAAGAAAATCTATGAACTTCATTCAACTATATCTAATGGGTGGAATTTATTTTATCCTAGGAATCATTCACTTTACACATACTGGATTTTACAGACCACTAATGCCAAAATTTTTACCAGCCCACAATGCTCTTATTCTTTGGAGCGGTGTAGCAGAAATAGTTTTAGGCTTGGGGATTTTTTTCCCAACTACAAGAGCAATTTCATTGATTGGTATTATTGCAATGCTAGCAGTCTTCTTGTTAGTTCACGTAAATATGTTGTTTCCTGAAAATCGACTGGGGGTATCCCTGTGGCTTTTATGGTTACGCTTAATCATTCAATTTGTTCTGATGTACTGGGCTTATGCAAATTTACCTTAGTATTTTCAAACACACCTTTTGGTTAAAAAAAAGGTGAAAATTAGAGGAGATACTCCGTATTCACAAAATTAGATTCTTTGGAATCCATTAAAGCATCCAATATTTCATTGTTGTATGGATTATCTTTAGCGGCTACAAAAGTACGTATTGAAAACGACCTTAAGGCATCAAAAACACTAAGCGTTCCTACAGCAGAATTTTTTCGCCCTGTAAAGGGATAAACATCTGGTCCGCGCTGGCATGCACTATTGAGATTAACACGACAAACCAAATTTGATAATACATCAATTAATGGAGCAAGTTTTCGAACATCTCTTCCAAAAAGACTTACTTGTTGTCCATACTCTGAAGCAGCCATTGCATCCAAGGGTTCGTTTATATCACTGTAAGATATGATAGGAACCACAGGACCAAATTGCTCTTCGTGATAGACATTCATTTCTTTGTTGACAGGATATAGAACTGCTGGAAAAGAGTAATTTTCGGTTAGCTCTCCACCTTTCTTATTCATAATTTTGGCGCCCTTAGAAACAGCATCTTTGATCAATTCTTGAATGTATGTTGGTTTTCTAGGTTCTGGCAAGGGAGTCAAGAAAACATCCTCTTCCCAAGGCAATCCAAATTTCAAAGCATCCACTGCTTTCGAAAAATGTTTATTGAATTCATCAACTATGGATTCATGAACATAGAGTACTTTAAGTGCTGTACATCGTTGTCCATTGTAGGAAAGGGTTCCAGAAATACATTCTTTTATGGTAGAGTCTAAATCTGCATCAGGTAGTATAATTCCTGGATTTTTGGCTTCCAAACCTAGAACCAATCGAAGCCGATTCTTATTTGGATGCAAGTCTTGCAAAGCAACAGCAGAAGAGCTATGGCCAATTAATGCCAAAACATCAACTTTACCTGTTTCCATTATTGGTGAAGCAATCTTCCGTCCACGTCCAAATAGTATATTAACTACTCCTGGAGGAAAACTTTCTTGAAAAGCATTGAGTAAGGGGGTGATGAGTAAAACCCCGTGCTTTGCAGGTTTAAAAATCGCTGTATTTCCCATAATAATTGCAGGAATAAGTAAACAAAAGGTTTCGTTTAGGGGATAATTATAAGGCCCCAAGCACAATACAACTCCTAAAGGCCCTCTTCTTATGTGAGCGTGAATTCCGGATTGTTTATCAAACTTAGCGCTTTTGCGATCAAGTTTTTTATAAGCTTCAACAGTGTCATATATATAGTCTACAGTACGATCAAACTCTTTGTAAGAATCAGTTTTGTTCTTGCCAATCTCCCACATCAATAATTCTACAACCTGTTCTCTAGATTGCTTCATTTTTTCTGCAAATGAAACTAAACAGCGTAATCGATCTTTTACTTTCATTGTTGGCCAAACTCCTTGGCCTCGATTGAATGCCTTTTCGGCAGCACCTAAGGCAGTCAATGCAGTATCTGTTTCCATATCGGGAATAGAACCTAAAAGTGTTGGACTAATAGCCCCTTTCTTGTCTTCAGAATGTATTGTCGAATATACTTTACTGGTATTTCCTTTCCATGTATGCAATACACCATCAACAAGGTATTGAACGCAATGAATAGGCGAATTAAACTTTGGAGGAGAAACTTTATTGCTTTTAGATTGTTGCGTCATAAGATTATTTTGTTTAATCTTTTATTTTAAATATTAAACTAAATTAAGAATTTTATTTTACAATATAATTAGGTAACAGATTAAAAATCAAAAATAATAAACAAAAATATTGTGGGCAGGTCTTCTAATATAAAATTAGCTCAAACTAAAACTTGTTAGACAAATAAAACACTACTATCTTTAAATTGTAATAATAAGTATAAAAGCATGAATAATTTATTGGTTTCAAAAACAATAGGTCTATTTTTAGGTCCATTGTTGTTTTTACTGTTTATACGCGTACCCATTGTAAATTTATCATTTGAAGCTAGTGCTGTCCTTGCCTGTGCCAGCTGGATGATCGTTTGGTGGATTACGGAAGCTGTTTCTATTTCAGTAACTTCTTTACTTCCTTTAATATTGTTTCCTTTGAGTGGAGTAATGGAGTTCAATGATGTCGGTGCTAATTATGGAAGTTCCATTGTCTTTTTATTTTTTGGTGGATTTGTTTTAGCCTTAGGGCTGGAAAAAGTAAACTTACACCGAAGAATTGCCTTAACTATTATAAAAAAAACGGGAACTACCCCCAATAAAGTAATTCTAGGTTTTATGATCGCGACTGCTTCTATGAGTATGTGGATCAGCAACACAGCAAGTACTGTAGTAATGTTGCCTATTGCCTTATCAGTTATTCATTTATTAACCAATGAAAATGAAAACCCTAATAAAAAACAAAAAAATTTTGCGTTAAGTGTAATGCTAGGAATTGCATTTTCAGCTAACGCTGGTGGAATAGCTACGGTTATAGGAACTCCGCCAAACTCGGTACTTATAGGTCTTCTTGAAAATGAATATCAAATTCAAATCTCTTTCGTAAAGTGGATGATGATTGGACTCCCTTTTGCATTAATTTTGATTACCATCATTTATATAGTACTCGTACACTGGATTTTTCCCACTAAAGATTTACAATTTAAAACCACCAATAATGTCATTGATGAGGAACTCAAAAAACTGGGGGGTATTTCACCTCGAGAAAAACAAGTACTGTGGGTTTTTGGAATAATTGTGTCCTTATGGATTTTTAGAACACTGATCAATTCGATATTTCCCTTGCTAAAACTTTCGGATACAATCATCAGTATTATTGGAGCATTAGCACTTTTTGCTATTCCTGTAAATTTAAAAAAGGGTGAGTTTATCCTAGAATGGAAAGACACCCAAAAATTATCTTGGGGAATCTTAATACTATTTGGTGGAGGATTAGCTTTAGCAAAAGGAATGTCTTCTACTGGAATTGTTTCTTTGATTACAAACTACATCGCTGATGGAAACTTTAGTGTGCTCTTAACTTCATCTCTTCTGATTATTTTAATGTTATTTATGACAGAATTGATGAGTAACGTAGCTTTAGTTGCAGTACTAGCACCAGTAGTTGCAGGGATCGCAATTGGTTTGGAAGTCCCAATTCTCTATCTATTGATTCCTGTAACAATTGCAAGTAGTTGTGCTTTTATGCTTCCCATGGCAACACCTCCCAATGCAATTGTATTTGCTAGTGGGTATGTAAAAGTTCATGAAATGGCACGAATAGGAATAATAATCAATTGTATTTCAGTTTTAATTTTAATCCTACTTTTTAAGTTTGGAATTCCTTTAGTTTTTTAAAAACTGAAACAAATCGGGTTTGTCATTAAGATATTCACCAAAAAAACCTTGTGCTTTCATACGATAAAGAAGGGATTCAAAATCTGTGACTTTCTTCAATTCAACTCCCAGCACAGCTGGAGCAAAATGTTGATTACTCTTTTTAGTAAATTCAAAGTAAGTAATATCATCATCAGGACCTAAAACATTCGTTACAAAATCTTTGAGCGCTCCAGCTCGTTGTGGAAAGCGAACAATAAAGTAATGCTTTAGTTGAGCATGAAGCAATGCCCGTTCTTCTATTTCAGGAGTTCGAGTAATATCATTGTTTCCTCCACATAAGATAGCAGCTACTTCTTTACCTTTAATTTCTGAAGCATATTGTTCTATCCCTGCGATAGACAATGCTCCAGCAGGTTCTGCTACAATTCCTTCTTTGTTGTACAAATCTAAAATTTCTTGACAAATTCTACCTTCATCCACAGTTATACAATCATCTAAAAGATTTTGGCAAATCTCAAAACTTAAGTCCCCTACCCTTTGAACAGCGGCGCCATCAACAAATTTATCGATTTTCTCTAGTCTAGTGTTTTTTTTATTTTGAAGAGAAATTTTCATGGAGGGTGCACCAAGAGGTTCTACTCCTATTATTTTGGTTTGGGGAGATAAATTTTTAAAAACTGTAAGCATTCCAGAAATTAAACCCCCACCTCCTATGGGGATAAATACATAGTCTAGGGGTTTGTTTGCTTGTTTTATCATTTCAATTGCAATGGTTCCTTGACCTTCAATTACATCAACATCATCAAAGGGGTGGACAAAAACTTGATTTTGTTTTTTACAATGCTCTAATGCTGCCTTTTGTGAATCATCATAGGTGTCACCTCCCAAAACAATTGACACGTGGGGTCCCCCAAACATTTTTACCTGTTCCACCTTTTGGCTGGGAGTAGGTATTGGCATAAAAACGGTACCTGATATTTTAAGTTGATTGCAAGAAAAAGCAAAACCTTGTGCATGGTTTCCTGCACTGGCACAAACAATTCCCTTTTGAAGTTCACTTTCTGATAGTGAATTTATTTTATTAAATGCACCTCTTATCTTAAAAGAACGTACCTGTTGTTGATCTTCACGTTTGAGGTAAATAGAAGATGAAAAAGAATTTGAGAGGCGTTCATTAAATTGCAAAGGAGACTCAAGCGCTACTTCTGCTATCAATTTTAACGCTTTTTGAACTCCTAATATCGTAGGTTTATTTTGCAATATTTACACGATTTTTTTCATCGCTGTCATAGAATCACGAAGTTCATATCCTATCATTTCGATGGGATGAAAACGAATGATTTCGTTAATATCGATGAGTTGTTTGTTATCTACACAATTGTTTTGGTCTACTGCATAAGCAGTTCCAATTACATCTGTATTTATCTTTTTCATGAAATCTGTTAGCATTGGCTTACAAGCATGGTCAAATAAATAACACCCGTATTCTGCCGTATCTGAAATAACACGATTCATTTCAAATAATTTTTTACGTGCAATCGTATTGGCAATCAAAGGAGTCTCGTGCAAAGATTCATAATAAGCCGATTCTTCTTTAATTCCTGCTGCAACCATAGTATCGAATGCTAATTCTACTCCTGCTCGCACAAAAGCAACCATTAATATTCCATGATCAAAAAATTCTTGTTCTGAAATTTCTTGGTCTGTTACCTTGGTTTTTTCAAATGCTGTTTCACCAGTAGCCGCTCTCCAACCCAATAAATTTTTATCATCATTGGCCCAATCTTCCATCATTGTCTTAGAAAAATGTCCCGACATAATATCATCCATATGCTTGTGAAACAAGGGTTCCATGATTTCTTTTAATTCCTCAGAAAGCTCAAATGCTTTGATTTTTGCAGGATTAGATAAACGATCCATCATGTTGGTAATTCCACCGTGCTTGAGTGCTTCTGTAATGGTTTCCCAACCGAACTGTATTAGTTTTGCTGCATAAGATGTATCAATTCCTTGTTCTATCATTTTATCAAAACATAATATAGAACCAGTTTGCAACACTCCACAAAGAATAGTTTGCTCTCCCATCAAATCGGATTTCACCTCAGCCACAAAGGAAGATTCTAAAACTCCAGCTCGATGACCTCCAGTAGCCACTGCATAAGCTTTTGCCTGAACTAAGCCTTGACCTTGTGGGTCATTTTCAGGGTGAACTGCAATAAGTGTTGGAACTCCAAAACCTCTTTTGTATTCCTCTCTTACCTCTGATCCTGGACACTTTGGCGCAACCATAATTACAGTTAGATCTTCCCGTACCTTAGTTCCTTCTTCAACAATATTAAAACCGTGAGAATAAGAAAGCGTTGCTCCCTTTTTCATCAAGGGCATTACAGCTTGAACAACTGAAGTATGATTTTTATCTGGGGTAAGATTAATCACAACATCTGCATCTGGAATCATTTCCTCATAACTTCCAACAGAAAAATCGTTGTCTACCGCATTGTTAAAAGATGTTCTTTTTTGATCTATTGCCCCTTGACGAAGTGAATAAGCAATATTCAATCCTGAATCTCGCATATTCAACCCTTGGTTGAGGCCTTGGGCACCGCATCCTACGATTACAATTTTCTTTCCAGCCAAGGCTTCGATACCGTCTTCAAATTCTGAAGCATCCATAAATCGACATTGAGCTAGTTGATTGAGTTGTTCTCTAAGTGAGAGTTTATTAAAATAATTTGCCATTGTTGTTGTTTTAGTCTTTATGTTGTTGTTTAAATGTATTTAAAATTTCTGAGATCCCCATTTTTTCTTTGGTTATGGAAATTCTTCCCGATCGAACAAACTGCATAAGTCCAAAGGGTTCAAGTGATTCTCGAAGTTCTTCTGTTTCATGTCGAAAACCTGTTTTTTCGATTACAAAAAAATCAGGAGAAACGGTAACGATATTTGCATTACTGTTTTTGATTGTATTTTGAATCTGACGTTCTTCAAACAATGAGCTTGATTTTACTTTATAAAGTGCAGACTCCTGAAAAATCGTTTCTTCATCGGTATGATAGTAAGCTCTGATTACATCGATTTGCTTTTCGATTTGCTGTACAATCTTTTTGACACCTGCCTCTGTCATTTTTACCACAATGATGAATCGAAAAACATCGGGGATTTCCGATTGTGAAGTGGATAAACTTATGAAATTGATGTGCCTTTTTAAAAAAATTGCAGATACTCGGTTGAGTAAACCGATATTGTTCTCAGTATAAATCGAGATGGTATATTTTGTGAAATCGCTCATTTATTTTAATCTTATGTCTGAAACTGATGCTCCCGTAGGTATCATTGGAAACACATTAGCTTCTTTTTCTACACAAACTTCAAGAAAATAGGGTTCATCAGAAGCAATCATCGTACTTATTGCTACATCTAAATCTTCTCGTTTATTTACTCGTTCCGCTTTGATGTTGTAGCCTTTTGCAATGGTAACGAAATCGGGATTAATCATTTCTGTTGAAGCATAACGCTTATCAAAAAACAGTTGTTGCCACTGGCGAACCATTCCCAAATAGTCATTATTCAAAACCACAATTTTGACCGCTGTTTTGTTTTGAAAAATTGTTCCCAATTCTTGAATGGTCATTTGGTAGCCCCCATCCCCAATAACTGCGACTACTTCTCTATCGGGTGCACCCATTTTGGCACCAATGGCTGCAGGAAGTGCAAATCCCATGGTTCCTAGACCTCCTGAGGTTACATTACTCTTTGATCGGACAAACTCAGCATATCGACAAGCAATCATTTGATGTTGACCAACATCAGTAACAAATACAGCATCTCCTTTTGTATGTTTATTGATCCCAACAATTACTTCTCCCATTGTCAAGCCTTCTTTTGTTGGCAATATATCTCCTTGGATTACACTTTCATATTCTGTTTGCATATGATTCTTAAAAAGCTGTTTCCAGTTCTTGTATTCTTTGTGCTTTACTAAAGAAGTTAACAAGGGTAAACTTTCTTTGCAATTCCCCAAAACCGGATAATGTGCTTCAACATTTTTATTTACTTCTGAAGGATCAATTTCGAGATGAACAATGGTAGCCTGTTTGGCATAAGTATTTAAATTACCTGTTACTCGGTCGTCAAACCGCATTCCCACTGCAATCAAAACATCGCATTCATTGGTAAGAATATTAGGTCCATAGTTTCCGTGCATTCCAACCATACCGACATTTAGCGGATGTTTTGTAGACAAGGCCGATAGCCCCAGAATTGTCCATGCAGCTGGAATTCCCGTGGCTTCAACAAAGTTTTTGAACTCCTCTTCAGCTTCACCCAGAATAACTCCTTGTCCCCAAATGATCATCGGCTTTTCAGCCTTGTTGATTACTGCCGCCGCAGCCGATACCTGGTCTTGCTCTAGAGCCGGAATCGGAGTGTAGCTTCGAACAGCTTTACATTTTTTGTAAGTAAAATCGAATAGATCGAATTGTGCATCTTTGGTAATGTCAATCAAAACCGGTCCAGGTCTTCCCGATCTAGCAATATAAAAAGCTTTTGCTAATATTTCAGGGATTTCGCTGGCCTTAGTTATTTGATAATTCCACTTTGTAACGGGTGTAGAAATACCAATTATATCGGTTTCTTGGAAGGCATCTGAACCCAATAAATGAGAACCTACTTGGCCTGTAATACAAACCATTGGCGTAGAATCAATTTGAGCATCTGCAATACCAGTAACCAAATTTGTAGCTCCTGGGCCCGAAGTAGCCATTGCTACACCAACCTTACCCGAAGTTCTTGCATATCCTTGAGCTGCATGGGTAGCTCCTTGCTCGTGTCGAGTTAAAATATGCTGAAGAACATCAGAGTATTTATAAAGCTCATCGTAGATGGGCATAATAGCCCCACCTGGATAACCATAGATTAGATCTACTTTTTCAGCTAAGAGGCAACGGATAACAGCTTCCGCTCCTGAAATATGATTGGTTTCTTGATTTTTCATTTTAAAACTCGTCCGTTACACAACCTTCTGAAGCTGTAGAAACATTTTTAATGTATTTGTATAATATCCCTCTTTCAAATTTGTATGGTGGTTCTTTCCAATTTGCTTTTCTTATTGATAAATCTTGGTCACTTACCAAAACATTCAACGTATTGGTCTCTGCATTTATTTCAATAATATCTCCATTGTGGATCAGTCCAATAGCTCCGCCCTCTTGGGCTTCAGGGACAATATGTCCAACCACAAAACCGTGTGTTCCTCCAGAAAAACGACCGTCCGTAATTAGTGCAACATCTTTACCCAAGCCAGCACCCATAATCGCAGCAGTTGGCTTTAACATCTCGGGCATTCCTGGGCCTCCTTTTGGACCTTCATATCGAATTACAATCACTTCACCTTTTTGAACTTCTCCTTTTCCAATTCCTTCATTGGCTTGATATTCGCTATCGTAAACACGAGCTGGTCCTTTAAACAATAATCCTTCTTTTCCTGTGATTTTTGCTACAGATCCTTCCGGAGCAATATTCCCCTTGAGGATACGAATATGACCTGATGCTTTGATGGGGTTATTTATAGAATGAATTAAATCTTGTCCTTCTTTAAGGTCTTCCACTAATGCTAAGTTTTCGGCTAAGCTTTTACCAGTGACTGTAAGGCATTCTCCGTGTAACATACCTTCTGCTAACATGAATTTTAAAACTGCCGGTATCCCACCTATATTGTGTAAATCTTCCATAAGATATTTCCCACTAGGTTTAAGATCTGCTAAAAATGGAGTAGCATCCATTATTACTTGAAAATCATCTAAACTAAATTCGATTTGTGCAGCTTTGGCTATTGCCAAAAAATGCAACACTGCATTGGTTGATCCCCCTAAAACAGCTACCAAACGAATTGCGTTCTCCAATGATTTTTTGGTTACTATATCTGAGGGCTTAATATCATTTTCTATTAAATGATTTAGGGCTGAACCAACTTTTTCGCATTCTACTTTTTTGTGCCTACTGATTGCTGGATTAGAAGAATTATAGGGCAATGCCATTCCCAAAGCCTCAATAGCTGAGGCCATAGTATTCGCGGTGTACATACCCCCACATGCACCTGCCCCAGGACAGGCGTTTCGAACAACTTGTTTGAATTCATTTTCATCAATAGTACCAGCAACTTTCTCACCCCAAGCTTCGAAAGCCGAAACAACATCCAATTTTTTGTCTTTGTGACAACCGGGCGCGATAGTTCCTCCATATACAAGTATTGAGGGTCGGTTTAATCGCAACATAGCCATCAAAGCACCGGGCATGTTTTTATCACATCCTACTACTGTGACCAATGCATCATATGACATTGCTTGAACTACCGTTTCCATTGAATCTGCTATCACATCTCGGGAGGGGAGTGAAAATCTCATTCCGGGAGTACCCATAGAAATACCGTCACTCACTCCAATGGTATTAAA
>Ga0233444_10006808_pt1 | contig 10113 bp, 10 predicted proteins | sample SI_124_October20_6_FD_182792 | JGI IMG/M metagenome (GOLD analysis project Ga0233444, IMG submission 182792) | Seawater microbial communities from Saanich Inlet, British Columbia, Canada - SI_124_October2016_10_MG | ecosystem: Environmental > Aquatic > Marine > Inlet | place: Canada: British...
AACTATAAAAAATGAATTTGGAAATTTAAAAAATATTTCCAAAAATAAAGATTTTAAAATTCCGCAAAAATTTGCTGATTTTAATAAACTTTTTAATAGCGACAATTTAAATAGATATAATTGTATATTTTTACCTTTCGATGCAGTAATTAAAGCATTAAAGTTATGAGAAAATTTTTAATAATTTTATTTATGTTTAGTTTTTTTAATAAATCAGTATCTGCTAGCTCTAGTGTCGCTTATGATTATAAATTCGATAGTATAGATGGTGGTCAAATAGAACTAAGTGACTATAAAGATAAAATAATTGTAATTGTTAATGTTGCAAGTAGATGTGGATATACTCCTCAATATGATGATCTTCAATCACTGTACAATAGTTACAAGGATAAAAATTTAGTTGTAATAGGAGTTCCTACTAATAACTTCAAACAAGAGCCTGGCTCAAATGATCAAATAAAAGATTTCTGCGAGACCAATTTTGGCATAACATTTCCAATGACTGAAAAGATTAATGTTATTGGTGCTAATTCTCATCCATTTTACAAATGGGCAAAAGATGATTTTGGAATTAGTGCTATACCTAAATGGAACTTTCATAAGATTATTATTGGAAAGGACGGTAAAGTTGCAGACACATTTGCATCAATAACAAATCCTTCATCAAAAAAATTTATTAATTTTATAGAAGAACAGATCAAAAATTAAAACTTAAACCATCGTAAGCTGGTATAATATTTTTTGGTAATTTTTTCTTAAGTTTAAAATAATCTAAATCTACATGTAAATTTGTTAATATAGATTTTTTAGGTTTAATTTTATTTATTAATTCTAAGGCATCATCATAATTAAAATGAGAAGGATGCTTATCTTTTCTTAGACAATCAATAACTAAAAAATTTAAATTTTTAAGTTTTTTTAAAGCCTTATTCGAAATTTTATTACAATCACTTATGTAAGCTATTTTATCAAAAACAAATCCAGTTGCTTTAATCATTCCGTGAGTAACATCAAATGAGTCAAAATTTATATTAGTATTAGATTTTTTAATAATAAATTTATTCTTTATAGTGTAGGCTTTCATTATTGGTTTGTATCCATGTCTTTGAGAAAAGCAAAAGGTGTATTTTTCTTTTAATTCACTTATAGTTCTAGGGCTACCATAGACTGGTAGTTTTTTTTTATTTTTCCAGAAAAAAGGTCTCATTTCAAATATGCCAGAAGTTTGGTCTGCATGCTCATGTGTATAAATTATTGCATCTAATGCATTTATTTTATTCCTCAAAAACTGATATTTAATATCAGGAGATGTATCAATTAATACGGATAGATCGGCTTTTTGTATATGAGCACAACACCTTGTTCTAACATTTTTTTTATTTTTTTTTAAATTACTGTTAAAATTTGTTATCCAAGGTGCCCCTAAAGAACTACCGCATCCTAAAATTGTGAAAGTATTTTTCAATTTAATGCACCAAATAAATCAAAAAAATTGGTTGAGGTTATTTTTGCAAATTCTTCAAATGGAACCTTTTTTAATTTAGATAAAAATTTAACTGTGTGAATAATATAACTAGGCTCATTTGTTTTGCCTCTTAAAGGTTCGGGTGCCAAATAGGGAGCGTCTGTTTCTACCAAAATTCTATTATTTGGTATATCATTAAAAGTAGCGGCTAGTTCTGATGATTTTTTAAATGTTATTATTCCACTAGCAGATATAAATGCGTTTAAATCTAACAGGTTAAAAGCAAATTCTCGAGAACCTGTAAAACAGTGTATTAAAATTTTAAAATCTTTTTCTTTTTTTCTTTTTTTTAAGATATCCAAAGTTTCTTTCTCGGCAGACCTTGTGTGCACAATTAATGGAATACTTAAAGTTTGTGCTGAATTAATATGTTCTTCTAGACATTCGATTTGATCTTTTTTTTCAGAGTGATTGTAGTAAAAATCTAATCCGGTTTCCCCTATTCCAATAATTTTTTTACTTAAATTAATTTTATTTATTATATCTTTTGATTTAATTTTTTTGTGATTTTTGGCTTCGTGCGGATGAATTCCGTAAGTCCCATACACACAATCAAAATCGTTGGTAATTTTTAATATTTTTTCAAGACTTTTATCTGTTGTAGAAATTGTAAGTAAATATTTTACGCCGTCCTTGTTAGCTCTTGCTATAGTATCATTAAGAGTCAAAGACATCGGCTCGTATTCTAAATGACAGTGAGAATCAATTATCATTTTCTATTTTAGTAAATAAGATTTCTAATCTTTTTAATTCAATATCATGATCAAGTATATTTAAATTTTGTATATTTGATATTTTTATATCTGTTTCATTTATATTCATTATTTTTAAAACTTTAATAGTTGAATTGGGAATTATCGGATAAAGTAAAATGCTAATATTTTTAATTTGTTGAATAACAGTATTCAATATTGAATTCATTCTGTCTGGGTCTTTTTTCTTTACTGCCCAAGGTTCGGAATCATTAAAATATTTATTAGCTTCGAAAGAGAAGCCAACCACCATTTTTATATATTCATTTAAATTTTGTTTATTCATTAAATTTATTAAATTTGGTATATTTTTATTCAAATTATCTAATAACTTTTTATCTATTTCATTATTATTTTTATTCTCAGGTATTCTATTATTACAATTTTTTTTAATAAAAGAAAAAACTCGCTGACATAAGTTTCCAAAATTATTAGCAAGATCGTTATTAATACAATTTTTCAAGTTATCCATAGAAATACTTCCGTCATTTCCGAGAGATACCTCTTTTACCAAATAATAACGCAATTGATCTACTCCATATTTCTCAATTATTTCTATAGGATCTAAAATATTTCCAAGAGATTTGGACATTTTTTTTTCATCAGAAAGTATCCAACCGTGTCCAAATATTCTCTTTGGTAGTGGTAACTTTGCAGCTAATAAAAAAGCAGGCCAAAAAACTGCATGGAATCTTAATATATCTTTGCCAATTATATGAACATCAGCTGGCCAAAACATTTTATATTTATCATTATTAGTATCAGGGAAATTTAAAGCGCTTATATAATTTGTTAAAGCATCTAACCATACATATATTACATGTTTATTATTTTTTGGAACTGGAATTCCCCAGGAAAAAGATGTTCTACTTATTGATAAGTCTTTGAGTCCCTTTTCAACGAAACTAACAACTTCATTTTTTCTTGACAGAGGTAAAATAAAATCTTTATTTTTTTTATAATGATCTAATAGTTTTTTTGTCCAAGAAGATAATTTAAAAAAATAAGACTCTTCTTCAACCCATTCGACTTGTGATCCGGAATCTTTAGATATTTTTTTTCCATTTTCTTCTACTATTTCATCTTCGTCGTAAAAAGCTTCATCAGAAACTGAATACCACCCGCTATATTTATCTAGATAGATATCACCAGAATTTACTAACCTATTCCAAATTTCAACAACTGAGTCGTGGTGTCTTTTTTCAGTAGTTCTTATAAAATCATTATTAGATAAACTTAGAATTTTTGTAAGAGATTTAAATTTTTCAGAAAGCTCGTCACAAAATACTTTTGGTTCTTTTTTATTTTTCTCAGATTCTTTTTGAATTTTTTGTCCATGCTCATCTGTTCCTGTTAAAAATAAAACATCATAATCTTCAAGTCTTTTAAAACGAGCAAAAATATCGGCCACAATACTAGAATATGCGTGACCCATATGAGGCTTGCCGGAGGGGTAATATATTGGTGTGGTTATATAAAAATTTTTATTTTTCATTCATCTTATTGTTTATACTAGTTAGTAAGGCATTGTGATTTAAATTATAAAGAAAAAATTTATTTACATTTTCAAATACAAAATTTCTGTAATCAATAATTTTTTCTCTAGTAAATAAATCTAAACTTTTAAGATTATTAAAATAATAGTTAGTTAGAAATAATATCATATCAAAAAATATTATATCTTTATCTTTTTTATAAAGTTTCAATAAACTTTCTAAATTTTTTTGAAAATCGTCATCAAGTAATATCTTATTTTCATCAAACATATAATTAAACTTTATAAACAAACCTGGTGTTAATTGTGATTTAATAGGATTAATTAATATATCAATATTTAATCTTTTTATTAAAGACTCTATAATATTTTGTCTATTTTGTTCATTTATAATAATTTTAAAGTTTAAACATCGTGATTGAATAGTTTGTAATAACGGCTTAGATTTATTATTAATTAAAATAAAAAAATTATCACTAGTAGGTTCTTCAACAATTTTTAAAAGAGCATTTAAGCTGTTGTTGTTAAATAATTCAACGTCATCAAAAATGATAAAACGCGGTTTATTTGAAATTGAAGTTTGATGTATCATTTTTTTTAAATTACGGATCTCATCAATTTTGGTGGCTTTATAATCTGAGCCATTTACGTAAATAATATTGGGAAACATATTATTAGAAAATTGATTGTAAAAAAAAGACTTAGTTTTAAGTTCAAGAATTTTCTCATCATAATTAGTTTTATCAAAAATATAGAACATTAAATGATTAATGAGAGTCGATTTGCCAGAACCTTTTTTACCAGATAGCATAAATGTTCGTGGTAATTTATTTTCTAAATAAAGTTTTTTAAAAAGAATAAAATCATTGGTTAAACCAAATAATTTTAATGAATTTTTTGGATTGAAATATAATGGTAATTTCATTTTATTTTTAAATGTTTCTTTACTATTTCAAAAATTTTTCTTTCTAAACTATCGTCATTCTTAGAAGAATCCAAAACATAATAATTTTTTTTATTTTTTGCTATTTGTAAAAATGATTTTTGTGCCTTTCTGTAAAAAGATTGAGCAAAATTATCATATCTGTTTTTATTTCTTCTTTTATATAATCTTTTCTGAGATATTTTAGATGATACTTTTAAAATGAAGGTAATATTTGGTCTTATGCCATCTAATATAAATTTATGAATACTATTAATAAGATTTATATTAATTTTTTTTCCATAAACTTGATAAGCCAATGTTGAATCAATGAAACGATCACAAATAACTATAGTCTTTTTTTTTAAAGCTGGTTTAATTTTATTTTTTACGTGTTCATTTCTAGCTGCTAAATATAAAAGTGTATCTGTATACTTATCAAATTTTTCTTTATTGTCTTTATTAAAGTAGTCTTTAAGTATTAAGTTTCTAATCAATTCAGCACTTTTTGTACCTCCAGGTTCACGTGTCAATAATGAGGATAGTTTTTTTTTTTTTAAATTATTTAAAAGCTTTTTACTTTGAAAAGATTTACCGCAACCTTCGACACCTTCAAAGACTATAAAAAATGGTTTTTTTTTATACATCTCCCCATATCAAATAATTAAGAGAAGTCATTAAGCTCCGAAAGAAATTTACTTTTTTTTGATCTTCTGTTGCATGGAGTGAAAGTGTTTTAATAATATTGTCTTTTTTTTTTACAATAAGTTCAGCTATTTTGTCACCTTTTTTTATCGGAGCTTTTATTGGACCCAGATAATTTAATGATATTGTAAAGTGACGGATATCTTTTTTATTTATTGTAATGTAATAATCCTCTTTAGAACTTGCATTTATTTTATTTGTGTTTGCTAACCAAGTATCTATTTCAAAATTTGTGATATTCTTTTTCACAATTTCAAAAGTGCTAGTGTTTCTGTATCCCCAATTAAGTAGCTTTAGTGACTCACTACTCCTAAAATTTTTTGTATCAAAACCAGATGCGACAGCAATAAGTCTTCTATCTCTTTTTTTCATAGAACTAGCTAATGAATATTTTTCAACAGCTAAATAACCAGTTTTTACACCATCAACTCCTACATTTTTGTATAATAAAGGATTTCTATTCCCTTGCTTAATAGGATCACCACCTGTCCTGTCCCATGTAAAAGATTTTTCCTTGAAGAGCTCATAAAAATCTGGATAGTTTTGAATTAAATATTTGGACATCAAAGCAATATCTCTAACAGTAGAAATATTATCTGGATCATTTATACCAGATGAATTAGTAAAATTCGTAGATAACATTCCAATTTCACCAGCTTTTTCATTCATCATTTGGGTAAAATTTTCTTCCGAACCTGCTATGCCTTCAGCTAATGCAACACAAGCATCATTTCCAGAAGCAATAATTATGCCTTTTAATAAATCTTCCACTGAAACTTGGTCATTTATCATAATGAACATTGATGAGTAACCTGCTTGAGAAAGCCTCCAGGCATTTTCTGAAATTGTAAATTTGTCATCTAATGATAACTTATTCTTTTTAATGAGATCTATCGCAATAATTACTGTCATAATTTTTGTCATAGATGCTGGGTAAATTTGAGCATCTGGTTCCATCTCAAAAAGAACTTCGTCGGAATGATAATCTATTAGAATGGCTGTTCTAGCTTTTATATTTGGGTTAGCATAAGCAAATGTAATTAAAAAAAAATAAAATATTATAGGTATAAAATATTTAGTCATTAATAAAAATTTCTAATTCTTCGAATCCAAGGATTTTGAGTTTAATGTAATCATTTTTTAATAAATTAACAGACTTATATGGGCCTGATAAAACCTCAAATTTTTTGCTATTTTTTTTTTTTTTTTTAATTTTACTATTATCATAACTTGGTATTTCATCTATGATTCTTTTATTTAAAAGATTAGCTGCTTCATAAGTATAAAAAGAGGCTACTAAAACGTAAATATTTTTTGCAATTGGCTCTTTAATAATGGGTTTTTTTTTTGAAATATTTGCGATTTTTACAGAAGTTACAGGTGCTTTAGATGATATTTTCTTTTCTTCTTGATATATTTTTGCTTTTTTAGCAATAAATGATTTATTTTTCTTAATTTCTAAAACTTCTATTAAAGGTAATTCGTTGTCTAAGTTGAGTTTTAAAGCTACTGATTTTGTAATTAAAATTTTATAAAAATCAGGATATTGTATTTTTTTTGAATTTTTTAAAACTATAGTTTCTTTTGAATTTGGATTTATTAATTTAATTAATGTTCCTACATTTAAATCTTTATGAGAAATTTGCAATTGTTGATTATCAAATTTTTTGGGTATTTTTTTTTTTTCATAATCATCTATGTTAAAAATATAAGCTAAGCCTGTAGAATTATAAGGTTTTCTATTATCCAATTTAGTGTAATTAGAAGAACACGAATTTAAAATTAAAAATAAAATTAATATATTAAATTTCATTTTTTAGATTATCTTTTAAAGTGCACACGGCTAAAGCAAATCTTAAAGACCTGTTCCAATTTAAGATTTTTTCATAATTTTCAAACACTATAAATGCTGGTGATAGTGTTTCGGCTCCAGGTATAATATCTTTATCTGGTATAATTATAGCTGCGTACATACTATCTGATAAATTGATTTTTTCATTTTCTTTTATATATTTCTTTAAATATTTAATTTTTTTCTTATTTTTAATATTTCGAGCTGATGAATTAAGATATTTTTTAGGTACATTATCTTTTAAATCAATTTTATAAAAACATGGTTGATTTTTTTTCCACCCAATTGTACTCAAATAATTGGCTGCGGAAGCAAATGAATCTTCAGTTTTTTTTAATTCAATGGTATTATTATTGTTATAATCAATCGCATAATTCTTTATTGTTCTTGGCATAAATTGAAAATTACCAAATGCGCCAGCCCAAGAACCAAATAATATTTTTCTATCAATAATATTTTTATCAACTAAATTTAATAAAATTAACAATTCTTTAGTGAAAAAATCGCTTCTTCTTTTGTCAAAACTTAAAGTAGATAGAGAAGAGATGATGTCCATTTTTCCTAGGTACTTGCCAAAATTAGTTTCAATACCCATTAAGGCAAGTAATAATTCTTTTTCAACTTTGAATTCTTTTTCAATTTTCTCTATTATATTTTTTTCTTTTTTATAAAGATTTAATCCTTGTTTTATTTTATTCTTTGACGACCTCTTCTTAATGTAGGTGAATGTATCTTCATAGAATTCAGGCTGATAGCGATCATATTCTATAACCTTTGGAATAAAATTAGCCTTAGACATAATCTGATCAACTGTTATTTTTGAAACTCCTGAATCAATAGCCTTAATTTTGAAATTTTTTACCCAAAGATTAAAGTCACTGTTTGCAAAGGCATTTAGGGTTATAAAAAAGTTTATAAAAAAGGAAAATATTATTATTTTAAACATTTTTTTAAATATCATAATTGAAGTATTTAAACTAGCTTAAGAAATAAACTACTTATTTATTGTTATTTGTTGACATTGATAGTAATAAATAAAGCGTTTTAATTTCAGGGAGAGGTGGCTGAGCGGTTGAAAGCACTGGTCTTGAAAACCAGCAACGGGGCAACTCGTTCGTGGGTTCGAATCCCACCCTCTCCGCCATTAAATTTTAAAACTTTTAAATAGTTTTGAAATCTTATTTTCATTAATTTTATCTTTTATAATATCGAAATGATAATAATTAAGTATTATTTCATCTTCATAATTTAAAAAATTTTCTAATTCTTTTAAAAGTACTTCATCTAAATCATTAATATATTTATTAACAAAAGAACTTAATAAAATATCCATTTCTTTAGTTCCTCTATAAGAGGCTCTATAAATTATTCTTTTTTTAAAAATTTCTAATTTGTACGACATAAAATTTTATTATACATAAAAGATTAAGTTTAATGAAAAAAAATTTTTTTTTTAATGATGTAAATAAGTTAAAAGGAGTTGGTATCCAGCTTTCTAAATACTTGAAAAAAAAGAAAATAGAACAAGTAAAAGATATTATTCTTAATCTACCATATTCAGAAACAGATAGATCTAAATTATATAAATTAAATGAATTAGAAATAGGTAAAACTATGAGCGTTAAGGTTTTAATTAAAAAATTAAATTTTCCAAGAATAAGGAATTTGCCATCTAAAATTATTTGTGAAGATGAAGTGGGAAAAATTGATATTGTATACTTCAATAGTCGTGAAGGATACTTAAGAAAATTATATCCTCTAAATAAATGGATGATAATTAGTGGAAAAATTAATTATTTTAATAAAAAATATCAAATAACAAATCCTGATTACGTTACATCTTTAAATAACCAAGAATATGTTCTTAAAAATATTCCTAAATATAATTTAACAAAAGGAATTAGCGAAAAAAAATATAGATTAATTAGCGACCAAGTAATTAAGAATATTCCTAGCGTTTCTGATTGGCTTGAACCTTTTTTTATCAAAAAAAATAATTTATTAGAGTGGAACGATTGCATTAAAAAATTACATAATTCAAAAGATGGTAAAAACAACCTATCAAAAAGTTTTAGACGTCTTGTATTTGATGAGCTATGTGCAAATTTTTTTGCTTTATCTGAAAATCGAAAAAGAATTAAAAAAAATAAATTAACTAAAAAATTTACTCAAATAAAATCTAACAAAATTATAGAAGAGCTTCCTTTTTTATTAACTCAGAGTCAAAAAAATGTACTCAAAGAAATAAACAATGATTTATTAAGTGATAAAAGAATGTTTAGAATTATTCAAGGTGATGTAGGTTCAGGAAAAACCATTGTTTCTTTATTAGCAATAATTAATATAATTGAAAGTGGATACCAATGCGCTTTAATGGGCCCTACAGAAATATTAGCAAAACAACACTACAATTTAGCAAAAAAAATCTACAAAAATTTGAATTTAAAAATCATTTTTTTATCTGGTAAAACTGAAACTAAATATAAAAAAGAAGTTTTGAAAAATTTAGAAAATGGTGAGATAAATTTATTAATTGGCACGCATGCTTTGTTTCAAAAAAAAATTATTTTTAAAAAATTAGGATTAGTTGTAATAGATGAACAGCATAAATTTGGAGTCAAACAGAGGTCTCAACTTGCAAAAAAAGGTGGGAATAATTGTGATGTTCTTTTAATGTCAGCCACACCTATACCTAGAACAATGATGATGTCTTTGTATGGTGACATGGATGTTTCAAAAATTACTGAAAAACCAGCCAAAAGAAAAAAAATTATTACTCTTAGTAAACCTGAAAAAAAAATAAATGAATTATGGCCATTTATAAAAAACCAAATAATTGACCAAAATCAAATTTTTTTCAGG
>Ga0233444_10006817_pt1 | contig 10108 bp, 12 predicted proteins | sample SI_124_October20_6_FD_182792 | JGI IMG/M metagenome (GOLD analysis project Ga0233444, IMG submission 182792) | Seawater microbial communities from Saanich Inlet, British Columbia, Canada - SI_124_October2016_10_MG | ecosystem: Environmental > Aquatic > Marine > Inlet | place: Canada: British...
TTTTAAAATCTCTAAAATTTGAACTTTTAAAAATATTAAGTTTATCTTCTAGCGCATTATTCCAAAGAATATTAAAAAAATTATCAGATGAACCAAAGGTTTTTGTCGCTTTATGCCACGTTAAGTCAGATTTTATAAAAAATTCTATTTCCTGATCATTCATATTTTCGAAGTAATTCCAGCTTTTATTAAATACCTTAATATGTTTTAAACAAAGTAATCTATATTTTTTACTATTATCTTTTTCTACAGGTGCTTTAAAAGCACCCGTTTCTTTACAATTGCTCCAATCACATATAATTTTCATTAATTAATTCTATATAGTAAAATTAAATTAATGAAAAATTATTTTGATGAAATAGAAGCAAAATTAAAGGAGCAAATTGAAATTGAAGAATTATTAATTGTTGATAATTCCCATAAACATAAAGGTCATAAATTTTTTTCTTCTGAAAAATTTCATCTTCATTTAAAAATTAAGTCTTTATACTTAAACTCAATTTCAAGAGTTAGTGCTCAAAAATCTATAATGAAGATTTTAAAAGAAGATTTAAAGAAAAAAATACATGCTATAGAAATTAGTATTGAGCGATAGATTTACTTATTTTTTTAAGATTTTTTAGTGAAATTTTATACTTATTTGGCATGGTAGTTTTCCCAATTTCTTTTAATAAAATAAAATTTATTTTATCATCATTATTTTTTTTATCATTTTTAAGAAATGGAATTAATTTGTTAATAGAATTTTGATCAGAATATTTTTTATAAGTATAGTTTAAATTATTTTCATTATATATTTTTTTAATTTCATTAACGGTTTTAATGTTACAAACCCTTTTTACTAATGAAAGTTTTAACGCTAAGATCATCCCAGTCAAAACTGCTTCTCCGTGTGTTATTTTTTTTGAATAATTATTTTTAACCTCTATTGCATGCGCAAAGGTATGACCAAAATTTAAAATCATTCTCAAACCTTTTTCATTTATATCTTTATTCACAAAATACATTTTTATTTGAGAGCTTTTTTTTATAGCGAAAGTCATCTCTTTAGGCTTTCTTAAAAGAATATTTTTTGTATTTTTTTTTAACCAATCAAAGAATTTTTTGTCTTTAATTATAGAATGTTTTAATATTTCTGCATATCCACATATCATTTCTTTTTTTGGTAAAGAATTCAAAAAAGAAGTATCACTAATTACTAATTTTGGTTGGTAAAATGAACCTATTAAATTTTTACCATGATTTGAGTTAACCCCTGTTTTGCCACCAATTGCCGAGTCAACTTGAGCAAGCAATGTTGTTGGAATGTTTATAAAATTAATACCTCTTTTAAGAATACTAGCCACAAATCCAGCTACATCTCCTGTAATACCTCCGCCTAAACTAATAATTAAGTCGGAGCGATTAAAATTTTTTTCAAGTAATTTATTTAAGTAAAAATTGATTTTTTTAAATGATTTATTTTTTTCATTTGCAGAAAAAGGGAGAATTAAAAGTTCATAATTTTTTAGTTTATTTTGCACTTTTTTTTTCATTCTATTTGGAATTTTTGAGTCAATTATTAGCGCAATTTTTTTTGTTTTTGGACAAAGAGCTTTAATCTTTCTAGGTAAAAGACTAAGTGTATTACTCCCAATTATTATTGAATAATTATGATTTAAGCTTTTAAATTTAATTTCCTGACTTTTCATATAATTTAAGTATTTTGTTCACTATTTCACTTGATTTTAAAAAGCTACATTTAATTCTATAGTTGGCTTCATTATAAATTTTTTTTCTTTCTAAATACATTTTCTTGATTGTATCACTTATATTTTTTTTATAAAGCAGAGGTCTTTTAAAAGTTTTATTTAATCTCTTTTCCAATATATCTGTATTAACGTCTAACCAAAAGCTTACAGAGTTTTTTTTGGCACTTGTTCTAATCAATTTATTTAAGAAAGCCCCACCACCTAAAGATATTACGGAGTTATTTTTTTTTAATGCGTGTAAGGTAATTTCACTTTCTATTTTTCTGAAATATTCTTCACTTTTATTTTTAAAAATTAAATTAATTGAGGTTTTTTCTTTTGCTTCTATTAGCTTATCTATGTCAATAAAGTTGTATTTAAGCTTTTTAGCTAAATTTTTGCCAATTGTAGATTTACCCACCCCCATCAAGCCTGTCAAAGTTAGGTTTTTATTCAATTTAAAAGATTTTTGAATTTGATTTTTCATAAATATGTCTTATTTATTGAGTTTAAATAAAACCATAAAGTATGCAACTTAAATACAACAGACAATCGAGCTTAGGAAGCTCAATGATTAAAATTTTAATAAGACTATTGCTAACAATAATAATATTTATTTTTGCAATTTTTTTAATAGAAAAAATAACCTTTCCAAGCCCTGAAAAAAAATACGAAATCGACATTACCAATGAAATTAAAAAGCTTTAACTATCTTTATTGCTTATTAATTCTATTTTTATATTTCACTACTTTAAAAAGTGAAGAAAAAATAGATATCTGGAATAGTAAAGATAAAAAATCGCCAATTAATATCAAGGAAAAAAATAATGAAAAAGAATCACAAAAACTAGATTTAAAATCTATTAAAACAATCGAATTAAATCAAAATATTAAAATTGAAGATGGATCTTTAAAAGAAAATATAAAAGAGAGCAAAGTATTTGGAATATACGATCCAGAAGATAATAATTTTAACTTAAACATGTGGTCATCAACAAAATCTGAAGATATTAAAGCTAGCCTAAAAAGACTAGAAAAAATAAAACTTTCTAAAACTGCAAATCAAATATTTGAAAGAATTTTACTATCGTTTTCATACGCTCCAGAAGGTATGAGTGACGAAGAATTTGCTGGCTTAAAAATCAATTGGTTAATCAAAAACCAACGTTCAGACTTGATAGAAAGTTTTTTAAAACAAAATGAAGAATTTAAAGGAAAGAGTAAAGCAGTTCAATTTCTTGTAGATGAAAATATTGCTAAAGCTAATCTCAATAAAGGATGTGATAAAATAAAATTTATTGATGCAAAAATAAAAGATGCCTATTTAGAGAAATTTAAAATTTATTGCTTAATATTTAATGATAAGAAATCTGAAGCACAATTATTATTAGATCTTTTACGTGAACAAAAGCAGTCAAATAAATTTTACGATGATAAAATTAATTTTCTTTTAGGAGTTACAGATAAAACAACAAATAAAATTAGTGAAAAAAACTTATTAAATTTTTATCTTTCAAGCATTACTACAAAAGAATTTAATTTTACACCTAATAAAAATACAAAAAAAGAAATTTGGAGATATTTAAATGCTTCAAATTTGATTAAATTAGAAGATGCATCTGATAAAGAAAGATTGAAAGAATTGGAAGTAGCCGCAAATGAAGAACAAATAGATAAAGATACAATCTTTAAAATGTACCAACAAGTTACGTTCAATCTTAACGAATTAATTAATGCAAAAAATATATACCAGACTTTGGCCGAGAGTGATGCAAGACCATTAATTTATCAAAAATACTTACTGTCTGAAGATAATGATGCAAAAATAGAATATTTATTTTTACTTGAAGAATTATTTAAAAAAGACAATCTTCTAAATATTTATTCTAAGTTTCTAAGCGATAAAATTGAAGAAATTGGAATTGACAATATTTCTAAAAGATATCAGGAAGTAGCACAAAGTCGAATAATAGATGATGATGAATTTATATTAGGAAAAGTGAGGTATAACGATAAGATTTTGCATCAATCAAAGATTATTAAATATTATGTTGAAGAGGAAAACAAAAAAAAAGTTCAAAAAGATATTGATAAAATTTTTAAAAAAATTAGTAAAAATAAAAAATATTTTTATTCTGCAAAGGATTTAGCTTTAGCAGACTCATTGATTAATGATGGTTTTATCCTACCTTCAAATTTTGACTACAAAGAGCTATCAAAAAAATATGATATACCTAATAATTTATTGAAGCTAATTGATAATAATCAGAACGCTTTTTTGGCTCTAAAAATTGTTGAAATTATAGGTGAAGATGAAGCTCATCAGTTAGATCCTGAAACTATATATTTCATAACAAATCTTTTGAATAAAATGAACTTAAAACAAATCAGAAATATAGTTTTTAATTCTGCATTACCTTTAAGAATCTAAATAGAATACAATTAGTAATGACCCAAAGAAAAATTATAATTGAACCAGATACTATTTTAAGAAAAAAAAGTGATCCTTTAGAAAAAGTTGATAATGAACTAAGAAAATTAATGGATGATATGTTGGAGACTATGTATGCTGCTCCTGGTATAGGTTTAGCAGCGGTACAAATAGGTATCCTAAAACGTATGGTGGTAATTGATATATCTAAGGAGAAAGAAAAAAAAAACCCCATATTTTTAATAAATCCAGAGATAGTTTATAAATCTAAAAAAACCTCAATTTACGAAGAAGGATGTCTGTCTTTACCTGGTTACTTTGCAGAAATTGAAAGACCAGCTGAATGCCAAATAGAATACTTAGATTATAATGGAAAAAAAAAAGAAATGAAAGTAGATGGACTTTTAGCGACCTGTATACAACATGAAGTGGATCATTTAAACGGTGTATTATTTATTGACTATTTGTCTAAACTAAAAAAAGATATGATTGTAAAGAAATTAATAAAACATAAAAAAGAACTTAAAAAAATTGTTCTTTAAATTAAATGGCATCAAATATTATTTTTATGGGAACATCAGATTTTGCTGTACCTATTTTAAAATCTATAAGTGAGTCAAATCATAAAATAAAGGCAGTATACACTCAACCTCCAAAAAAAAAATCAAGAGGACAAAAGTTTGAAAAATCTCCTATAAATTTAGAGTCAATTAAACTTAATATTTCAGTAAGACATCCAAATAATTTAAATAGCGATGATGAATATAATTTTATTAAAAAATCAGGTGTAAAATTTATAATCGTCGTAGCATACGGACAAATTATTCCACAAAAAATATTAGATATACCTGATATTATTTTTTTAAATATTCATGCCTCATTATTACCAAGGTGGAGAGGTGCTGCACCAATTCAAAGATCTATTATTCATATGGATAAGATTACTGGAATTTCAATTATGAAAATAATATCTAAGTTAGATGCAGGTCCATTTATGATGCAGCAAGAAGTAAAAATAGAGGCAGAGGATAATTTTACTATCTTAAGTAAAAAATTATCAAATCTAGGTTCGAAACTTATTTTAAAATCATTAGCAGAATTAGAAAATAAAGTTGCAAAATTTCAAGAACAAGATGAAAACAAAGTTTCATATGCGAGAAAAATAGAAAAAAAAGAGTCAGAGGTAGATTGGAGTATTCCAGCAAAGAATATAATTGCAAAAATAAATGGATTAAACCCTTTCCCTGGGGTTTGGTTTAAACATCTTAAAAATAGAATAAAAATTATTCAGGCAATGGAGGTAAATCAAAGAGGTGAAATTGGTGAAGTTTTAGATGAAGAACTTACAGTTGGATGTAAAGAAAATTCTATTAAAATTTTATCAATTCAAAAAGAAGGAAAAAATATTTTAGATACCAAAAGTTTCTTAACTGGATATAAGATTAAAAAAGGCGAAAAATTAATTTAATGCTCAATTATCAAATAATTGTTGAGTATTTAGGACTCAATTATGTTGGTTGGCAAATTCAAAAAAATGGAATTTCCATCCAATCACAGATTGAAAAAGCTTTAACAAAAACCCTTAACTCTAAAATTAAAATTATTGGATCAGGTAGGACAGATGCTGGTGTCAATGCTTTAGGACAAAGTGCTAATTTTTATTTTAAAAATGAAATAAAAGACCATTTTAAATTTTTAAATACTGTAAATTTTTTTTTAAGGAATTCTTCAATTGCAATTATTAACTTAAAAAAAAGAAATAAAAATTTTCACGCTCGTCATAGTGCAAAAAAAAGATGCTACGAGTACATTATTTTTAATAGAACAGGCCAATTAGCTATTTATAAAAACAGATCTTGGTTAATAAAAAAAGAACTTGATTTTAAGAAAATGAAAAAGGCAATTAATTATTTTTATGGAACTCACAATTTTTCAGCTTTTAGGTCCTCTTCTTGCTCAGCGAAGAGTCCAATTAAAACAATTAGTAAAGTAAATATTAAAAAAAGTGGTGAAAAAATACTTATCACTTTTCAGTCAAAGTCATTTTTGCAAAAACAAGTGAGATCAATGGTGGGTTGTTTAAAATATGTGGGAGAAAATAAATGGAAGCCAGAAAAAATTAAATTAATTATTAATTCTAAAAAAAGAAAATTATGTGCACCACCAGCACCACCTGATGGTCTCTATCTTAAAAGAGTTTTCTATTAAAATTTACTATTCTCAAATATTCTAAGCTTATTTTTTTTTCAGTAAAATTTTTTACAAACTTTAAAGACTTTTTAGAAAGTTTATCGCTCAATCGTTTATTTTTTTTAAGATCAATAATTTTTTTTATTAGTTCACTATTATTATTATAATTTATCACATTTTTGTTAAAATTAGATGCAACTTTTTTACTACAAATTACAGGAAGGCCAAAAGACATGTACGTAAGAACTTTTCCTTGAACACCTGTTGCTATTTTTAAATTTGCCAATCCACAAAAAGAATTCTTTACGTACTTTTGAATATCATTTTGTTGACCCAAAAATTTGGTAGTGTTATCAAAAGATAACAAAAATTTATCAATTTTATTGATATTTCCGATTATATAAAATTTAATATTTGGAATAACTTTTTTTACATTAGGTAGAATATTAACTAAAAAATCTTTTACAGCTAACAGGTTGGGTAGATATCCAAGGTTACCAATAAACAAAATCGTATTATTTTTTTTCGAAAATGAAAATTTTTTCTGTACATACTTAATTGATAAATTCATATTAAAAATTTTACTTTTAAAACGCTTTGATATTTTTTTTATTTCCTCTTTTGAAAATAATATTACTTTATCAAATTTTTCAAAAATTTTTCTTTCAGCTCTTCTGATTAAAAAACTTTCAAGAAGATAAATATATTTTAACGGATTAAATATGTTTAAGTTATAAAAAGTTTGTAAATAATTTGTAGAATACAGATCTCCCATTTCAATAATTTTTTTACCTGCATAAATTTGTGGAATATATTGACTAGATCTTATATGATAGAAAAATAGTAGATCATAATATTTAGCTTTTTTATTGATATAATCTTTCATTTGTTTTGAAAAAAATACTCCAAATTGTAATGGTTCTATTTTTATCAATGAGAGCACAACATATAACGTTTTTAGAAAAAAATTAGGTTGTTTAAAGAATTTTGTATTTTTCTTTTTTGAATTTTTTTTAGCTATAGCAACTACATCAACTTTATGTTTTTTTTTTAAAAAATTTATTATCTTTAATGAACCAATAACATCTCCCGAGAATCTCCCGGAATATGGGTTTCTCGTTGTAATAAAGAGTATTTTTTTCATCTTTTATTATATTTATTTTTTTTGGATTTTTTGATTCTCCATCTAGAGCCTTCTCTTACTATATACCCACAACAATTTTTAGAGCCACATTTGCATGGGAATTGTTTGTAATCTTCATCATAGCCAAAACCATAGTCGTAAGTTAGTTCTTCACCCTTCTTAATATTTCTTAATGTAAAAATCCATAATTTAAGGCCTTTTCCATCTACTTCACAATTAGGATCACAAGAGTGATTTATTAATCTCGCAGTGTTGAATTTAAAGTCTCCATCCAAATCATATCTATTATTTAAATTAAAAAGATAAATAGCTTTACCATTATCATATTTGGGATTTCTTTCAGTTTCTTTTTTTGTGATAATTTTTCCTTTGTAATATATGACCCTTGTTCCTGCTTTTATATTTTTAGAAGCATAAACACCTTGATTATCTATTTTTGACTTTTTGACTTTATAAAGCTTCACTTAAAATAATCCTCTAGAATATCTTTATAAATTTTCGTAAGTTTTTTTAGATCAGTTAGTGAAACGCATTCATCAACTTTGTGCATAGTTTTGTTTACCAACCCAAACTCAAGACAAGGTGCAATTTTTCTAATAAATCTTGCATCAGAAGTTCCGCCGGTCGTAGAAAATTTTGGTGTAATTTTTGTAACCTTTTTAATAATTTTCTTTGCCAAAAAAATAGTTTTTTCAGGTTTTGTTAGAAAAGAGTCACCATTAGCTATAAACTCTATTTTAAATTTACATTTATTTATTCTACAGATATTTTTAACCACTAAATTAATTTTTTTCTTTAAGGAATTAGCATTGTGAAAATCATTGTATCTAACATTAAATTGAGCTTTAGCTCTTGAGGGTATTACATTATGCGCTTTATTATCTACGTTGATAGCAGTAAACTCAAGATTAGAGGGTTGAAAATTTTTATTTCCTTTATCAAGTTTCTTCTCACTCAATTTCTTACAGATACTAACTAAAGTGTTTATAGGATTATTTGATAAATGAGGATATGCGACATGGCCCTGCGTTCCTAAAATCTCTATTTTTCCAGTTAAGCTTCCTCTTCTTCCAATTTTAATCATTTCACCAAGTCTATTAGGATTTGTTGGCTCTCCTACAATACAAAAATCTATTTTTTCTTTTCTTTTTTTTAAGTAATCAACTACTTTCTTAGTACCATTAATAGCAAGGCCTTCTTCATCACCAGTAATTAATAAACTTATTGATCCTTTAAATTTTCCTTTTTTTAAAAATTTGTTAACCGCTGAAACAAAGCAGGCAATAGAACTCTTCATGTCATTTGCTCCTCTACCTATTAAATGGTTTTTTTTAATAGATGGTCTAAAAGGATTAACAGTCCAGTCTTTAATATTTCCTGGAGGAACTACATCTGTGTGACCTGCATAACATAAGTTAGGACCTTGTTTACCAAGTCTAGCGTATAAATTTTTAATTGGCTTACTTTTTTTATCTTTAAATTCTAAAATTCTACAGGTGAATCCAAGTGATTTTAATTGTTTACTTAAAAAATTAATTGCACCAGCATCCTTAGGTGTAATACTAGGAAATTTTATTAAATCCTTAGCTAATTTTAATTCATTAATGTTGGCCATTAGTCTCTTAACAAATCATTAATTGAAGTTTTGCTTCTAGTTTTTGAATCCACTTTTTTTACTATTACTGCACAATATAAAGAAGGACCATCAGGATTAGATTTATTTGGCAAACTTCCGGGTACTACAACTGAATAAGCTGGAACTTTTCCGTAAGTAATTTTTCCTGAAGAACGATCAATAATTTTAGTAGATGCTCCAATATAAACTCCCATTGAAATTACAGCACCTTCCTCAACTAAAACTCCTTCAGCTATTTCAGAACGAGCACCAACAAAACAATTATCTTCAATAATTACTGGGCCAGCTTGTAATGGCTCAAGCACACCGCCTATTCCAGCTCCCCCAGAGATATGACAATTTTTCCCAACTTGAGCGCACGAACCAACAGACGCCCAAGTATCTATCATTGTTCCTTCGTCTACATAAGCGCCAAGATTAACAAAACAAGGCATCAGAACAGCATTTTTTGCAATGTAGGATCCTTTTCTAACAACTCCGTTAGGAACATGTCGATAACCAGCATTTTTCCAATCTTCTTCTTTCCAGTTAACAGATTTTCCAGGAACTTTGTCATACCAAGAAGTGTAAGGACCTCTAAGTATTTCCATTTTATTTATTTTAAAACTTAAAAGTATTGCTTTTTTTACCCATTGATTGACTATCCAATTACCATCTTTTTTCTCAGCCACTCTAATTTTCCCTTGATCAGTTAATTCTATAGTTTCTTTTATTGCATCAATAACTGACTTATCGGAATTAGCATTTATTTTTTCCTTTACTTCAAAAGCTTCGTTAATTATTTTTTCAAATTTATCTAAGTTCATTTATCTCCTTTAAAAAGTTTGCTAAATTTTTTGTTTTATAATTAATAAATTCTGAATCTGAGTATTTAGAAGCCCAAGGTTCATCATTTTCTATCCAAACTGTTTTCATTCCTAATTCATGTGCTGGTTTTAAATTTCTTGCAATATCTTCAAAGAATATACAATATTGTG
>Ga0233444_10006820_pt1 | contig 10106 bp, 9 predicted proteins | sample SI_124_October20_6_FD_182792 | JGI IMG/M metagenome (GOLD analysis project Ga0233444, IMG submission 182792) | Seawater microbial communities from Saanich Inlet, British Columbia, Canada - SI_124_October2016_10_MG | ecosystem: Environmental > Aquatic > Marine > Inlet | place: Canada: British...
CGATTATTTTCTTTGGAAATTTCTCTTGAGATGTGTAGAGATTCTATCGAAAAATGGCGGAGAGAGAGGGATTCGAACCCTCGAAACGGTTTCCCGTTTACACGCTTTCCAAGCGTGCGCCGTGAACTTGGCGGCTTAATACCAACACTTATTTAACCACGTTACTGCAATAATTGAATTGGATTGCGACAACAGTGAGTCAGGATTCTTGACTCAAGTTTGGTCACAAATTGTATTAAATAATATTAAACTCAAATAGTGGCCACACCAAAGCTTTTAAAGTAGCTACAATTTCTCCAAAAAATATCCAAGCTATGAAGCCGTGCTCTATTGCATACAGATAATTATAGTACAAACCAAAAATACCTACGCTTATTCCGTATACTATTAACAATCCCATTAAAATTTTATCCATGATATAATCTTACCAACTTATGCGCTTTCTTAAAAGTATTATTATATTATTGATAACAACAAATTTTTGTATAGCTGCTGATTTAGATAGCCTTAAATATTTCGGAAAATCTATTGAAGAGATACAAACTGGAATTGCATACGCTGATAAAATTTCAGAAACACAAGGTTCAATTGGCACTCTTTCTAAAGAACAGGTTGATAAAATAATTTATCATTCAAAAAAAGCTTTGGAATATTCTAACAAAGTTTTAGATAAAGATTTAAACAAACTAGATAGAAGTCTTTTTTATAAAACGCTGGCTGATAAATATGAAAATTTGTTTAGAAAAGGATTGAGGCTTCACATTTTAGGATGGGAAGAAGGTGATCCTATTAAAGGTTTAGAAGCAAATAAACTACTTAATGAGTGGGGAAAATACTATAGAAAATTAAGAAAAAAAATGGGATTTAAAAATTAAACCATATCTGATTGCGACAACAGTGCGACAAGATCTTTTTTTACAACCTAAAAAATTCTGCAAAAGGTTAAATTAATGGCGGAGAGAGTGGGATTCGAACCCACGATACGATTGCTCGTATACACACTTTCCAAGCGTGCGCCTTCAACCACTCGGCCACCTCTCCATAACATTCTAGGAGTCTTTATTTATTTTCAAGACTCCAATAAAAGCCTCTTGTGGTATTTCAACTTTACCAAATTGTTTTGACCTCGCTTTACCTTTTTTTTGTTTTTCTAAAAGCTTTCTTTTTCTGTCTGTGGCCCCACCACCATGAATTTTTGTCAAAACATCTTTCTTAAAACCTTTGATAGACTCTCTTGCTACAATTTTTCCTCCGATGGCAGCTTGCACGGGTATCATGAAGTTATGTCTTGGAATTAAATTTTTTAATTTTTCACAAACTTGTCGCCCAGTTGTCTGCGCAAAATTTTTATGTATGATCATTGCTAATGCGTCAACTGGCTCTGCATTGACTAAAATACCTAATTTAACAAGGTCTCCTTCCCGATAACCAGATATTTCATAGTCGAAACTTGCATAACCACTTGAAATCGATTTTAATTTATCATTAAAATCAAAAACTACTTCATTCAAAGGTAGATCATATGACAACACTGCTCTTTTACCAGAATAACTTAAATTTGTTTGAATCCCCCTTTTATCTTGGCAAATTTTAATAATTGATCCTAAATATTCGTCGGGTGTTATAATTGTAGATTTAATCCATGGTTCTTCTATTTTTTCTATTTGAGAAGGATCAGGCATGTTAGATGGATTTTGCAAGTCCAGAACTTCGCCTTTAGTTTTATAAACTTTATAGATCACTCCGGGAGTAGTTGTAATTAAATTTACATCAAATTCTCTTTCGAGTCTTTCTGTGATGATTTCAAGGTGAAGTAATCCTAAAAAGCCACACCTAAAACCCAAACCTAAGGCACTTGATGATTCTGGTTCATAAGAAAAACTAGCGTCATTTAATTTTAATTTTCCCAAACCATCTTTAAGTTTTTCATATTCTGAACTGTCAACTGGAAAAAGACCACAAAATACTACTGGCTTACTTGGCTTAAAACCTGGAAGAGCTACTTCAATTGGATTGTTTGCATCACAAATTGTATCTCCAACCTTAGTTTCGGATAGAGATTTAATGCCTGTAATTATAAAGCCAATTTCTCCTGTGTTAAGCTCGTCTATATCATTTGGTTTAGGCGTGAACACCCCAACCTTTTCAATTAAATATTCTTGACTATTAGACATTAATTTTATTTTCATGTTTTTTTTTAATTTACCGTTAATAATTCTTACTAGTATAACAACTCCTAGATAGCTGTCATACCAACTGTCAACGAGTAAACATTTCAATTTTTCTTCAAACTTTCCACTAGGAGGAGGCAATTTATTTATAATTACCTCTAAGATATCATCAATACCTTCTCCGGTCTTACCAGAACAAGAAATAGCATTTGTTGTTTCTATACCTACTACGTCTTCAATTTCTCTTTTAGTTTTTTCAATATCTGATGCTGGTAAATCTATTTTATTTAAAATGGGTATTACTTCATGATTAATTTCTAAAGCTTGATAAACATTTGCCAGAGTTTGAGCCTCTACTCCTTGTGTACTGTCTACAATTAAAAGAGATCCCTCACACGCAGATAAAGACCTACTTACTTCATATCCAAAATCTACATGTCCAGGAGTGTCTATTATGTTCAGAATATAATCCTTTCCATCTTTTGCCCTGTAATTGAGTTTTACTGTTTGAGCTTTAATTGTAATTCCTCTTTCTCTTTCAATATCCATTGAATCCAAGACTTGTTGTTTCATTTCTCTATCAGTAAGCCCTCCACATTTTTGAATAATTCGATCAGCAATAGTTGATTTTCCATGATCAATATGCGCAATTATTGAAAAATTACGAATTCTTTTTATATCTGACATTAGGACCTGATTGTAGCACCAGTCTTTTTACTCACAATATCAATAATTTTTTTACTGATTTCATCTAAATCATTCTCTGATAAAGTTTTATCGAAAGCTTGTAGAGTAACATTGATTGCAACTGACTTTTTATCTTTCGGAATATTTTCTCCCTCAAAAATATCGAAAGTTGATACATTTTGAATTAGTTTGTCATCTACATCTTCTATAATTCTTTCAAGTGTACCTATCTTAAAAATTTTATCTATTACAAAAGCAAAATCTCTTTCAGATTTTTGGTAATCTGAGGCTTGAAAATTTTTTTTAATTTGTCTTAATTTTTTATTTGGTTCAGGAATATTTTTTAAAAATATTTCAAAACCAAAAATATTTTTATCTTTAAAATCTAAATTTTTAATTATTGCAGGATGTATCTCTCCAAAATAAGCTAAATGTAGTCCTTTCTCAGATTTTAAAGTTACTGATCCAGATCGTCCTGGATGATAACTATGTTTTGTATTATCGTTAATAAAAAGGTTTTTTTCATCAATTCCAAAATCGACTAAAGTTTTAATGACATCACTTTTAATATCAAAAACATCAACATTTCTTTCCCTATCTAACCAACTTTTTCTATTTATTTTTCCAGATTTTAAACCTCCAACAACTATTTGTTGTTCACCTGGATTTTTTCCAAAGAACGTTGGGCCTATTTCAAATAAAGATAAATCTTCATATCCCCTATCTTGATTTTTTTTTAAATAAATTGCTATATTGGAAAAAATAGACCGCCTTAAAACATCTAAATCAGAAGAAATAGGATTAAATATTTTAATTTCTTTTTCTCCTTTTGAAAATTGTTTGTCAATTTTTGAGTCTGTAAAAGACCAAGTTATTATTTCCATATAACTTTTTGATGCTAATGATCTTTGAGATAAATGAAAAAGCTTTTGTTTAAAATTTAGTGTATCTTGAATTCTTTTCTTTTCAGGTTCAATTAATTTAATATTATTAAATCCTTTGATTCTAATTAGTTCTTCAATTAAGTCTTCGTCTAAATTAACATCTGGTCTCCAGCTTGGAACTTCTACTTTAACAATTTTTTTATTTTTTTTACATTTAAAGCCTAAAGGGGATAAAATTTTATCAATTTCATTAGCAGCTATTGAGAAGCCAATCAATTTTTCAAATTTTTCAATTTGAAAATTAATTATTTTATTTTTTCGGTTTGTTTTTCCATTAATTTGAAATTTGCTTGCCCGTCCACCACAAATTTTTAATATAAGTTCCGTTGCAAATTCTAGCCCTTCTATAATAGAATTAGGGTCAATTCCTCTTTCAAATCTATATTTGGCATCGGTGTTTATATTGAGCGCTCTCGCTGTTCTTCTTATTGATGACGGGTTAAAATAAGCTGCCTCTAATAATATATTCTTCGTCTCTAATTCTGTGGAGGTGGATGTGCCTCCAATAATTCCCCCTAGGCCTAGAACACCAGATTTATCAGAGATGACACACATGTCTTTTTTGAGTTTATATTTTTTATTATCTAGTGCCTCAAATTCTTCGCCATCTTTCGCGTTTCTAATTATAATCTCTTTATTAACTTTATCCGCGTCATAAGCATGTAATGGTCTGTTAAGATCAAACATTACGTAGTTAGTAATATCTACTACGGCAGAAATTGGTTTTAAGCCTAATACAATTAATTTGTTTTTAAGCCAATCAGGGCTTTCAGTGTTAGTAATATCTTTGATATAACAGCTTCCAAAAGTCTCACATCCTTGGTTGTTTTCTTTTGTAATTGAAGTTTTAATTTGATGTTTTATATCTTGCTTAATTTTTTTTCTTTTAATTTCTATCAGTTTTCCAATTCCTGCTGAAGATAAATCTCTTGCAATACCTCTAACACCTAAACAATCTGCACGGTTTGGTGTAATTGAAATGTCAATAGCTTTTTGTGAGTTAACTTTAAAATAACTCTTACCAATTTCCTTCTCTTTGTTCTTAAGTTCAATTATGCCGTCATTTTTATTAGATAAATTAAGTTCACTTTCAGAACAAAGCATCCCTCTGGATTCTACACCTCTTATTTTAACTACCTTTAATTCAAAATTAGTCTTTGGTATTATAGCTCCGGGAGGAGCGTAAATAGTGATGAGGCCTTCTTTAGCGTTTGGAGCGCCACAAACAACTTTTAAAGTTTCACTTCCTCCAATTGTTACATCACATACTTTTAGTTTATCGGCATTAGGGTGTTTTTCGGCTTTTAAAACTTTTGCAATTTTAAACTTGCCCATTTCTCCAGAATTTTCTTTTACCCCTTCAACTTCAAGTCCGATATTAGTTAGCTGATCTATGATCTCATTTTCTTTAGCTTTTGAATTAAGATGTTCTTTAAGCCATGGAATAGTAATTATCATTTGCTTAATCCCCTATAGTTTGTTGGAACATCTAAAGGATCAAATCCAAAATGACTTAACCACCTATAATCTGACTCAAAAAAAGCTCTTAGATCGTTTATTCCATATTTTAACATTGCTAAACGATCAATACCTATACCGAAAGCGTACCCTTGATATTTTTTTGTTTCAACCTTTACATTTTTAAGAACATTTGGATGAACCATTCCGCAGCCTAATACTTCTAACCATTTGTCTCCTTCTCCTATAACAATTTTTCCTTTTTCAATTCTATATCCAATATCAACTTCGGCTGATGGTTCAGTAAAAGGAAAATGACTTGGTCTAAATCTCATTTTTACATTTTGAACCTCAAAAAATTCTTTTATAAAATAATCTAAACAGCCTTTAAGGTGCCCCATGCTAATGCCCTTATCAATATGAAGACCTTCAAGCTGATGAAACATAGGGGCATGAGTTTGATCGCTATCACACCTATAAGTTCTACCAGGTACAATTATCTTAAATGGTGGCTTGTTTGATAACATTGTTCTAATTTGAACTGGTGATGTGTGAGTTCTTAATAATAATTTTTTATTTCCATCTAAATAAAAAGTATCATGCATATCCCTAGCGGGATGATCTTCTGGGGTATTTAATGCTGTAAAGTTATTATATTCTGTTTCAACGTCTGGTCCTTCGGCAACTGAAAAACCAATTTCCGAGAAGATTGAGGATATTTCATCGATTACTTGTGAAACTGGATGAATTTTTCCTTGTCGATAAGGTCTGATGGGTAAAGTAACATCCACTTTTTCACTTTTCAATTTATCGTTAATTTCACTAGTTTCGATTTCAAGATTTTTCTTTTCAAGTTGATTAGCTAAATCATCTTTAATTATATTTAGCTTTGAGGCAAACCCTTTTCTTTTTTCAGGATCAAGAGAACCTAACAATTTGAATTGAAGGGTTATTTGACCATTTTTTCCGAAAAATTCAGTTTTAATATTTTGCAGTTCCTCCTTAGTTTTAATAACATCTATCTTAGCATTGAATATCGAAGTTATTTTATCTAAATCACTCATTGGATAATTGATTTTTTATATTAAGTTGAGATTAAATCAAAGACCCTTTTAATTGAGGGAGGATTGAACCTTTTTTACCACTGATTTAAAGACTTCGGGATTATTATACGCAAGTTCTGCTAGAACTTTTCTATCTAAATTAATTTTTGATTTTGTAAGGCCGTTAATAAATTTTGCATAAGTTAAACCTTCTGCTCTAACGCCTGCATTAATTCTTTGTATCCAAAGAGATCTAAACTCTCTTTTTTTATTTTTTCTATCTCTGTAGGCGTATTGCATCGCTTTTTCCATAGCCTGACGAGCAATTCGAATGGTATTTTTTCTTCTGCCCCTTTGACCTTTTACTGATTTTAAAACTTTGTTATGCTTTGCTCTACTTGCTACACCACGTTTTGTTCTAGCCATATTATCCTCTTAAATTATATGGCATATACGATTTGACAATCCTTGAGTCCTGTTTCGTCATAATTGTAGTGCCTCTTTGTTTTCTAATCTGTGAATTTGTTCGCTTTATCATTCCATGTCTTTTACCCGCTTGGGGCATTTTTATTTTACCAGAAGCAGTAAATCTAAATCTTTTCTTTGCTGAGCTTTTCGTTTTAAGTTTTGGCATAAAATATTACGGTCTTATATAGGCATTAATTAATCTTTACAAGATGCTTTTATTAGTGACTTATAGTGGCTGAATTATCATCACCATTTGCCGCCCTTCAAATTTCGGCTTACTTTCAACTTTAGAAATATCTTTGGTTTCTTCTATTATTTTATTCATTAGATCTTTTCCTAAATCTGTATGTTGCATTTCTCTACCTTTAAATTTTACAGTAAATTTTACTTTGTCACCCTTAGCAATAAATTTCTTAGCATTCTTAATTTTAAAATTATAATCGTGTGTCTCTGTTCCTGGCCTTAATTTAATTTCTTTTAATGATACTATTTTTTGTTTTTTCTTTGCTTGATTTGCTTTCTTTTGTAAATCGTACTTATATTTACCCATATCCATAATTTTGCATACAGGAGGATTGGCATTTGGTGAGATTTCTATTAGATCTAATCCTTCTTGTTTTGCTAACTCGATTGCTTTATTTAGTGGGATGGTCCCAAGATTAGCTCCATCACTTCCAATGACTTGAACGTCTAAGGCTCTTATTCTTTCATTGGCTTTGGGGCCTTTAGGTTTACTTCTTCTTTGAAAATAATTAGGTTTAAAATTTGACACTTAGTTTAAAGGCATTTTATTTAAGTTAAGTATGTTTTTAATAAAATTTTCTCTATTAATTATCTCTTGCTTGTCTGAACCTAGTTTTCTAACTGTTACAGTGTTTTCTGCAACTTCTTTTTTTCCGCACACAATAATAAATGGTGTCTTTGCTAAAGAATGTTCTCTAACCTTATAATTGATTTTTTCATTTCTTAAATCCATTTCGCATTTTATACCTTCTTTAAATAAATCTTTAAATAACTTTTTCACATAATCATTGTGTTCTTCAGCTATCGAGCATACTACGGCTTGTGCTGGAGATAACCAAAAAGGTAATTTACCAGCATAATTTTCAATTAAAATTCCTATGAATCTTTCTAAAGAACCAAATAATGCTCGATGAAGCATTACTGGAACTTTTTTGTTACCGTCTTTAGCTACATAAGAAGCGCCCAGTCTATTAGGTAAGTTCAAATCAACTTGTAAAGTTCCGCATTGCCAATCTCTTCCAATTGCATCTCTCAAAACAAATTCAATTTTAGGCCCATAAAAAGCACCTTCTCCTTTATTAATTGTATATTCAAGTTTAGACTGCTTAATAGCTGAAAGTAATGCTGCTTCAGATTTATCCCACACAGTATCATCGCCTACTCTTTTCTCGGGTCTGTCTGAATATTTTAATATTACATTTTTAAATCCTAAATCTTTATAAATTTCTAAAATTAAATTTGTAACTGAAAGTGACTCTTCGGTTATTTGATCTTCAGTGCAGAATATGTGTGCGTCGTCTTGTGTAAATGCCCTAACTCTTAATAAACCATGTAATGCACCAGAAGGCTCATATCTATGGACTTTGCCAAATTCAGATAATTTTAATGGTAAGTCTCTATAGCTTTTAAGACCTTGATTAAAAATCTGTACACACCCTGGACAGTTCATTGGTTTTACCGCAAAAGTTTTCTCATCTGGCGTTTCAGAAGTAAACATATGTTCACCAAACTTTTCCCAATGTCCAGATTTTTCCCATAGCGTTTTATCTAATAGTTCCGGCGTATTTATCTCTTTATAACCAGCAAGTCTTTGTTTTGCCCTCATATATTCGACAAGTCTTTGAAATAATAACCAACCCTTTTCATGCCAAAATACTGCACCGGGGCTTTCTTCTCTGAAATGAAACAAATCCATTTCTTTTCCTAATTTTCTATGATCTCTTTTTTCTGCTTCTTCTAATCGATGAAGATAATCATCTAATTCTTTTTTAGTAGTCCAACAAGTCCCGTAAATTCTTTGTAGCATTTCATTATTAGAGTCTCCTCTCCAATAAGCACCTGACACTTTGGTTAATTTAAAGGCTTTACCAATTTTTCCTGTTGATGCCAGATGGGGTCCTCTGCACAAATCGTGCCACTTACCATGGTGATAAATTGAAACTTCTTCACCGGAAGGAATGCTTTCAATAATCTCCGCTTTATATTTTTCACCAATCTTTAAAAAATGTTTTACTGCATCGTCTCTTTTCCATACTTCGCGATAAGTTTTTTCATCTCGATCAACGATGTCAGCCATTTTTTTTTCAATTCTTTTTAAGTCATCTTCAGTAAAAGGTTCTTTTCTTGAAAAATCATAATAGAACCCATCATCAATGACTGGACCAATCGTAACTTGAGTTCTCGGATAAAGTTCTTGAACTGCCATTGCTAAAATATGAGCGGCATCGTGTCTTATAACTTCAAGACCCTCTTTATCTTTAGGTGTTATAATTCTAACTTTTGCGTCCTTTGTAATTTGGTGACTAAGGTCTTTTAGATTTCCATCTACCTCCATTATAAGAGCGGCTTTTTCAAGTGATTTACCAATTTTTTTTGTTAAATCAAAACCATTAATTGACTTTTCAAAATCTATTTTTTTTCCATCTAATAAGTGAATTTGTGGCATTAATTTTTTATTAATTTTTTATATTCTTTTAAATTAGATTGACACATAGTTTCAACATCAAATTTTTTAGCAATGTTTTTTCTACCTTCATTTCCTATTTATTTCAATTCATCTTGAGATAATTGAATAACAGTATTTAAAATTTTAGCAAGTTCTCTTGGGTCATCATGCTTATATAAAAATCCAGACTTTTTATTAATAACTGTTTCTTTTGATCCACCAATATCAGTTGCAATGATTGGTTTCCCCATAGATTGTGCTTCAACAGAAACTCTACCAAAAGCTTCGGGTTCTATTGAAGCTGAGACAATTACATCTGCTAAGGAATATGCTAACGGCATCTCCTTACAATGTTGAATAAATCTTACTTTTTTACTTAAACTATATCTTTCAACTAAATTAATTAGTTTTTTTTTATAAACTGTTCTTCCTTGATCTGATCCAAGTATTATTGCTTGGAAATTAATAACGTTATAATCCTCAATAAGAATATTTAAAGACTCGATAAATTTTTCCTGTCCTTTCCAATATGTGAGTCTTCCTGGTAAAAGTATAGTAAATAGGTTTGAAGATAAATTCCATTCTTGTTTAAGTTTTTCTCTTTTAAGAATTGAAATATTTTTTGAGTTATAGTAATCAATGTTTA
>Ga0233444_10006823_pt1 | contig 10100 bp, 10 predicted proteins | sample SI_124_October20_6_FD_182792 | JGI IMG/M metagenome (GOLD analysis project Ga0233444, IMG submission 182792) | Seawater microbial communities from Saanich Inlet, British Columbia, Canada - SI_124_October2016_10_MG | ecosystem: Environmental > Aquatic > Marine > Inlet | place: Canada: British...
CCAAGTGACTCTAAGCCGATTGCTCGCCGCCAGTCCGGTCAAATAAAGCTCGCCGCCCATGCCGGCTGGGAATACTTCATCTTCTTCGTCGCTATCTCGAATAATTTCCGCTACTGCGCCGGCTGGTAGGGGCTCCCCATTTTCGAGGACCACGGTAAGCAACGCTCCACGTGAGCGCTTAATCGGAAACTTCAGCAGCAGGCCAGTACGAAAATAGGGCACGGCGTCGAGCTGCATCGCATCAATCTGCGCATCAAGCGGCAAATCAGCCTGTTCGATGCGCACCGTGTTCTTTTGGTACGCGCGCAGACTTGGCAACAACGCGCTGCCATTGGCATCAGTGCGCGCTACCAGTTGGTTGTCCGCGTAGACGCCCACGCCAGAATAGTCAGGCACCTTCACCACAGCAAAGCTGTCAGTGATGCGCCGGCTCAAGAACGTATTACCCCCTAGAAAAGCCACGCCGCCGTTTACACTCCCGCGGAAAGCCGTCTGGCCGCTGGCCTGGGATGCTCCCAAGGTATAGATACCAACCTGGTTTTGGAAATTTAGCTCCGCCTGACGGACATCAGAATCCCCCGCCCCGGCAACTAGACGATAACCCACTCCGTTGCCTGCTGGCACACTGCGGCCCAACTGTAACTGTGCCTGCTCGCGGCCAGACTTGCCAGACGTGCTTATGTTGGCGTTGGTCCGATTGCTTAATCGCATGGAGAAGTTCAGGCTAAAGACCGTATTGGCGTCGCCGCTTAAAAATCTCATCACGGACATCCTCAGGTTGCCTAGACTCCCTACTTCCATGGCGTAACTCCCGCTCACTATCGTTTTATCTTCCTGGTCACGAAAGTCCTGCTGAGTGTATCTCGCTGAGAAGGCGCCATAGTCGGTGGTTGCCAGATTGACAAAGGCCTGGCTTATCTGACGGGGCGCAAGCTCTTCGGGCTGCATACCCAGCTTTACGAAGCGCTGACTAGCGATCTGAGTGTTTACACCAAAACTAAAGGAGCGGCTCTGTCCCCGAAACCCGAGCCCCAGCAATCCGCCTACGCCTTTATCGCTGTGGCTCGCAGCAAAGGAACCAGATAATACGCCAGCGGAAGGCAACGTTAGCACGCCGCCTAGCCCCACGGTCTGCTGATTACCGAGCAACTCACCATGAACCTCGCCGGTGAACTGCTCGGTGAGACCCAGACGGTGTGTCCCGACCACTACAGGGCGGCCGTAGTTGTTGCTGTCGATACCAAAATTCCTGCGCACAAAACCGACCTCGTAAGAGTAATCATGTAGGCCCAGCTTCAGTAGCTGTGAGTTGGTATCGAAGGGCTGGGTGATGATCTGCTCGCGCCCCAAGATATCGCGTACCACCAGACGCGCATCCCCTCGGCCGTTTGGTACCGGCAGATCCTCGATACTGAACGGCCCGCTGGGCACTTGGCGCCTCATGCGCAAGGCACTATCGACATAAAGGTCTACCGTGGAGGGCAGAGCCGCTTCGCCAGAAATTCCTGGCAACGGGAAGGTGACAAAGCCAGGCTGGACAGAAAAATTAGTCGCCCACTGCGCCCCGCCAAATCGCACCGCACCGCCCCAACTACTCGTGCCGCTGATCGCGTCGCCGAAACGAAGGCTGGCGAGTTGCATTGGCTGGTCGCGTGTCCAGGTGGTATCCAGCCGGATGGCGCTCGCTTGCCCGCCCAGGTCTAACGCCAAAATGCTGGTTTGGGCTGTACCCCAGCTACCGAAACCGCCCAATTCAAGCAGCCCGTTAGTCTTGGTTTGCCCCTGCGTATGATTGGCAGTCACATCGTAATTAAGAAAGCCGCCGAGAGAGGCCGGGGTGGGGGCGCTAAATTTCGCCTCCTTCCCCGCTAGCCTGGTCGCATCAAATAAGCCTGGAGGCACTTGCATCGCCAGCGTTTGTGTAGATTCATCTAATCTGTATGTCAGGCCCTCTAGCGCATCAAGTGCATAGAAGTCCTCGCCGTAGTGGGTTAGAGGGTTAGTGTTAGGCAAGCGCATGCGCCAGCGCCGCAGATCTTCAGCCCCCGCGAACACACGACCCTCGCCGCGCAGCAGCAAGACGGTGTCCTTGCGCTGCTGGTTGATAGACACATCCAATAAAACTTCGTCTGCAGCAAGCGCGGTGTCTAACGCCAACGACGCAGACGGTGCCATTACGATTAGCGGAAGTAGGAATCTATTTAGAAATTTGTGGGCATTAATTCTGTGGGCGATAGCGCACGCGTGGTCCATATTAAGGTGTAATCAAGACTTCGGCCTCCATGTCACCGGCATCCGTCTGGGCAAAAATTTGTAGGATGGCGCCCGGTGGCGGAGACGGGTTTTCTGCGTTGGCAGGCAGGATCCAGTCACGACTCTGTCCGTGAAGCACATACGTAGAGGACTTCTGTGTTATCCAAGGTTGCGCGCTGCCGGGCAGCGACAGACTGAAGTTGGCGATTTGGACATGGGCGTTACCAATGTTGGTTAGGCTGATTTTGAGGGCGCCATCCGAAGTGCGCGCCGCCTGCCAGCGCAGTGCGGGTTGAGCGGCGACCTCGGGCAATACAAACACAGGCAGACTAACGCGCATTAGCATCTTTGCCCCATTAAAATCGGGACTGGGCGGCGGCGGCAACTCTTGCATAAAGATGCGGTAGGTCAGCTCGCGCCGCGCATCAGGCGCGCGCCGCAGTCCAGCCCGGATCAACTGTGAGCCGCCGGGCGGAACGGTGAAAATGGGTGGGTTGGCCAGCACCTCGCGGGTGGCTGTGAAAACATCCTCACCGTCTTGCTGAGACCAGCTCATCACCTCCAGTTGCACCGACATCAGCTCGCTGCCAGTGTTGCGCACGGTGATTGTTTCTATCTTCTGGTTGGCGGATAAAGTTGCACGCACCGGGCTCACCCCAATGGAGGCGGCGCTAACCACGTTGACTCCGGCTACCAAAAGAAATAGCCCGTAAGTGGCCTGTATCATTACTCGTTTCAGCATTAGTAATTGACTCCTATAGTGACTGTGTCAGCATAACTTCCTGCCGCAGCATCTTTTTGATTTTTAAAAACTTTACCATAAACAGTCATATCCTGAGAGGCACCAGTACCAGTCACACTCGCAACTGAACTCATTGAAACCTGACTGTAATTCCATACAATTGTATGACTAGCGTCAGCGTAAATCTCATACCTCAGATAACTTGTACTTCCTTCATTTGCCATGTTACGAATAGTGCCTGAACCAGGTCCGCGACCCCTGCTAAAAGACGGGTGGTCCCCTCCACCCATGGTTACAACGCTGGTTGCACCTGATGTGCAGGTGGTTGATATCGTGGCTGTCTCCGTAAGGTCTTGTGATGCATTGGCGACAATCGCATCATAGGTGCCGAAGCTTAAGTCTGTGGTACTTATGGTGCAAGACGCGTTGATGTCGGCTGAAACAGTCAGGTTTGCTGCTGTGTTAGTAGCGTAGGCAGGTATGGTAAGAGCAGTCAGGCCGAGTACCGTGGCCAGCACGATCGCCAGGTTAAGTGGTCTTTGGCCTATTTTTGTGTTCATGCTACTACCTTTGTTCGCTAAAACTATAAGAATACAGGCCGCAAGCTGCTTTAATCATTGCGCGCACGAGCATTAGAAACGGAGTGTTACGTTGATTGTATCGGTGTAACTTCCTGCTGATGCATTCGTTTGATTCTTGTCAACTTCACCGTAAACAGTCAAATCCTGGGAAATACCGCTACCTGTCACTTGGCCGACGGTTTTCGTATCTACTGGATTATCAGTCCATACGTATCCCCAGCTATAACTTGCGTTAGTGTAAATGTTGTACCTCAAGAAACTAGTTTCTCCTGCATTGGCCATTCGGCGATAACATTTCGAACTCATACAAAATGTGAAATGGAGACCCCCACTCATGGTTACAACGCCTATTGCACCTGATGTGCAGGTCGCTGATACCGTGGCAGAGCCCGTAAGGCCTTCTGTTGCGTTTGCGACAATAGGATCATAGGCGCCAAAGTTTAAGTCTGTTACATTCATGGTGCAGGACGCGTTGATGTCGGCTGAAACAGTCAGGTTTGCTGCTGTGTCAGTAGCGTAGGCAGGCACGGTAAGAGCAGCCAGGCCAAGCACCATGGCCGATACGATCGCCAGGTTAAGTGATCTTTCGCCTATTTTTGTGTTCACCCTAATACCCTTTTTTACTCATATTATAAGAATGCAGGCCGCAAGCGGCCTGCATTAATATTCGTATTGCGATTAGTAATTGATTGCCACAACTAATGTGTCAGTATAACTTCCTACAATAGCCTCAGTTTGCGCCTGTGGGACCGAACCGTAAACAGTTAAAGCCGCAGCACTACCGGTACCAACATAGGGCACACCAGTAGCGTTTTCCCATACAACTGATCTAGCAGAATCACTAAAAACACTATAGCTTAGGAATTTAGTACCATCTGAGCCGTGTACCATTCGGCGAAGTGGAGTAGCATCGCTCGAGTCGACATCACCGTGTAAGCCTTGACCCATTTTTATATTGCCGGACGAACCTATTGAGCAAGTCGAAGTTACCACGCCAGTAGCGTCAAGGTCGGTCGATGCGTTGGCGCCAACAGCATCATACGCGTTGAAGGCTAACGGGGTGGTAGTTATGGTGCAGGCCGTGCCGATACTAGCTGAAACACTCAAGTTTGCATCAAGGGCGTAGGCAGGGGCGGTAATGCCAGCAGTGCCAAGTAGCATAGCTGATACGATCGCAAGTTTAAGTTTGCTTTGATTGAGTTTAGTTTTCATGTTTTTTTCCTTTTATTAAAAAAATGTAATTTTCTGCAAAAGATAGTTAGTTGGTTCTTTATCACATTTATCTTAGACGTCTCGCACAAGTACATAGTGGTCTAAGCACGAGTGCATAATATCTACACATTCTGAGCAAGTCAACAGATTTGGGTATACCATAAATTTGTTGATGCATTAAATTTAATGTGATATTAAATTTTATTAATAGTTAACTTTGTTTGTCAATCAAATCTGTATGTTGTAAGCTCACGAGATTAACCAGTAAAAAATACGTAAAAAGCATAAAAACTGGGAGGTTGAAGAAGTTAAACGGATGCTGATCAATACTTTTCTCGGTCGACCAAATGGCTATATGCTGTGAAAAATAGAATGGTAATAGATGCAGATATATTTATGTTGACGCTTCGGCGCAATTGTAATGGTAACCAGAATAGGTTTTATGTTTGATGAAAAACGATCAGGGTCAGGGACATGGTGCAAAGTTTAATCGCGAAATAAATCTACGCCAGTTGGTTAACGCTATATTAAGTGTACGCTATGTTATTCCAGTCCTCGTAACCCTATTTGCGGCGGTAGCCACTATTTATGTGCTACTTCTGGCAGCAATTTATATCGGGTTGCCCCTCTCGCTGCTGGGTGCTGGGCTGGGGGTAATCATTGTGTTGCTTCACCTTGAGAGGCGTATTGCCGCGGAGATTGACGGAGCAAACAATTTTTATTATCAAGAATCACCAACTAAGACTTCGTCAAATGTGGCTGTCAGAGAGAATCTGTTAACACCCGAAGAGGTCGATGCATTAAGAGAAATCGGTTCAGACTCTTACCAGTGAAGACTGGGTTTCAGCGTTCTCTGGTCTGTCTGAAGCAAGGTCGATTCAATAGTGTTAACGTACGCTTGAATCGATAAAAATGATGAGTTGTGCGAAAGTGCGCTGCCCGGGAATAGAATACTCATTGGAGCGCTCGTATCTGAAGCCACTGGGTCTTACAATTTTGTTACGCAGGCTCTGTAAAATAGTTCACCTCAAAATCGAAGCTGAAACTTATGGCAACTCATTTTTCCATAGGATTTTGTTATAGTGCTGGGAATTAGTAAACAACAAACCCACATTTAATACGTTTGAGGCGTTTTATGTTTCTAACATAATGAATTGATCAGTTAAATTGAGGTATTTATATTTAATGTTAGATACTCGCCACATGATGCTTGCTGGAGGGTTATATTTTAATGCAAAAGTTTGAAAATTATTCAAATGATACATCAAGTATTAGCTTGCAAAGGCGTCTGTTGTATAGCTCGGGTATTGTTAGTCACGCCCTCAAAGAGGCGGCAATCGGTGTATTCGTCCTGTTTTACTACAAGCAGGTACTGGGACTGTCGGGGACTCTGACCGGTCTTGCTATCGGCATCTCAATTATCTGGGATGGTCTCAGCGACCCTCTGATTGGCGCCTGGTCAGACCGTTTGCGCTCGCGCATTGGGCGCCGTCACCCTTTAATGATCGCTGCTGTTATTCCAATGGCTGCGGGTTTTATTATGCTGTACGGCCCACCCGACAATATGCTGAGCGATCAAGTTGACTTGTTTGCCTGGCTACTCATCAGCTTGCTGCTAGTACGCACAGCCCTGACCTTTTTTATGGTGCCCTATTTAGCTCTGGGTGCAGAGATTACCGACGACTATCATGAGCGCACACAGCTAGCTGGGATGCGAACTAATTTGGCCTGGATGATCGGTACTCTTACCGCGGCCACCGGCCTGATGTTTGTGTTCAACGAAGAGAGCGGTGTAGACGGACGCTTCCTCATCGACAATTACCATTTTTTTGGCTGGGTTAATGGTCTGCTTGTGATTCTATTTAGCGTGATCTGTATCGCAGGTACCTGGCGATACATCCCTAAACTTGCCAGCGGCACGACACACGCTAGCAGTAATATGCTACGCGATATATTTATCACGTTTCGCAACAAGAACTTTTGTTACATCGTAATTTTGGATATGGCCGTGGGCGGTATTGGCAGCATTACCGCCACATTGCTAATGGTGACGTACACCTATTTCTGGCAGTTGGATGCGACCCAAACTTCCTTACTGTTTGCCGGTCCTATTATTCTCGCGGTACTGATGTCGGCCGTGTTTTCCAAGCCTCTGAATCGGCTGTTTGAAAAGCAACAGATACTGCGCCTCACCTGCGCCCTGACCAGCATTAATCTAGTTTGGCTGACGCCATTGAAATTATTTGACCTACTGCCAGATAACAGCACGGTGGTTTTCGCCTTGATCTACGTCAACTGGGCAATTCATATGACCATGACTATTGTGCGCGTGATTACCGTTCACTCACTGCTGGCCGATATCGTGGATGAGCAGGAGTTGGCCACTGGCAAGCGTCAGGAGGGTGTCGTTTTTGCTGTGGCTTTCTTTTCCTCCAAATTCATGGGCGCTTTTGGTTACGTGATAGTCGGCCCGTTTCTAGACCTTATAGGTCTGCAGGCCGGAGCACAACCAGGTGAAGTGTCTAGCACGGTAATGTGGGGTCTCGGCCTACTTATGGGCCCGGGACTAGCAATTATCATGCTGCTACCGATATGGATGTCATTCAAGCTGAACATGAGTCACGCCAGTCATTTGGAAGTGCGTCAGGCCCTGTCAGAGTCAGAATGGGCAGCCGAGAGCAACGACAGCACCCCCGTCAGCAAAAGAAAGTCGCGCTGGGTGTAAAACTTGGTCTATCGATGCCAGTCAGAAAAGATGCCACTGAGACTTTGCCAGCAGCAGTATTTTAGTGTCTCAGTGCTGGAATGACCGAACGAAATCTACGAGGAAGGTGATACGAGCATAATGTTCCGCACAAATTGGCGGAGCTTTCAGGCATGTGTTGCCTAATGTTACCCTTTAGTTTGATCTGACTGACTTGGCAGTGCCTCGGCACAAGCTAGTGGCTAATAACTGACGTGATAGAGGAATAAACTACAGGCTGTTGAGTCTATTAATTTCTTCATTTAACAAAACGTGAAGCTCGGGGTTGGCATCGGCCGCGTACACCAAAAGTATGCTCTTCATGACCTGGTGACGAAATTGACTTAAATCAATGTAGCCGAGAACCCAGTCAATTCGAGCAAGCCGATGGCTATTGTGAGCCTTGTTTCGAATTATTGTGGGTTCGATATTTCCTAACAAAAAACCTCTTTTGTACCACTCCTTATTCGGTGCTGCCAGCTGCTGTGCTCGCCGGAATAGTCCATCTGGAATTCTAGGGTCAAACAATCCTAGATACTCTGCCGACTTAAATGCGGCGCGATAAAAATCTATATCTTTCTCGTAGATGTCAGCCACGTTATTGACGAAGAACATTGTATTTTCAATGAGATCGATAGGCGGATCGAGGGTAGTGACCTGCATTTCTTCAATTAAAGTCGAGACCAGCTCTCTAATAATGTCACTTTTTTTTCCGAATAGGTTGTGAATCGTTGGTGTGGTAACCCCAGCCTCTTTGGCAAGTTCACTTATGGTAAAGTCTTCTATACCTTTTTCAGCAATCATACGCTTTGCGACATCAAAAATACGTTCACGACGCAATTTTTTATTTGCCTGGCGCGTTTTATCTCCTAATGCTGTTGTGGGCTTTTTCATACTGGACAGCTTAGCACATGAGAGATGATCAACATAACACTTTTTGTTCTTAATTAAATCTGCAAAAAAAGCCACTCAGACTGTTTAAAGAAATTACCCGCGCCTTACAAAGGACTTTTGTCAGAGCTCGTATTCGCATCAGTAAGTAATGGTGAGAGTGAGCTGGTCATTATAAATCCCGGGGGCCGCTAATTGCGAGGCCGTAACGCTGCCATAAGCAGTCAAGGTTTGAGGGACGCCAGTTCCCGTGAGCGCCACACCTGTGGGAGAGGTATTTCCCCATACCGTGCTGCGACCTGCATCTGAATAAACTTGGTATGCTAGATAATTTCCCTCTCCAGCTGTCATTCGACGAGCTGGCGTATCAGCCGAATCGGATCCCGCAGAGGCACCAGCATTTATGGTAATAATAGCCGCTGCGCCGGAGGTGCAGGTCGACACTATCGCGGCCATGGCTTCAAGAGCCGTGGAAGCATTTGCGACAACACCGTCATAGGTTCCGAATGTCATTGGGCTGGAGTCCATGGAGCAGGAGGGTGCAACCGATGCGCTAACGCTCATGGTTGAAGTGTCTGAACCAGCATAAGTATGAACGCTAGGATAAGCGGAGCAAAGTGCAATGGCCCATAAGATTGTGGATTTGAGCGTACTTTGGTTGGATTTCGTATTCATCGATCCTTCATTTTGTCAGAAAAGAGATCTCGAGACCTTTCACAAAAAGCGATTAATGACTATTCACCCGATTAATCTCTGAGATAATCCTTTTATGACACTCAGGAGATGCATCTGCAGCATAAATCATAAGCATGCTTTCTAACACTTGATCGCGATATTCATTCAAATTGATATAACCAATAACCCAGTCCTGTCTTCCGGAGCGATGACAGTCGTATAGCTCTCTTGTGAGAACTGTAGTATCAATATTCCCTAAGAGAAACCCATGTTTTAATGCACCTTTGCAGCATAGTTCTGCGAGGTTGATTGATTGCCGGTAAAACGAATCTACAGATTCACGATCTTCAAACATTCCTGCTTTTTCACAAGCCATATACGCTGAGCGATAAAAGTCTTCTTTGCCTTCATACATTTCTATAATGCTATCGACATAAAAAACTGCACTCTTAACGGGGTCATCAAAAACTGGTTTAGACATGATGTTTTGTAAAGCTAATATTAATTCTTCAATTAGTTCTTGAGCAATATCATCTTTTTTACCAAATAAGTTATGAATCGTTGGCGTAGAAACCCCAGCCTCTTCGGCAAGTTCACTGATAGTAAATTCTTCTAAACCCTTTGCAGCTATTTGGCGCTTAGCTATAGTGAATATGCGTTCGCGACGCAATTTTTTATTTGCTTGGCGAGTAGCGTCTCCAAGTGCTCTTACTGGCTTTTTCATCTTCGAATCCTAACACATAAAAGTTAGTCAAACTAACACATTTTACTATTAATAAAATATAGGTACTGGAGTCATCAGTCCTTACTTCTCACTTCCTAGCCTAAAAGAAAAATTTTCTTCAAACGTGACTTGAGAAAAGCGCGCAGTATGACTAGGTTACTTTGTCGGATTGTAGAATATCTAAATACGTTGGGCATCTCGGTTATAGTCTTTTCTATTATTAAGCCGATCTTCCTGAGACTTGCTTGGTTTTTAAAGAGTGTTGTTTAAAAAAGTGGC
>Ga0233444_10006826_pt1 | contig 10099 bp, 12 predicted proteins | sample SI_124_October20_6_FD_182792 | JGI IMG/M metagenome (GOLD analysis project Ga0233444, IMG submission 182792) | Seawater microbial communities from Saanich Inlet, British Columbia, Canada - SI_124_October2016_10_MG | ecosystem: Environmental > Aquatic > Marine > Inlet | place: Canada: British...
ACTCAGATAATAGAGCATATTTACATCCTAGTCCTAGTTGGAATGTAAAACATTTAGGAGCTTATTGGGGGCCAGGGTTCGGATGGGGCGAAAAATTTGATAAAATAGATACACTAAGTAAAGACGAAATATTAAATGAAATTAATAAACCCTATGCAGATAAAAATTGGGATCAATACAGAATCATCAAATGTCATCAATTTGCAAATAATTTAGATTTCATAAAAGAAATATTTCCACAATCTAAAATCTTTATTGTTTTACGTCCTAATGCTGTATGTGCAAATGCTTGGATAGATGCTGGTGGGTGGAATATAACATATCCTGTATATAAACCGTACTACAAAGATAACGAAACTATGCGTGAAAAAACACTTGAGGAATTGCAAAATGCAAAAAGTTTTATTACAAAACATAATGCAAAAATGGAAGTAATCACAGATACATATTGGTTTGATCGTTGGGGTATAGAAAAAAATACTCCTGAATTAGAATTGTATATGAATAGTATTGTGCGTAGCCCCAAAGGTGTGTGGCATTATGATACAACAATAACGGAGATATAATAATGAATTTTTATAAAATAGAGTACAGTAGAAACCCTGCAGATATGTGGAGTAATTTGAAAACTGCTACTCCTACAAATAAAGACAACTATACTAGTTTATTTGAATGGAGTAAATCTATGAGTAATTATCATTTTAGTGATGTTGAAGATTCTCTTGATACTAATTTACCAGCTGTTATACCAATAACAAATTTTGATATTACTGATGTTCCTGATCCTAAGATAACTAACCCAGCAACATTTGATAGACGTAAAAAAAATAGAGGATCAGAAAATAACAAAATGGAAGAATCTGATTTTCGCAGATGGGGTTATGATATTGACGGTGGATATACTATATTAAATAGACGGAGTAAGCCGGAACTTCCTAATAGCTTACAAAATATAATTAATAAGTTTGGAATGGAAAAACCTAAAGTACGTTATGATGTACAAATGCCCGGGCAGTGTTTTTATTGGCATATTGATGCGTTTGGTGGATTACTAACACAAACGAAGGATCCAGAATTTTCAAGAGGCAACTTTGAAAAACATTCTGCAGCAGACTTGGATCAGCGTAAGATGATGCGTTTTGTAATTTTTTTAGATGATCAAAAACAAGGACAACATTGGCAACAAGGTAATTTAATACTACAATGGAAGAAAGGTGACTGTATTACCTGGCCTTGGAAAGATATACCACATGGTACTGCTAATTACGGGCATATGCCAAGACCAACTGTGAATATTACAGGGGTAGTTACAGACGCAACATATAAATTTTTAAATAAATGCTACACGAACAAATAAAAAATATTTTTAATAATAAGCCTTTGCGAAAATATGGTTGGAGGAAATGGCCTGATTGTGGAGATGAAATGATTGCTGAAATAAATGAACTCAATCCTTCTTTGGTTTTAGATTTAGGATGTGGTAATAATATATTTAAAGGACATATTAATAATTTAATAGGAGTAGATATACTTGACAACAATAAACAAGACATAAATGCTCCGATAGAAGATTTACCATTTGACGATAATAGTGTTGATATAGCACTTGCTTTTGGTAGTATAAATTTTGGCAACGATAAATTAATAGATAAACAGTTAAAGGAAACTATTAGAGTATGTAAACCAGATGCACGGATATACTTTAGAGGAATACAAAATACTGCTACACCGTGGTATGAATGGACTATACAAAAAGTTTTAGAAAAAACAATAAAGCACAATCTAAATTATATTGAAATGCCTAGATTGATATACCGACGACAGCAATCACGATATTTGCCTAACCGATCTATGAGTAGAATATTTTGTGTATGGAGTGTAAAAAAATGAAACATATATTCAAAGCATCAGCACTATTCTCAAAGTTAAGAAATCGAAGCTGGACGCAACATTTACCAAACACAACAACTGATGGTCATAATGACGATCAGCCTAACATGAAAAAAGGATTACATCCAAAAGTTCCAGATAGAAATTTAGGAATTAATAATGTTCCTTATCAATATCATTGGAATAGTTTAGGACTACGTGGTCCTGAACCAAACAAAGATGCTGTTAACAAAATTTTAGCAATAGGTAATAGTGCAACATTAGGTTGCGGCGTACCTGTAGAATATAGTTTTATACATAGATTAGCACAGCATTACGATGCTGATTATATTAATCTAAGTGATAATTTTGTTTTGACTGATACTATAGAATATGCAAGAGAGATAATTTCTTGGTATAAGCCTAATTTTATTTACATAAGCGATTTTAGATTTATAGATGTTAGCACTTTTTTAATATGGCATTTTAGAAAAACTTATAATTTTAAAGAAATGGATAAAACAGAAATGTACCAAATGATGATAGATAGCATGAAAAAAACTGTAAATATGTTTGAAGATACTATTAGACTATATGCTCCTACAAGCAAAATTATTTGGGATATAAATTATACGGAAAGCAAAGGAAGGCGTACTTCATTCGGAGATCATTTTACCAATTCTGAAATAATAGATTGTTTAACATTACCGCATTATACGTATTCCAACAATGACATATTTAAAGATCTTGGAAGAGATGCAAGACACCCAGGTATATTAAGCCACGAATGGATGACGAACCGCCTAACTAAAATTATTGGAGAAAAACTTAATGGATAACGGTAAAGATTTAATTTTTGCGATGGGAGCTCCGGGATCACGATGGAGTGGTACCCTAAGAGTAATACAAATGTATCATGCTTGTATTAATCACTCTGACGATAGACCAGAACGGACTTACGATCGTTATACTAGAGATAATATTTCGGACAAGGAAGAAAGTGTTGGATGGCATAGAGGTGCATATTGGGGACCTGCTCATGAATTTGGTCAAGGCTTTGATGACATTAAAACTAACTATACAAAAGAGTCCTTTTTAGAAGAATGTAAAAAACCTTTTGAAAACTGGGACGGAGTAAAAATTATTAAAAGTCATTGGTTTGCATATAACATTGAAATATTAAAAGAATGGTTTCCTGAATCAAAACTACTAGCTATTCAATTTGGCAGTGATTTAGATACCTTTGCCTGGTGGCACCACGTAGGCGGTTGGGAGATTCCTTACCCTCATTATGACTGGTATGAAAATAACGAAAGGATGCTTGAGCAAATAATAATTGAAAATAAGGCTATAAATAAAGTCTTTCAATGCAGGTATGATCTAACAATGGAAGAAGTAAGTAACATGTTAAAAATAGATAACACAATTAGATCAGCAGATGACATGTGGGCAATGGATTCCAAGTTAATAGAAAAGCATCCAGACAAATCATTAGAAAGACATTTAAGAGTATTTGATAACGTTGTAAAAAGATGTGGAATTGGAATTATTTAGGATTGTAATATTCTGTTTGATCAAAATAAATTCCAAGAGTAGCGTATATAGCATCAGCAAATATAAAATTTTCATATCCTTGAACACTTTTATATTTTTGCCAAACTAACTTTTTATCAGTATCTTGTGTAGTTTTAGTATCTAACCAAAACTGTGTATCATCTCTATCACTTAAACTGTAGTGCATTCTAATATATTCACAATTTTCTTTCCAAACTTTTCTTGATAAGCGATTGTACTGCTTAGAACTTATTCCTCTTTCTAAACACTTTACTAAAAGTTCTAATCCGAATATACTCATATACAAGCTATTTGCTTCTAAAGGATCTACAAAGCCCGCCGAAAGGCCTATACTTACTACATTGTCTGTCCAAGGATTTTTAAGGTAGCCAGGCTTCCATTTAAGATTTCTTGGTTGTATATCATTATATTTTTTTGAGCCTGTAATAAAAGATTCGAATTGTTTTTTTGCATCTTCATCGTTTATATGCTTATCTGAATAAACATATCCTGTACCGATCCTATTTTGTAATGTTATGCGCCATTGCCATCCGAAATCTCTAGCTATACTAAATGTATGAGCTTCGTCAGCTTCGTTATTAATTGCTAAGGGACATACCCATGCACTATTTACAAAATGATTGTCAGGAATAATCATACTTTTATCGGGTGTAAATTGTCTAGCAAAGCCTGTACAATCTATATACAAATCAAATCCATTAGGAAGATCCGTAAGTGTTTCTTTAATATATTTTACATTTTTTGTTCTTGATTTTGCAAATCTAGCGGCTCCGTTAGCATCTAAATGAACTGCTGTAGCTCTTTTGCTTTTTTTCCATAAAGCATCATTTAGATTTGATTTATCAACTTCATTATTAAGATATTTCTGCATCCATGAATCAAACCTATTGTCATCGTTGTACCAAAACAAAAAACCAAGATCAGATGATGATTTATCTTTTCGCCATCCTTGTTTTATATTTCCAAACTTTGTTGTGGCATTAGACTGCTTTATCCAATCAGATTCGGGCATATCACAATCATTTAAGAAACGTATTACTTGGGGTAAACTACTTTCACCAACACCTATAATAGGAATATCTTCACTTTCATAAGCAGTAATTTCGTATTTAGGAAACTTTTTCTCAAGATAAGAACAGGCCCATGCACCAGCTGTTCCGCCACCTATAATACATATCTTCATTTTTAAATCCAAGTTAAAATAGCTATATAAATACTTATATGAAAAATTATAATGACGTAATAAAAGAGAAACAAGCACTAGAAGGTTTAAATCACGGAAGCCACGAAAAGGTAGAAGATCTCTTAAAAATTAGTGTGCCAAATACAGACAAAAACAAAAACGTTGTTCATAAAGAATACCAAAGAGAAATGTATAGTGAAGAACAACTACACGAGCAATCAAAACTTAAGGAAAACATATATACTGTAAATGGCGTTCCGAGTAGGTGGGAGCATAATAAAAAATACAGTAATTTTCATTTTGATCCATTTATAGATCCTAATACAGACATTCCTTTTATTATACCTGTAAGATTTACAAATGATTTTACTAAAGTTGTTCAAAAAGCAACTAATGAACATGTAGAAATGACGCTAGGTAATTATAGAAAAAGGAATGAAAGTAAACAAGACAAAGATTTACATGATGGTGAATTACTTGATATAAAACGAGCAAGTGGTCAAAAAGATTTACCTGCTATGGGCAAAGTACCTATATACAGAAAAACAGATGATAAAGAACGTATAAATTCTGAACCAGAATATGAAGTTTTGCACCGTATACGCAAATACCTAGATATGGAAGTTCAACAAGCTAGACTACATATACAACGTCTTGGCATGGTAACTCCTATACACATCGATCAACAGATGCGTAATGCTAGAGCTGATAGACGGAAACAATGGCTATCACATGGTGGTGATAAAAATCCGTTAGTTCTTAGACGTTGGTTAATACACTTACAAGATTGGGACTATGGGCATGTATGGCAGTTTGGAAACACTTACCATCAAGGATATAAAAGTGGATCAGCTGTAACATATGATTGGTGTAATGTTCCGCATGGTACTGCAAACTTTGGATTTAATCCGAGAGTAACATTTCAAATTACAGGATTTGTAAGCAAATTTACACAAGAATTAATCGATAATGCTCTTAACGGCGGTGAAACACTCGAGATTGAAGTCTAAATCAAAATGCTCACAAAGTTCTTGAAACTTAGTTTTATCTAACATATCTTTTACATCATTTACTACATAAACATTTTTATTGTAATTATGTTTTAAATCAATAATTTTATTTTTTAGAGATTCTTTAATAGCTGTTGTATCGTAGTTAAACTGTTTTCCTATTGTTGTGTCTTTATTTTCTCCACATACAAAATAATGATATGTGGTTTTCATAAATCTTTCAAAAACAATATCTAAATCAGGAATAATAAATATTTCTTTACTATTGAGAAATATTTTCCTTGTTACTTTTACAGGCTCGTGTAACGGATAAACAAAGTTTTTTGGAGAAATTGTTTTACACCACATGTTTATGATTGCACGTTGTTCATTAATTGGAGCATTATTTTTACTACCAATAGGTATTACTGTCTTCGAACATACACTATGCCCTGTTGCTCCTGCAAATCTTCTATTGAAGTGAAATCTTGTAAAGCCGGCATCTTTTTCGTTATAAAATTCCCAAGGACTAGTACCATTACCTTTATAATCATACCATAATACATTATCACAACTTGCAATTAATCGGCCAAGCTGATGAGCTTTTGCCCCCATTGGTGCATTTATTGTAATACAGTTACTTGCGTCTAACATAATATAGATCAGCTCCTTGTTGTTGCACTAAATCTCCTGTAGGTAACCAATCGTCATATATACACATAGGACCTTTTACATACAATTCATCCTCTTTTACTTTGTACTCAGTCCAAAATCTATTGCCTAATATATTATCATCAACTGTGTCACCTAATTTATATAATTTATTAATAACACATGGTCCAATTTCGCTCATACCCCAGTTTGCTAACACAGTTGCACCTCTATCAATAAATGCTTGAATATGATGTGCAGGTATAGGATCACTGCCCATTGCTACAAACTTACCTGTCAAATCTTGTGTTTTAAAGCTCTTTGTTCTAATAACTGCTTCGCACATAGCAGGCGCAATAAATGTGTGTGTATGACGCTTAAAACGCTTTAAAAAGGTATATGCGTTAAACTTTTCGATAGTTATATCGCAACCTAGTGTATATGCTGGCAGTGTTTGTAGCAGTAAGCCACCAGCATGGGTCATGCGAGTACAAGTATAGATACTACTATCTTTTGTAATTTTTTGTGCTTCAATAGCAACTTCGTTACAGGCTTTTAGATTATTAGGATCTCTATAAATTTTCTTAGGTGTACCTGTAGTACCACTAGAACTTATAATACAACCTTCTTTTAATATAAGATTAAAGTTTGGTTCCATATTCTATTTTCTTTTCTTCATACTTTTGTGTTAGTAATTTAGTAATTGAACCTGTGTTAGTTGTAGGTGTTACTCCGCCACTTGAACTTGTTATAAAGATCTCGTCGGCAGAATTAAACATAGTCTGTGTAATAGGCATTCTTTTAAATGTAATACTATTTTCCTTAGCAATATCTTCGACTACACTCATAGTAATACCTTTTAGAACATTCTTATCCGCTGTCTTGATTATGCCATCTTTAACAATGCCTACATTAAACCCTGGGCCTTCTGTTACAAATCCGTCAACATCAACAAGCACTGTTGTATCAAAGCCTGTCGGAGTGTTGCGTTGACTCATTGTTAAGTCTATCCAAGCCATATTTTTATATTCTTGTCCGTAGTAATCATCATTCACTCTGTTTGTCTGCTTGTCTAAATATAGTCGTACTAATGGTGTACTTGCTATAGGATAACTTGGTTTGATATACATAGCAAAATTTACAGGACAATTTTCTAAGTCTCTTGGATTACCACTAGGCGGAAATCCTCTCCAGATTATAAACCATACAAATGCATTATCAATTGGGTTACGCTTTGCTAGTTCTTTAATAATCTCTAGAGGATCAACGTCTGGAATAGTTAGTCCGTAACGTTCTGCACTATTTTTAAATCTTTGCAAGTGCCTTTCGTAACAAAATGCTTTGCCGTTATATACAGGCATAACATCATATGTAGCATCACAATGAATGAAACCAAAGTCAAGTATACTTGGTCCAATCTCTCCTAACGGTTTGTATTCACCGTTTTTATATGCTACTAAGTCTAATACGTTAGTCATCAAAATGTACCTTCTTTAGTTGGGGATCATCAGGCAATTTTTTCTTGAGTGCTTTGAGACGATTGATACGCCACTCTAACAATTTAAAGTCAAGTACCCAAGGAAAAATTGCGTGTATAAAACTTCCTATACAAACTAGTAAAAGGAAGAAGAATTCGTTTATTGCAAGTTTAAAATGCCAAAAATAACCAGCATTAGGTTTGCCTGCTTTTTCTTTTGCTTCGTGCAAATGTTTCAGATTATACCACATAGTTGCCTTTCAATAAATTTCGCCGTCTAGTATATTCTTTAATATTTAATTTCCAGACAGTTTGTTCTGTATAGTATAACACCATTTCACTGTGTTTGTCAAGTATTTTCTGTTTTGCTAGTAATCCCATTAAACGATGATTACGTGCAGCTTTACCATTTGAATGTTCGTGATGTGTGTTTGTAGTAATATATATCTGATCACTAGGACACCAATCTATAAAAAGTGGAATCATTTCACGCTGTGTAATACTGTTCCAATCACCTTTGCCTAGTCCCTTAAATGTATCAGTTTGAGGTAGTTCACATCCTCTAAACATTATACGCCAAGCATTAGGACCTACTTCTGGTAACGGGTGACAACCTGCTACTGCTATAATTTTGTCATTGTCTATAGCACAAAAGAACTCGCCGTTCTGTTTACACCAATCAAACTTCATAGCCTTTAGACTGCTATTGTTTTCATAACCTAGTTTTTTTGCTTTGAGACAAAAATTTTCTAATTTGTGTATATGATCGGTTGTTATTGTTGTTATAATCATTAAAATAATCCTCGTATGTTAGGATCTAAAACTTTATAATTTTGATTACGTAGGCTATCATATATTTTTGTTTTACGTCTAAATTCTTGTATTTTACTTTCATCTTTTTCTAAAGTCTTAACACTTTTAAGATAGGTTAGAACCCGTTTATGTGTATTTTGTTCTATAGCGTGTTCTATTACATTTGTAGGTAAATTTTTTACATTTAATTCACTTGTTTCATAAGGTTTTATAAAACAGTCCACAGTCAATTTTTTATTGTAACCTATGCTTTTTAAATAATTTTCAATATTAGGTATATCAAATAAATTATAAATATTTAACAAAGTAGAAATATTAACTTTAAAAGTTTTACTAGTATGCTTCATTAAATTTTTAAGGTTAGTATCTATATCACTCCATTTACCTGGGAATCTAATATATTCATACACATTTTTATACCCGTCTATACTGATATTAAGATGACACTCTTTAAAAGTTATTAATTTGTTAATAGTATTTGCATCTAGATTTATACCATTAGTAGTAATTTTTATAATTAAATCGTTATTATAATTATTTCTAATGCACCAATCAAGTAATTTAATAAAATATTTTTGATAAAAAGGCTCGCCGCCTGTAGTTTTAAACTCTTTCAAACCTTTTTTGATTAATTTTTTACAATATTCTAATTTTTCTTTTTCTTTATAATTCTGTTTTATAATAGGCACGTTATGAATTCTATCTTGTTGTGAGACGTCTTTAAGTAAACTTGCTATCAGGCTACTGCTGAAAGGATTGCACATTCTGCAGGCTAAATTACAAGTGTTATTGAATTTGATATCAGCAGTGAGAACAATTTCAGGTTCTTTTGAATAGTCAATGTCTTGATAAATTTGTAAATAATTTAATCTACTACTACCTATACCTATATCTTCTTGTTTGTAACAAACATTACATACTTGAGGACGTATACCTTTTCGCATTAGATTACGTGTTTCTATATGATTTATTGAATGTATGCCGTCTTGTATACTACTAGTTTCCCAGTCCTTTAAATCGTTACGTTGATCTACACGGCAACAAGGCATTACTGTTGATGTTACGCTTGAACAAAAGTGATTCCATAGCAAAGGACATGCAGATTCCATTAGACTTTCCTTTTTGGTATTTTGCTATCTGCACTTGAAACACAACTTTTAGTAATACATGTCTTAGGTGTCTTAAACAACGTAAACCCTGTTTCGATGTTGCCTAGTGGTGCATCATGACAAGAATAACTACGTTTTACCGAACCGTCTGGCTCGCGTATTATAAGTCCGCTGTAACCGGCATTGCAAGCCCATCCTTCAAAATTGTTAAAATTAAAGGCATTAAACCGTTCTGCTTGGTCCATGTAGTACTTATTGCCTTTACTATCTTTCATTTCAACTTGCATGTGCCAAGGAACACTTGCATCAGGTTTGTCCATTCCTATTGGAACTTCAAACTTTGCTTTGGGGCGATCTGACCATATACGTTTGCTTTCAGTGTAGGCACGTTGTGGCATTCCGTTATATAAACGTTTTAGATCTTCTGGTTTGT
>Ga0233444_10006828_pt1 | contig 10098 bp, 11 predicted proteins | sample SI_124_October20_6_FD_182792 | JGI IMG/M metagenome (GOLD analysis project Ga0233444, IMG submission 182792) | Seawater microbial communities from Saanich Inlet, British Columbia, Canada - SI_124_October2016_10_MG | ecosystem: Environmental > Aquatic > Marine > Inlet | place: Canada: British...
TTAATTCCTGTATTGTTCCCTGAGTTTTACTTTTTTTTCTATCATCATAAAGTACAAATTTTACCCTGCCTTCTATACAAACATAATTTAGTGTCATTTCCTTATGCATGTGCCATGCTTTTATTGAATTTGGATTTGTAAATGAAAAATAAATTTCACCGAATCTTTCAAAAACCGGGCTATCTTCTCTAAGCATATGCATTACTTTTCCTCTTTCATCTTCAATCTGTCTTAAGGGTGTTATTTGAACGCCTTCGATCATTTTTAAAAAAAATATTCTTTAATTTGATTATTTGTAACTTCTCTAGTATTTTTTTTTCTTAAATAAATATCATACCATTCTGCAGTCTTTTTTAGCGCTTGAGGCATTGACCATTTTGTTGACCATTTTAAAATTTTATTAGCCTTATTAGAATTTAATTTTAATAGGTTTGCTTCTTTAAAATTAGCCTTTTGGTAAATAATCTTAATACTTTTTTTTGCATAAACATTTTTGATTATAATGTTTGCTACATCATAAACATTTTTGGTCTCCTTATTTCTGGGACCAAAATTCCATGAACCAGAAAATTTTTTAGGAGTTTCATACAATTTTTTTGCTAAAATTAAATAACCAGATATCGGTTCTAATACATGTTGCCAAGGACGTGTTGATAAAGGATTTCTTATTACTAAATTTTTCTGTTTTTTTATCGTTTTAATGCAATCTGGGATAATTCTATTTTTTGACCAATCTCCTCCACCAATTACATTGCCGGCTCTAGCTGTTGCAATTCCAGTATTTTTTTTTTTATAAAAGAAAGATTGTAAATAAGACTGAAAAGCAATCTCTACTGATGCTTTTGATGCGCTGTAAGGATCTTTTCCTCCTAATTCATCTTGTTCTCTATAACCTCTTAAAATTTCTTTATTCAAGTAACATTTATCAGATGTGATCACTACTATTGATTTAATATTTAATTCTTTTGAAATTTCAAAAATATTTACTGAGCCAATAAAATTTGTATTAAATGTTTCCAATGGATTAATATAAGATTCGGCAACTAAGGGTTGTGCGGCTAAATGAAAAATAATGTGTGGTTTGGATTTTTTTATTTCATTTTTTAATTTTTTATAATCACAAACGTTTCCATAAATATTTTTTATTTTTTTATAATTAATAAAATTTTCATAATTTTTTCTTTTTTCATCATTTAATGAAAATCCTGTAATTTTTGCTCCAAATTTTAGAAGCACAGATGTAAGCCAGCTACCTTTAAAACCAGTATGCCCAGTTATAAAAACTTTTTTATTTTTATAGAATTTACTTAAATTTTTCATGTTCTTGCCTTGACCTTTTTTGTATATACAATTTTTTTATTTTTTTTTAAATCTTTAATCATAATTTTGTAAGCGACGTTAACATCTATTACTGAAAAATTGATCCCATAAAAAATCTTTTTAATTATTTTTTTTTTCTTTTTAAGTTCATTATCTAATTTTTTATGAATTTTTGTTTCTAGATTTAATGATAAATCTCTAACATACATTTTATAGGCAGCACTTTTTTTTTTATTTTTGTTAATTATTGTACCTTTATATCTTTTAATATAACGATAATTTACACCTATTTGTTCTTCAGCGACGTGAACAAAAGTAAATCCATCCCTATAATTCATGCCTATACACAAATTTTTTGCTTTGTTTTTTATTAAATAACCAAATGGAGATGACATGCTAAAACAGCTTTTATGCTCTATTTTACAAATTTTATTTTTATCTTTCCCCCAGACTGCAAATGAATATATTGGATTTTTTGACCTAATAAAATCATTTCTTTTTAATGCAACATTGCTTAATGCTCCAGTCATAGACTTTGAGGTCTCATAATTAAAAATTTTTCCTTTGCAGAAATCCCAATTAAAAGTTGGAAATATTATATTTCCTTTTTTTCCAACTATTTCAATTAAATCATCAATTAAATTGTCTAAAGAATATTTTATTTTATTTCTTTTTAAGAAAATTAGAAGTTTTAGAGCATCAGAAGTTACTATTAGTTTATCTCCTGATTTTAAACCTAGACTACTTAATTTTTTTTTTATTTCTTTAGAAAACATTTTAACTTAAATTAATAAGCCTTTAGATTTAAGAACTTTATATTCTTTAATTATTTTACTTAATGGTTGTTTAATAATCTTTGAAATAAATTCCAAATTTTTACTTCCATCAGCATAAGCTAACAAATCCATTCTTAGTTTAATGTCAGCATATTTTTCTTTTTGAGAGAGAGTTGGATAAAGATTTCTCTTGCCTAAATTTGGCTCACAAAATACCTTTGCTTGTGGGAATGTAGATTTTTCAATTTGATTTATTATTTTTTTAACGACATTAAGAGATTCCATTAAACCTTTTTGAGTTACTACTTTAAAATTATCTTGATCTGTATGGTACTCTTTATAAAATTTTGATTTTGAAAAAGTGCAAAGAGGTAAATCAATACCAGGTGAGCAGTATTGTCTTTCATCTGATCCACGATCTAAAAAACTATATTTTCTAAAATTTGAAAAATCCTTTAAATTTTTTTCAAGATAATAATCGGCGATAGTATCGCCCCCTCTGCTTGCAACGTGGCTATAAAATCTACTGTCTCCTACACATGTTAGGTTATACCCACAAATAATATTTTTTTTCATTATATCTTTGAATCTTGATAAATAGGCTATTGATCCAATTGTTTCTGGCAAAAGAACAAATCTGTATGAAAATTTTCTTTTTTTAAAATTTTTTTTAATATATTTAATGATCGCATTTAATAAAACTGGCCCTGATAATTCATTATTAGCCATTGATGGATGACATACATAACTGCTAAAAAATATTTCTTTTTTTGTCTGTCCTTTTAATACTGCATGACTAATTTGAAGATTTCCTTTCTTAAAATCACTATCAATAAAAACTCTATAATTTCCTGAAGGTAGTTTTCTTTTATCCTTTTCAGATAAACAAAACCCCCATCTTCTTTTATAATAACTTGTTACATATGGTATTGAATTTGGTTGATCTTTTTGTGTATAAATTTTTTTTAAAAGTTCTTTTTTTGATATTTTTTTATTTATTGGAGATGAATAACCAACGACATGAAGATTAGACTTTGAGAATTCAGCAAATTTTTTTCCTGATTCATGTTCAATATATGCATCTCTTATGTTCCACTCAAGAGGGATCTTCCAATCAAATATTTTTGTTCCACTTTTAAAATTTAAAATTTTAAACTCTGGATTTATTTTTTTAAAATAATTAAGAGTTTTTCTAGTTCCATTTCCTGTAATTGATCTACATAAAGGAAACAGTTCTCTAGCCCATTTTATCATTGGATATTGCATAAGAATTTTTATTTAGTCGACTAGTTTATTGTAGTCAAAAATGTATGGTATTTTAAGTGGTGCTTTTTCATCTCTCAAATAAGGAATTTTTTGAAGTGGGTTGTATCTTTCAGTAACTGTTATTCTGGCGTGGCCTTTCTTTTTCATTGGATAGCCACTATGCATTAATGAATTTATAGCTAAAACTGCTGAACCAGCTTCTATCTCCAATTCAATTCGTTCAAATTTCTTTACTATTTCGGGATCTATGTGCGTAAAATCTTTTGTCCATGCTTTGTTTCCAAGCGTGGGGTGTTCTAATCTATGATTAAAAAAACCATGTTTATGAGAGTTTTTATAAATTGCTAATCCTCCAGTATCTTGATTAGTATCGTATATTGGAGACCAAAGTAAAATTCCGTCCTTAGCGAATAAATTAGTTTCCTGATGAGGGTCTAATAAATAATCGTTAGTTTCATCATGCACGTGAATGCAAGGTCTTGCAGAAAAAACTACTTCGGTTTTAAAAAATTCTTTTATAAAATCTGTTACATCTTTTGAATGTAAATATTGATATAATGTTATATTATAGTTAGCTATATCATACCAATTTCCTTTTAGTTTAGGATTATATTCTTTAATTTGATAATATTTTTTTTGCAAATCAGTTTCATCATTTTTTTTTATATATTGAAAAGTTTTTAATAAAGACGTTTTGATTTCATTTAAACTTTCTTCATCAAAAAAGTTTTTAAATACATAATAACCATTATCTTTTATTTCTTTAATTATCTTTTTGTTATCCCAAATTCTTTTTTTCATTGATTAAAATTTAATTTTATATTTACTTAAAATCTCTTCACCTTTTTTAAATGAACTAAAATCTATTATATCATCTGTTTCCATGGTTATACCGAAACCTTCTTCTAATTCCGAAACAAGAGTCATGTGTCCGATAGAATCCCATTCTGGTATTTCATTATATTTTAATTCATCAGAAAATTTACTATTATCAATCGATAGAGATTTTGTAAAAATTTCTTGATATTTTTTTTTATTATCCATTTATTATATATATTCGTTTAAAATATCATCTACTATTTTTTCTGCTGTTAGTCTATGTTTTTCCAAAAGAAACTTATAACTTCCACCTTTGCTATAGGTATCTTTTATACCCAAAAATAATTGTTTTGGAGAAGATTTAAGCAAAGAATTATATTCAGCAATTGAGCTTCCCAATCCACCAACAATGTTATGTTCTTCTACCGATACAATTAACTTAGAACTCAACGCTTCCTCTATTGCTTTTTTATCTACTGGTTTGATTGTATGCATGTTTACAACTTTAACTGATATTTTTTTATTCTCTAAAATTTTTGCAGCTTCAAGACTATTATGAACCATTGAACCAGTGCAAAAAATTGTTATATCTTCACCGTCATTAAGTTTGATTGATTTCCCAATTTCAAAATCATAATCTTTTTCATATACAATTGGGTTATTTGAGCCTCCTGTTAATCTGATATAAGTTGATTTGTCAGAATTTACTGCTGCTTCAAGAGCCTTTACCGTTTCAAAAGAGTCAGCAGGAGAAATTATATTGATTTCAGGAATGGATCTAAGAACACCTACATCCTCAATACAACAATGTGTGTAGCCAAGAGTTCCTAATGCTAAGCCGCTTCCAATGCCTACCATGCACACCTTCTGTTTCATATACCCAATATTTACTTTTATTTGTTCACAACACCTAATTGTTTGAAAAGGAGCAAATGTTGTTGTTATAACATTATACCCCTCACTGGATAGACCTGCAGCCACACCAATCATATTTTGTTCTGCAATACCTAAATCTAAATATTTATCAGGATAAGTTTTTCTAAATCTATCTAATCCTGCAGATGTTGATACATCACAAGTTAAAATCATTAAATTATCAACTTCTTTTACTAATTCCAAAGCAGCTACACCAAATGTTGCCCTGGATCCTATAGTTGACCACATTTTTATATTTCTAGGGTTAAAGATCATTTATTTAGATTTTAATTCTTCCAAAGCGGTTTCATAAAGTTTTTTAGTTAATACCGAATGATGCCAATCATTGTTGTTTTCTGAAAAGGAAAAACCTTTACCTTTAACTGTTTTAGCAATGATAGCTATCGGTTTTTCCAAATTATTTTTTTTATTAAAAAATTCATATAATTGATCAATATCATGTCCATCTATTTCAACAGTATCCCAACCAAAACTTTCCCATTTTTTTTTTAAATTTTCTGAGTTCATAATATCCTTATTTGAACCTGTTTGCTGAAAACTGTTGTTGTCAATGATTGCATAGAGATTATTTAATTTAAAATGAGAAGCGGCCATAGCTGCTTCCCATACTGATCCTTCATTACATTCACCATCGCCTAAAATAACAAAAACATTATTATTTTTTTTCTTTTTTTGAATTGAAATAGAAACTCCAATTCCCAATGACAACCCCATTCCTAACGATCCGTTAGAAAAATCTATTCCAAGTTTTTTATTCATTATTGGATGACCTAAAAGATTGCTATCATTTTTTTCAAAAGTAGTTAATTCACTTTTTTTTATATACCCTATTTCACATAATGCTGCATAGTATGCTAAACATGCATGCCCTTTACTTAAAATAAATCTATCTCTTTCAGTCCATTCCGGATCTTTATTTATTTTCATTTTATATGAAAATAAGGTAGCTACAATTTCTACTATCGATAAAGCTCCACCAAGATGTGAACTGCTTGCTCCAGCAGAAAAAGCCATTTCTAAAATATTTTTTCTAAGTTCAAGAGAAAATTTCTTAATTTTTAAAACATCGATTTCTTTAGATTTCATTACATGCCTCCTGTTATGAAAATAGTTTCGCCTGTAATGTGATTAGATTGACCTGACGCTAAAAAAAGTGAAGCATTGGCAACATCATTTGGTTCTGCTGCTTTGCTTAAAGGTGTATTTTTTAATGCTTCTTCTACAACTTTCTGAGGTGTATTTTTCATCATATCTGTATTTACTAGACCAGGTGCTATTGCATTAACATTAATTTTATAATTACTTAATTCTTTTGATAAAACCTCTGTGAAAGATATTAAAGCTGCTTTACTTGGAGAATATGCGGCTCTTCCTGCATCAGATAAAATTGCGGCATTCGATGATATGTTAATTATTTTTGAAAAGTTATTTTTTTTTAATAATTTCAAAATTTTTTGAGTAAAATTTACTATAGAAAAAAAATTTATTTCAAAAACTGATCTGAAAGTCTTTAAAGATGTCATTTGAAAAAGGGACATTTGATTTATTCCAGCATTATTTACCAAAATATCAATTTCTTTTGTAATTTTTTTAATTTTTATAAATCCTTCGTCAATCTCGTTTTCTTTTTCAAGATCAAAACTAACAACATTAATCTTATTTCCGTATTTTTTGGACAAATTTTCAACTTTAGTTTTAAATTCTTCGCTATTTTTTCTTACGCATGCAATTACATTAGCTCCATTCTGAGAAAAGTTTTCTAGTACAGAAAGCCCAATACCTCGATTGCAGCCTGTGATAACTGCAGTTTTATTCTTTAATTGCATTTTAAATATAATCTTCTTTGGAAAAAATTTCTTTGGCCAATGCAGGTTTGAATATTGTTTGGCCACTTTTTGTCATAAATTTTTTGATAAATTCTTTGTCTTCACCAGCTAAACATAGATCACTATGATTTCTAAAATATTTAATCTTAAAACCATGATCTATTATTTCTTTTAAAGATTGCTCAAAAATATTACCAATTTTTATATGAACATATGGACAAACCAAGACATCACCTATTGGAGTCACATAAACTCTATTGACAGTTGTACAACCTAATATTTTTTCATGATTCCTATCGAAAGGATTCCAGATATTTCTAACTAAATTTTTATATTCTTTTCTAATTTTTCTTAAATACTCTCTATCTTTGTCGTCACAAATTATATCTTCAGCATTTTGCCACATACCTGAAGGTACAGCCACATTTAGTAATGTTCTATATTTTTGATCTCTTGAGTAATCTAATAATTGTTTAAAATGATCAGTGTTAGCATTGTAATGTCCTACGGTTATATTTAAGTATGGATCCATACCAGCATCCTTGACGTGTTTTAAGGCTTCAATAGCCCTTTTCCAAGAATCTTTTCTTCCTCTTAAATCATCATGGATTTTTTCATCCATGCTATCAATGCTTACTGAAACTCTACTAACTTTGTATTCTGCAAGTTTTTTTGCCATTGCTTTATCTAAATAAAACCCGTTAGTGGTCAGATACATGTAAAATCTTTCAGGTCTAATTGCTTCTAGAACTTCAAATAATTTTTTTGGTTGAAGCAGAAGCTCGCCTCCTTGTAAATCAAATTCAAAATATCCCAATTCATCTGCTTGATCCGCTAATCTTCTAATAGCATCTATATCAAGGTATTCTTTAACATGATCGCCTTTGGGAGAATTAGTAAAACAATACTTGCATCTTAAGTTACAAGCATTATTAAAATTTAAGTCTATACCCCTAGTTTTTGCTCCAACTTTTCCATCATTTTTTTGAACATAGTCATAAAAATCTTTTAATTTTTTAACTAATCTAGGTTTATTTAATAATGATGAGGCTATTGGCATTTATTTCACACTATACTTTTTAATTTCTTCAGGCAATATCAAGTTGAATTCAGCTTTACATGCAATCTGTTTTTCAATCAAGCCTAGTCCTTCACAAATTGCTATACCTCTGTTAAATCTTATTATCTTTGTTTCTATATAAAGCCTTGTTTTTGGGGTTATTTTTTTTAAAAATCTTAGATTATTAGCTCCAGTTAAATAAACAATTTTTCCTTTATTACCTGGAAGAGTCAATATTGACAACGCTGACATTTGTACTAAGGCTTCTATCTGCAACATACCTGGAACATTAGGGTCATTTTTCCAATGAACTTTAAAAAACCACTCATCAGAATCAAAATCTTTGTAACCTTTGGCACTTTTACCTGGAAGCACCTCAGTTGCATGATCTATCATTAAATATGGTTCTCGATTTTGTTGATATTCATATATTTTTTTTTTATCTAATTCCAAATGTGTCACTGAATTTCTACTCCTCTAGATAAAATATTTGGAATATTATACCCATCCCACAGTAAACCCATATTAAGTGATTGACCTATTGGAACAATACGGTCTATTCCTTTTAAATTATTTTTAAAAACAAAGTTTTTTAAAATCATTTTATCTACCCCATAGTATGTGAGTGTTTGATATTTATTGTTAATAAATTTCTTTAAATGATTTATATCTTTTAATTCGTATTCAAAAAAAAGTCCCCATTTTCCTCTAAAACTATCATTGTCTAAAGTTAATTTATTTAATTTTATTTTATAAATTAAATTTTCATAAGTTTTCACATTCGCTATATTTTTTAAATTTAGAATATATTTACACAAATTATTGTATTTTTCTGCAGGTGCAGACTCCGTTAATTCATATTTTATTTTAACAATGTTATACAATTCTTTCCAAAATAGTTCTTTTGAGTTCTTATTTTTTTTTCCAGTCCAAATAATAAGGTGTGGTGAAGAACAAGCATTCTGATCTACAAGATAGGTATCATTATAAAATTTTTTAACTAAATTTTTTAATTCAAAATTACTCAGATTAGATATTTTTGATTGGTCAATGATGCAAAAGGAATACCTATCAGCAAATGTTATATCTAAAGTTCTTTCATTAGTTTTAAATGATTTTATATCATTAATTGTTTTATCTCCACCCCAGATCAATCTTGCATTACAATTCATTGAAAAGTTTTTGGTTAGCAAATCATTATTTTTATATCTTATAATTGTAATTTTATTTTTTAAAAAAGTATTTTTTTTCTTTAAGATTTTTTGTATGATTTTACAAATAATTGTAATTTCTTCAAATTCTCTTGAAGGTGCTTTTACAATATTGGAATTTCCAGATAGCAATCCAAATATAAGTGAGTAAGCAAAATTCGTAGCTATATTAGATGGAGTTATGTGAAAAGCTAAACCTAATCCAATTTTATTATTGCTAGTTAGAAATTCTTTCTTAAGTTTTAAAATATTCTTTTTACGACACCAAAATGAAAGAGCTTTCAAATCAGGATAATTTTTTAAATCTTTTTTTAAAATTAGTTCATTGGACAAATTTTCTAAAAATTTAATCACATGTTCAGAAAAAGGTTCATATGGTTCTGAAGAGTATTTTGAATTTCCTACTAAATATTTTATATTATTCATTGTGCGTCACTACATCCTCTTATCTCAGATTTTTTTGCTCTACCATGAACTAGAAAGCTTTTTTTTCCGAAACATAAACTACAATTATTTTTTACAATGGAGCCCATATCCTCAGTTAATATGCTGTGGCCAGGATAACTTGTAGGCAAAATTGACAATAATTGAATAAAACCCTTTTTACCTTCAGGGAGAACTTCAAAATTTTTTCCTCTTATAATAACAGTGGAATATTTACTTGAATAAAAGTTTCCACATTTTTCACATTCTAAAAATATTGAGCCAGTTTGTTCAATAAGACCATAATAGTTTATAATTTTCAAAAAATTAAATTTCTTAAATAGTTCTGATTTGAAGATTTCATTATCAATTTTTTTATTTTCCATTTTTTTCCAGCCTCCACCATGTAATAAAATTCCATTTTCGAAATTCGAAATTATTTTTTTTTGATCTAATTTTTG
>Ga0233444_10006835_pt1 | contig 10092 bp, 10 predicted proteins | sample SI_124_October20_6_FD_182792 | JGI IMG/M metagenome (GOLD analysis project Ga0233444, IMG submission 182792) | Seawater microbial communities from Saanich Inlet, British Columbia, Canada - SI_124_October2016_10_MG | ecosystem: Environmental > Aquatic > Marine > Inlet | place: Canada: British...
TTTATCCATTAATGATTTTAAATTGTGGAGGTGTTTTTTTGATTTCACAAAGTCTCTAACCTCTAGATAAGTATAAGACATTATGTACTCAATATTTGCTTGGCAGTTTAAACATTCCTCCCCCAGAATTTTTATTTTTAAATTATTATAATAATTCTCAAGGATAATTACTAAATCGTTGTAGTTTTTCTCTATTGCATATTGAACTCTAATTATTTCAATGTTTTTTAAATGAATTTCAGGATGGTTCTTGTTAACATTCAAATTGTGTAAGCCAGTAAAGCTATTTTTAAAGTCTTTATTAGAAAAATTAACGTCTCCATTTTTAATTTTTTCAATTAGAAGATTTTTCATTTGAATAAAGTAAAGCTGAAATTCATCTACCTCGGCTTGTTTTTTCTGAAGCTGTAATATGTTTTTTTTGATTATTTTAAAATCTCCCTGAGGATAGTAGGGCAGAATTTTTAATTTAAGTCTTTGGATTTTTAAGCTCAATAAGAAATCATTAGAATTACTAGACTTATTTTCCTCTTTGGTAAGTACAGACCAAGCTTCGGAATACTTTTTATAATCTATGAAGTATTTTGCTAATATTAGAATTTTGTCTTTTGAAGGAGATTTTGATTTGTCTTCAGAGTTTTCTAAAATCAAAAAATTAATAAGCTCCTTAGTAATTCTTTTTCTAGTTGCATGGTAATTTGGATCTCCTTTATAGGTTAGTTTTTTATAACTGTTTGATTTGTAATGATTGTTAAGTTCTTCAAAAAGTTTGACATCTTTTCTAAAGCTTGATGGCCTTTTTCTAGAAAAAAATTTAATAAAATTTCTCTGAGTTTTTTTGGAAAACGTAGTTGATATCTCTTTTATTAAATCCAATTAAAAATATTTAAACAATTAATAATTTATTAGATAATGTTACAAAAATAAATAATGTTATATACATTAGAGGACAACTTTAAATATGAAATACACTCTTATCACTGGAGCAAGTCAAGGAATGGGGCTAGAAATGGCTAGGGAATGCGCCAGTTTGGGCAGAAATATTTTACTTATTTCTTTGCCAAAAGAAAATTTAAAAATATTATCTGAAAATATTTGTGAGAAATTTAATGTTCAAACTGACTATTATGAAATTGATTTAACTGAAGCCAAAAGTGCTGAAGAAATTTACAACTGGGTGAAGAAAAAAAATTATTCAATTGATTTTTTAATTAATAATGCTGGCTTTGGTGGCGTTGGAGCATTTGAGGATTATACCTTAGCATACGTAGAGAAAATGATAGATCTCAACATTAAAGCTACTACTAGAATGACCCACTATTTTATTCCAGAGCTGAAAAAAAATTCTCCATCTTTTATCTTGAATAATGCTAGTATGATAGCAAATTTTCCATGTCCTTATAAATCTGTTTATGCTGCTTCAAAAGTATATGTAAAATATTTTACTGAAGCTTTGAGAGTGGAGTTAGAGAGTTTTGGAATTAGTGTGAGTCTACTTCAGCCAGGAGCAACTCCAACAAATGATGTGGTAAAAAATCAGATCCAAAAAGGAGGATTTATTGCTCGTGTTTCTGTTACAGAGGCCCACAAAGTGGCTAGAAAAGCTGTTAGAAATACTTTAAAAGGGAAACCTGTTATTATTCCTGGCTGGAAAAATAGAATGTCTTTAAGGTTTTTAAAAGTCTTGCCCTACAGCTTACTTCAAATAGCCATTCTAAGAAGCTATAAATCAATGCAAAACAACTAAAAATATACTTTTTTTTTGTGTCAAAAAACTGATATACAGCATTTTAATTAATGTAAAACGCTATTTAAAATGTCTTTATTTTATTTTAATTTAAATGTCATTATGCTTTTTTTATTTAATTTTGCTTTAAAATTTATATCATGAAAAACTTATATAATTATCTATCTTTTATACTTTTTAGCATCGCATCATTAAGCTTCAATGCTCAATCCAAATCAGCTGCAGTTTTAAGCGTATATACACAAAGTGCAAAGATAAGCCCTGAAATGGCGGAGAGCGTTCTTAGGGTTGAAATGACAAAAACAGAGCAATTCAATGTCATAGACAAATTAGATATGATTGAAATTTTAGAAGAAAATGAAATTGATGTATCCAATTGTTATGGAAAAAAATGTCTTTTGAGAGTTGGAAAAAGTGCAGGAGTAGATAAAGTAATAACTGGTTCCATAGAAAATTTAGGCAAAAAAATAGTTGTTACTGTTAAAATTTTAGATGTCGCCTCTGAAAGTTATGGTAAGATTGCCATTGAAGAGTTTATAAATCTTGATGCGGAGATTCAGAGCATGGTTAAAATTGTAGTTAATAAAGCTTTAGGAATTGAAAATAGCCAAGAGATATTAAATACTCTTGTTTATTTCAACCAACCCCCAATAACTCCAACCACATATTTAAAAAATAACGGCCCTAGAATGGGACTCTCTTTTGTAACTGGCAATACTGCAAAAATACTATCTGCCTCAAAGGCTGACGGTGGCCTTGGAATAAATAGCCCTGTAGTAATGTCTCAAATTGGTTATCAATTTGAAGGGTCTTATTTAAGTGCTGGAGATTTTCAGGCATTATTAGAAGGTTTAATTTTTATTACTGGTGTAGAAAAAGGTTTATTTAGTCCATCCCTTGCCTTACTAAATGGATTTAGAAGTTCTAAAAATGGTTGGGAATTTGGTTTTGGCCCTACATTTAGAATATCTTCTACTGCAGAAGGGTATTATACTGTTGACGCCAACGGAGAATATGACGTAATTGATGATTGGAATTATAGAGCTGATGGAAACTGGCAGGGAGAAACCCCAGTTTTTGAATACAGAACTGATTTTTCAGGATACAGTAATCCTAGAATTAAAACCGGATGGGTTTGGGCACTTGGTAAAACTTTTCACTCTGGATATTTGAATATTCCCGTAAATCTTTTTTATTCGAGTGGTAGCGAAGGCGGATATCTTGGCCTTTCAATGGGATTCAATATTGGTAAAAAAGAATAATTTTTGAGGAAATTAATTTGGTTGCTAGCCTTAATTCCTATAGTGAATTTGGGGCAAAAAGTTGGAGACTCTATAAGTTTTAAAACAATTTATAATAGTGTTTATCATGGCACTATTGAGAGGATAGATTCTGATGGTTATTTTTTTAAAAGTAAAAAAGACAGAGTTCTTTATTTAAAAAATTCAGAAATAAATAGCTTTCAAACATTTCCGCGTTCTTTAAATAATTCTGCTAAAAACAAAACTAGTTTAAAGAATCTAGAAAATGATGTGCCAAGGAGAATTTCAAATGTTGTAAAAGAACCAGAAAACAACTTAATTGATATCAATATGTTAGGTTCCTATGTTGGTGAAGAAATTATTATTTTTCTAAAAGACGGACGAGAACTAAAAGGAAAAATTATTAAGATTTCTTATAAAATCGATGTGTTTGGTAATCAGCAAGAAGTTATTAAATTTCTAAATTCAATAAATAAAATGAATATCTTGACTACTGAAATAGAAAAAGTTCAACACATTAAATAGGTTTTACCAGCTTTTTAATTGTAAAAAGCATTTAATATCCCATCTTTATTAAAACAACAATTATGTATAAATTATCCAATATATTTTCTTTAATAATACTTACTTTTAGTCTTTTTTCATGTGCTAATAAAAATGCTAACCAAAAAACAAATGAAATAGTGATTGCCAAGCAAATTCCTTTGGAGGATTTTTTCAAAAATCCAGAAAAATCTAGTTATCAGATATCTCCTGACGGAAGCTTTTATTCTTTCATGGCTCCCTACAAAAACAGAATGAATATATTTATTCAAAAAATTGGTGATTCTTCTGCCACTCAATTAACTTTTGAAGAAGCGAGAGATATTGCAGGGTATTTTTGGCCCAATAACGAACAAATTGTCTTTTTAAAGGACGAAGCAGGAGATGAGAATTTTCATTTATTTGGTGTTAATATTGATGGATCTAATCCTATTAGCTTTACAGATTTTGAAGGAGTAAGAGCACAAATTATTGACGATCTTCCAGATCAAGAAGGTTTTGTAGTAATTGGCCTAAACAAGCGAAATAAACAAGTCTTCGATCCATACAGACTAAACCTTAAAACTGGTGAAATATCCATGCTGGCAGAGAATCCAGGTAATATTCAAGGGTGGATGTTTGACCATGATGGAAAGCTAAGAATAGCTACTGCAATTGTGGATGGAGTGAATCAAAGCATTCTTTACAGAGAAAACGAAGAGGATGAGTTCAAAACAATTATTACTACAAATTTTAAGGAAGGTTTTAATCCTCAGTTTTTTACTTTTGACAACAAAAATATCATTGGCTCTTCAAATTTAGGAAGAGATAAATCTGCAATTGTTGAATTTGATCCCATTACTGCTAAAGAAGTTAGAGTACTTTATGCTAATGATGATTATGATGTTAATGGAGTGGGTTATTCAAGAAAAAGAAAAGTAATTACTGCAGCTTACTTTGAAAGCTGGAAAAGTGAAAGATATTATTTTGATTCTACATCCAAAAAAATATTTGAAAAAATTCAAAATCAGCTTGCGGGATATGAAATAGGAATTACTGGAGTTAATAAAGACGAAAATATACTAATTTTAAGAACCTACAGTGACAAATCTTTAGGAGCATATTATATATATAATTCTGAAGACGATAAAATGGAAAAGATAGTAGATGTTAGCCCTTGGATAGATGAAAATGAGATGTCCAACCAGTTGCCAGTAGATTACCAATCAAGAGATGGATTAAAAATAAACGGTTATTTAACTTTACCTAAGGGTTACAATATGGAAAATGCTAAAAATTTACCTGTTGTAATTAACCCTCATGGTGGCCCTTGGGCAAGAGACAGTTGGGGTTTTAACCCAGAAATACAGTTTTTGGCTAATAGAGGATATGCTGTTTTACAAATGAACTTTAGAGGCTCTACAGGGTATGGTCGTAAGTTCTTTGAAGCATCTTTCAAAAAATGGGGCAGAGAAATGCAAGACGATATTACAGATGGTACACAATGGTTAATTGACAAAGGGATAGCAGACAGCACTAGAATTGCAATTTATGGTGGCAGTTATGGCGGTTATGCTACTCTTATGGGTCTTGTAAAAGAGCCAAAAATGTATGCCGCTGGGGTAGACTATGTTGGTGTTTCAAACATGTTTACTTTCATGAAAACCATTCCTCCATACTGGGAGCCAATGCTAGAGATGATGTATGAAATGGTTGGTGATGTAGAAAAAGATAGCACTATGCTAAGAGAAGTTTCTCCAGTTTTTCATGTTGATAAAATTAAAGCTCCACTTTTTATTGCTCAGGGAGCCAACGACCCAAGGGTAAATGTAGATGAGTCGGATCAAATGGTTAAAGCTATGAAAGAAAAAGGCGTGGAAGTTGAATATCTAGTAAAAAAAGATGAAGGACATGGCTTTAGAAACGAAGAAAATAGATTTGAGTTCTATAGAGCAATGGAAAAATTTCTTTCCCTACAACTTTCAAAATAGGCTAATATTTAACAACTCCCAACAAGGAAAATAGGGAATCCCTATTTTGGAAATAGTTGAATTACCCCGTTTCCATCAATCTGAGCAAACCCTAAATAGCCTTTATATTTGGCTCCAGGACATTTGTATGTAGTAAAATTTACAGAACCATTTTTAGAAGAAGAGTGTTTCATTATTTTATTGTATTCGCAAGTGCTTTTTATTTCAGAAACAATCTGATCGTAATAACATGGTTTGCCTTTAGCTCGTTTTCTAGAATATTCTAAATTACTTTGCTCAAAATAGAATTCTCCGCTAAGAGTTGTAAACTCCGCCCAGTCTGTAGCTTCCATTTTGTCTTTGGATAAGCCTTTGCCGTAATAAAGTTTTTCAGATGTAGAATTGCCTTCAGAATAACCTTTTTCAATAACTGTTTTTAAAAATAAATCTTGATTTTTAATTTTAATAATATCACTAAAGGTAAGTTTATCCTGGGCCATTAGGAGGGAAGGAAGTATTAATAGAAGGGAAAATATTTTTTTCATTTCAGTAATTTTCATAAATCTACAAAAATCCAACAAACAATTATTAAAATTAAATGAAGAAAACTTGTGCTGTATAATAGATTATTAATCCTAAAAAGAATGGGTAACCTATAAAGAGCCATAAAAAATCAATTACTTTCATATTTTTTAACCATATGTTTTTTTTAATGTTCATTAACAAATCGTACCAAGTCATTATAGAAAAAAATTGAATAATAGCATTCAATATAATTGCGAAAAAAAGCAGGAAAAATCCCGCTAGAATTAGATTGATAAAATTCATTTATGGTCTAAATATTAAAAGAAATATACTCACAAGAGATGCCATCAAAAGTGGAACTAGAATTAACAATGGGACAGTTGCTGAGAATTCCCAACTATAGGTAGACCAAGATAAGGCAATTGTTTCAAGACATGAAGCAAGGAGCACTACGTCATATAGCTTTTTCTCCTTAACTGGGTTTGAAGAAGCAAGGAGTGCCCCAATTCCATTTACAGAAATAAGGGCAGCACCTAAATTTCGTAGCCAGGCTATGTTTTCAAAATTTGCACCCTCTAGTTCGGCATACAAATAAGGGTTAATAAAGAATATAAAACCCATCAATAAACTTGACCAACCACAAACTTTTAGTGTACGTATGGTCCAAATCAATGTTTTATGAAATTTCCATGGGTAATTTCAGTGCCATCGTTGTAAAAGTGTTTTCCAGAAACGACGTACCCATTTTCCATTATTTGTTCAGACCATTTATGGCCACTTTTGTACCACTCTGTTCTTAATCCATGCATAGCACCATTTTTATAATTGACTTCAAGTTTGATATTCCCATTATGGTACCACTCTTTAATAAGTCCGTCAAGATTATTTTTAACATAATGACCCTCTTTTAACAATTGTCCTTTGTCATCCCAATATCTAAACTCCCCATCTTTAAAGCCATTGCTATATGATATTTCGTCTTTAAGGTTGCCACTTCTAAACCATTCTTTGTGAATGCCATCTCTTAACCCATTTTTAAAAGTGCCTATTTCTCCGTGTTCATTATAAACTATTCCAGAAATCTTATGCATGTCCTTTTTAAGAAACATAGTATCGTGGTCCATGGTAACTTCTTTTTCTGGATAACGCTGCTGACTAAGGCAGTTAAAAGTCAAGCATAAAATAAATACTATAAAAAAGTAGATAGATTTCATATTACTAAAATAAAATGATTCATTAAATTAACAAATACTATTCCAATATAAAGTTGAATTATAAAATATTAATCATAAATAATATCATTGATCTTTATTCTCAGCTATTTTACTGTAAGATTTAATTGCTTTAAAATAAAGAAACATCGCTAAAATAAGTAATAAATGTCCAAAGTCATTTTTATCAAACCAAGGATGGAGATTAATTTTAAAACTTATAAATATCCCTGAGGGAATTAACAGCAGAACTCCATAAATCATAAAAACAAAGTTTTTATCTATTTCTTTTCTGTATTTATTTCCTAGAATAGCAAGAGAAAAAACAAATCCTATTGCCGAATTAATTGCGGGTATTCTTAGGCCAATAGAATGATCTTTAGACATATCAATAGCGTAAAAAACACCAAGTTCTAAAATTAATGCAAGAACTAATTTAAAGAGGCTCAAATTCTTCCAAATTACTTTTGAGCTAGACTTTAATAAGCTTAACATTGCTCTTTCGACAAAGAAAACACAGAAAATTCCTAGTATCCAAGGTAAATATTTACCATTAAAGCCCCAATATTTGAACATTAGATGCCCGATTCCACCAAGAAACATATCAATTCCAAAAAGCAAATAGAAATATCTCCAATTTTCAAAAAACTCTGAAGAGGAACTAAATTTTTTGGTTTTTGAAGCTAGTAATAATGCTACTATTAGTATTATACTGTCGCCGATAAATGCATTGGGTTCTACTAGGTCAAAGCCAAATAAAGAAATTTCTATTTTATCAAAATCTTTTCCAATAAGCACCTTTACTCACTTTTATCTATGAATTTATCCAAGTTGCTCAAAATTATTTTTTCTACCAAAATGGGAAATCTTGCTTGAAGAAACTTATTTAATTTTCCAATAGGTGTAAGAGTAGTAATAAATTTTCTTTTTTGAATATTATTAATTACTTTTTCAGCTACTCTTTGAGTGGAATCAACTTTGGAAGAATCTCTATTTTTTAAAACTATTTTAGTTCCATCTGATGAAATAGTTTCTTTATTGTGTTCAATTTGAGTGATGCCAACTAGGATTAAACCAACATGAATATTATTCTGCTTTTCTTCAATTCTGATAGATTCGGCAATAGCTCTTAAAGCCATTTTTGAAGAACTGTAAGCAGACAAATAGGGCAATCCTCTAATCCCTGCAAGACTAGAAATAAATACTAGACTTCCTTGAGTTTTCCTAAGCTCTTTTAAAGCTGGAATTGTAGGATTAATAGCTCCTAAGACATTGCTTTCAAATACGGTTTTATAAACCTCTGGATTTAAATCTGCAACATTTCCTCTCATAGAAACACCAACATTATTAATCAAAATATCCAATTTGCCAAACATCTTCAGGGCTTGACTGACCATATCTTTGGATTGATTAGCAATAGAAACATCACAACAAACAGAAATGACGTTGTTGTGAATTTTTTTAAGCTCTTTAGTGGCCTGTTCTAACCTTGAAGAGTCTCTTCCATTTAAAACTATAGATACCCCTTTTTTAGCCAACTCAATAGCTATGGCCTTACCTATTCCTCTGCTAGAACCTGTAACTATTGCAACTTTTCCATCAAGATTATTCATTATTTTTGAAATTGCATGTCAGGATGAAATTTTAAAGCTGTAAATGTATTGGTCCAAGCAATTACAACATGAACAATAAATGCTATCCAAATAGTTCCAGAACTTATGGTTAATAAACACAAGGCAAAACCTAAGGGGATTGCTCCAATAGTTTCATCCAAGCCTTTTGGAATATGTGTTGCAGAATAGAGAGCAATATTTATAGCTATTGCTGGCCACATTCCTAGTGGCTCTATAAGAGGAATTAATAACACTCCTCTAAATAAAAATTCATATCCAAAAAGATATAAAAACCATCCTAAAGCATTAATAAAAAGCGTTTTTTTGGACCAAACTTTGGCCCTTATTTGAGGATAATTTGCAAGATTTTTTGGCTTCTGTGCGGATAAATAAGTCAAAGGAACTATAATGGCTGATAGAACAAAAATCCAAAAAAGAGAAAATAGAGAAGTTTCGTAAATTAAGGTTAATCCAAGATCTGCTAATGTTATTTCTGGTAAAAAAATTAAGCAGATAATTGTTGGAAATATTCCCATGAAAAAAAAACCAAAATATTTGGTGAAAAAAATATGTTTTAAAGATGCTTGATCATAATCGTACTTATTATAAAATATACTCTTTATTTTCTCTGACTTTGAAGTAAACCAATAAATAGAAAAAAAGACTAGTGTTAATAATATAGGTAAGCAGATTTTTAAATCTAAGGCTGTCCAAGTCCAATCTATAGTGAAATGGGTCATTTGAATTTTTTTTTATATAAAAGGTCTAAATAAAGACTATAAATGATGAAAACAAAATTATTAGTTAGAATATAATTATGAAATTATTGTGATTTAATTATTAAATACACAACCACAAATGAACATTACTAGTAGCTAACGACCTTGAATAGAAAGCTTGTCTATTAACTATTGTTGGGGTTTTTACGACCGTGATAGTTTTTTTCTTTTTTAGTGATTCTTTCATTTCATGCAACCTTATCGATTTTAAGGCTGGGATACAGTTTTTGTTTAGCTAACCTTAACAATACGAGCAATTTAGCTAAACTAATGAATAAGCTTTTGAAGAAATATTGAAACAGTTTGTAGACTATTTTTAAAAATTATAATTAATTAAAAACTAAATATTATCCTTTTATTATTTCCCAAATCTTAGGCTCTCCATCAAAAAAAGAACAATCAACATCTCTTTTTTCTAAAAATTCAACAATTTGTTTTTTTAATGATCCTTCAATGGTATTAG
>Ga0233444_10006837_pt1 | contig 10091 bp, 3 predicted proteins | sample SI_124_October20_6_FD_182792 | JGI IMG/M metagenome (GOLD analysis project Ga0233444, IMG submission 182792) | Seawater microbial communities from Saanich Inlet, British Columbia, Canada - SI_124_October2016_10_MG | ecosystem: Environmental > Aquatic > Marine > Inlet | place: Canada: British...
CGGATTTACTATTGGTACAGGTTCTAATTTAGTATCTAGTTCAAATACATATACTTTAACTAATTTAAATTCTGCAAATAATTATGATGTTTATGTTCAAGCAATATGTTCTCCTACTGAGGTTAGCTTGTGGGTTGGGCCATTAAATTTTACTACTCTTGAAGTTTGTCCTAGCCCAACTAATTTGTCTGATAGTAACACTACTGCAAATAGTGCTGATTTATATTGGACAGTGGGTGGTAGTGAAACAAGTTGGGTAATAGAATATGGAACTTCAGGTTTTTCCCAAGGAAGTGGAACTGTTGTTTCTGCAACAACTAATCCATATGTTTTAACAGGATTAGTTTCTTCTACAGATTACGACTACTATTTAAAAGCAGATTGCGGAACAGATACTAGTTTTTGGGCAGGTCCCCATTCATTTACAACTGCATTCCAATGTCCTGCAAATGCTGTTTGCGGAACATATAATAGTGGAGATATTCCATCTGATTTCGATTATTTAGCCAATGGTCAAGTATCTTCTTGCCCAGCGACAATTGATGTTGTAATACCAACTGGGTATGTACTTGACAGCATACAAACAATGTATGATATTACTGCAACCGGTGGAGCTTGGATGAGTGAACAAAGGTCTAGAATATTTGTACCTTCAATTGGATTAGGAGAACAAGTTTCAGCCTCTGGGACAGGAGGAAGTCTTGCAGGAACTGAGAGTTACTCTAGAATGACTAATTTTTCTTACGGATTTAACGCAACAGATACGGTTTCCATAGAAATGCATGCTGGAAGAACATGGGGGGGGTCAGGATGTAATACTACATTCAATTATGTGGATAATGGATCTTGGATGGTAATTGCTTACTATGGTTTAGCCCCAAGTTGTCCATCTCCCTATGGAATTGCAATTAGCAATTTAACTTCAACTAGTGCTGATGTTTCTTGGGTTGCTCCAAATAACACAGATACTACATATAACTTACAATATGGAACTTCTGGCTTTACACCAGGAACAGGAACCTCTTCTATTGTAAATGGAAACACATCATATTCAATAACTGGTTTAATTGGTTCAACTACTTATGACTTTTATATTCAAACATTATGTAATTCTGGAGACTCAAGTAATTTAATAGGGCCAATTAGTTTCACTACATCGATTCAAGGTCCTTTGGGAGTGACTTGTACAACTGGAAATCCTGGGACTATTTTTTCTGAAGATGCAGAAAACGGTCAAGGTTTATGGACAGGAAATTTTGTTACTAGCGGTTTTGGATGGACGTTAAATTCTGGACCTACTGGTTCTTTTGGAACAGGTCCAAATGCTGCGCATAGTGGAAGTAATTATTTATACTTCGAAACTTCTGGTGCTAGTTGGCCAATGAATGGAGCTATTGTATCTCCAATGATAGATTTATCAAATGCTTCTGGTGATGCAGAACTTTCGTTTTGGATTCATGCCTATGGAGCTGACATAGGAACATTAAATGTTGGTGTTAGCAATGACAGTGCTACTGGAATATTTACAAATATTTTTTCATCTATTGGACAAATACAAACTTCTAATGCTGATTCTTTTATTAATGTTGGAGTTAACCTTGCTAGCTATATTGGACAAAATATATACCTAGAATTCGACTACACATCAGGAACTTCTTTTGCAGGTGATATAGCAATTGATTTAATTGAAATAAATACTTGTTTGGGATGTCCTGCTCCTACTGCATTATCTGCCTCAAATTTAACTGCAAATTCTGCTGATCTTTCTTGGACTGCAGGAGGTACAGAAACAACTTGGGATTTAGAGTATGATTTTTCTGGGTTTGCACAAGGAAGCGGAACGGTTCTTTCAGTGAGTTCAAATCCTTACAATTTATCAGGTTTAAATCCTGCTTCCAGTTATGATTATTATCTTAGAGCTGATTGTGGCAATGACTCTAGTGTCTGGGTTGGCCCTTATACGTTTACTACACCATGCGTAACTGTTAATGCACCTTATCAACAAAACTTTTCGTCTGGTAATCTACCAAATTGTTGGTCTCAAAGTGTAATAACTGGTGATGGGTGGCGATTTACAGGAATACCAGGGTACGATGCAGCAAATAATGGTCGAGCTGCTGGGACTTACGCTTGGATAGATTTTTCTGGAACTGACCAAGGTACCGTTATGGAAGTTATTCCAGTTGATGTTTCTAATTCTACAACACCAATTATTGAGTTCGACTATTTTAATTATAATTCTATTAATTCAACACCTGCAAACCTATTATTTGTTGAAGCTTTTGACGGTGCTAATTGGGTGTTAGTTGATTCTATTCAAGATAATTCCTTACCAGGATGGAATACTTACAATTTCTCATTATCTGGCTTTAGTGTTGCTGGAGTGGTTTCAGTTAGATTAAGAGGAGAGTCTGGTGGTTCTTCTCAAGATTTTTACAATGATATCTTAGTGGATAATTTATACATCGGTAATCCAGCTACTTGTCCTCAATTACTTTCCAATTCAATAAATTTGGATTCATCAGGGACAAATTTTGTTAATGTTTCTTGGTCTGGTGGAAATAACGCTAATCAGTGGGAAATTGAATATGGTATTACTGGATTTAATTTAGGTAATGGTAGTTCTGTAATATCTATTGATTCTAATTATTCAATTACAGGACTCAATCCTTTAACATCTTATGATGGTTATTTAAGAGCAATTTGTGGAGCTGGTGATTCAAGCTTGTGGATTGGTCCTTTTTCTTTTACTACACTTTTTGAATGTCCTCCTAATGCAGTATGTGCGACTTATAATTCTGGTGACATACCTACAGATGACCTTTATTTAGGTCAACCGTTAGGATCATCCGCATGTCCAGGTGTCTTAAGTCTAACAATTCCAACTGGAAATGTTATCGATAGTGTAAGAACTTTCCTAGATATAACTGCTGCAAATGGAGCTTGGATGAGCGAACAAAGGCATAGAGTTAAAATTGATGCTCCTAACGTGCCAATTGGCCCTCTGAGATTTGGTCTAAACGGAAACGCTGCAGGAACAGAATCTTATGATTATTCTTTTAATTCAATGTTTGGATACAATATTGGAAATACTGTTAACTTTGAATTACATGCCGGTAGAACCTGGTCTTCAGGAGGATTCAATGGTTGTTTAACTTATAACAATAAGGTTGATAGCTCTAGTTGGACTGTTGTTGCCTATTATGGCTCACCGCAATCTTGTGCAATAGCTTATAACTTAGCTACAAATAATATTTCTAATACTGTTGCTAACTTAAGCTGGACTTCAGGATCAGTTAATGATTCATTGTGGCATGTTTACTTGGTTCCAGATACTATACCAGGAACATCAATTGTTCCGGATTCTAGTCACTTAATAGTTTCAACTAATGATACATTATCGTTAACTGGTCTTAACCCAAGTTCTGATTATTTGGTATACGTTAGAACTATGTGCTCTGCAACTGACTCAAGTATTTTGAGTAGTCCATTATCATTTTCAACATATCCTGACTGTCCAAATCCAGGAATTTTATCATTATCAAATAAAACTTTAAATAGTGCTGATATTTCATGGTTACCTAATTATTTAAATACTTTGGTAAATTTTGAAATTGAATACGGTCTTACTGGATTTACACCATCAAATGGAGTTATTGATACTACTAGTTTTACAACGTACTCATTAACTGGCTTAGATACTTTGACTAATTATGACTTTTATGTAAGATCTATTTGTGACACTAATAATATTGTCTCAGGACCATTTACATTTACCACGTTGGAGTATTGTCCTGAACCAGATAGTTTGATTATCTCAAATATTACTATTAATTCTGCAGATTTTAATTGGGTTGCCGGTTTGGTCGAAAATGAATGGAATGTTGAGTACGGACCTTCTGGATATCCTTTTGGATCTGGAACTTTAGATACAACTTATGTTGCAAACTATTCAATTACCAATATTCCTACATCTGGTGGTGGTACTAGTTATGACTTTTACCTAAGAGGGCAATGTTCTGTAGATGGTAGCGTATGGACTGGACCTTTTACGTTCACAACTTTACCTACATGTACTAGCCCTGACAGTTTAAGTGTCTCTAATATAAATGCATTTTCTGTTGATCTTTCATGGATTGCTGGATCTTTAGCACTATCATATAATATAGAATATGGTCCTGTTGGATTCCCAATAGGTTTTGGATTTATTGATACATCAAATACAACTTCGTTAACTCTATCTGGATTAAATGCATCTTCTTCATATGAAGCATATGTGCAAAGTAATTGTGGTGTAGGTGATTCAAGTATATGGATTGGCCCGGTCTCATTTACCACTGGAAATAGTTGTCCGAATCCAGATTCATTAAGTGTTTCTAACATAGGAATAACAACTGCTGACCTTTCATGGATAGCAGGTGGAACAGAAACAGAATGGAATGTCGAATATGGACCTGCAGGTTTCCCACAAGGGTCACCAAATATTCCTAATGTTTACACAAGTGTAGTTACAACCAATACATATACAATAACTGGTCTTTTAGATGGTGTTAATTATGACTTTTATGTCCAAGCTAATTGTGGGGCAGGAGACTCAAGTGATTGGGTTGGTCCAATAAGTTTCACAACTATTCCTTTTTGCCAACAACCAACTGCATTATCAGCGGATAGTATTACCTCATCTTCTGCTAGATTGTCATGGTTAGCGGGTGGTACAGAAATCGAATGGAATGTAGAGTATGGAGTTACTGGATTTCCACAAGGAACAGGTTTTGGTGTCATAGTTCCTTTTATAAACAATTACAACCTTAATGGATTAAGTGATGGAACAACCTACGATTATTATGTTCAAGCAGTTTGCGGGGTTTCTGATTCTAGTATTTTTTCAGGCCCTTATACATTTACAACTTGCCAAGATCCTGATACTATAACTGTTTCTAGTTGTGTTTCTTACAATTGGAATGGAAATGTATATAATACTTCTGGAACATATGCATATTCTTATTTACCGATTCTGGGATGTGGTGATACAGTGGTTGATATACTTAATTTAACAATTGGTAGTAATTACTCAACTATAGACACAATATTTGCTTGTGATTCATTTAGCTGGAATGGTAATAACTATACAACTAGTGGTACATATACAGACTCTATTCAAACAACTATTGGATGTGATAGTATTATAACATTAACATTAACAATCAACAATTCCTCAATAATTCAAGATAATCAAACTTCTTGTGATAGTGTATATCTTTGGAATGGTAATCAGTTAAATTTAACAGGGTCATACTTAGATACTCTTCAGTCAATTAATGGTTGTGATAGTGTTGTAAAGCTTAATCTTACTTTAAATTCTAGACCATCTAGTTTGACTTCACAAGTGATTTGTAAAGGAGATAGTTTAAAGTTTGGTGCAATGACCTACACGTTAGCCGGTATGTATACTGATACTTTACAGTCTTCTATAGGTTGTGATAGTTTAGCTATACTAGATCTTACAGTTACAGAGCTAACTGTTTCAATAGATACTTCACAATTTAGTTTAGTTGTAAATGTAACTGGAGGATTAGCACCATATAGTTATTTATGGAGTAATGGTGATTCTATTTCAACAATTATTCCGGATACAGTTGGTATATTAAATTTAATAGTAATAGATGGAAACGGTTGTATATCAGACACTATAAGCTATAATGTGACATCTACTTCTGTTGACATAATATACAATAGCTTTGACATAGTTAATATATATCCTAATCCTAGCAATGGTCAATTTGTTATCTCAAATTCTGATATAATGAGAGACATCATTATAACAGATTTAAGAGGGAAAAACGTATATACTAACAAAAATTTAAATAGTAATTATTTAAATATTGAATTAGATTATTTAGATAGGGGAATGTATTTAGTTAATATTATTTCAAAAAATGGGATAATTACAAAATCTGTTATTATTCAATAATAAATAACATAATTTAATTTAGCTTAAAAGGTTGAAGTAAAATTTACTTCAACCTTTTTTTTTTATAAAAAGTAAATTTAAATTAGATAATTGAGCGCAATTGAAAAATTAATCAAAGAATATAGTGAAAGCTACCAAAATAAGACTAACAAATTTGTTCACTGGTTTTGTGATCCAGCGATTTTATTTAGCATCATTACTTTAGTTTGGTTTATCCCACTAGGCACTTTAGAGTTTGTTAAAATAAATGACATTAAATATATTAATTGGGCAGCCATACCATTAGTTTTAGTATTTATATTCTATAATAAATTACCATCTGCAAAAATATCATTTGGAATATTGTTGTTGATTTCAAGTTCATACTATGGTCAAGAAATGAAGGGAACCCAATTGATCTCATTAAAAAAAAATAACTATTCAGCTATGTGTGGTCCTATTGTAACAACATAAAAACAGTTGATTATATAGGACAATTTAAGGAGACTATTGATGCTAGCAATCTTTCAAAAAACATATACTTTTTACAAGTTAAAATATCTGACAAATTGTATAATAAAAAATTAGTGCTCATTAATTAGTTTAACTCAATTAAGTTATTTTTATAAATTAAAGGTGTAATTAATTTATTAGAATGCGTAAAATTGAAAAATTAATAAAAGAATATGGCGAAAGCCATCAAAATAAGACTAACAAAATAGTTCACTGGTTTTGTGTTCCAGCGATTTTCTTTAGCATCATTGTTTTGGTTTGGTGTATTCCATTAGGACCTTTATATTTATTTAAAATAAATCATTTTAAATATATTAACTGGGCGACTTTGTCAATAATTTTAGTGCTTTTATATTATATATTGTTATCTCCAAGATTAACATTTGGAATGTTTATTTTTTCCGTTGGTTGTTTGTATTTAACTAACATAATTGAGAATATTATATTAAATGAAAATCTAAAGGTTTCACTATGGATGATAGCATTGAGTATATTTGCTTTTTCTTGGATAGTTCAGTTTTTAGGTCATAAAATTGAAGGCAAAAAACCATCTTTTTTAAAAGATATTCAATTTTTATTAATTGGACCTGCATGGCTAATGCATTTCATATATAAAAAATTAAACATTAAATACTAAAAAATATTCTAAACTTTTGCTGCACTACGAACTGCTTGGTCTATTGCTTTCTTAGCATCTAGTTCAGACGCATGAAAGGCTCCGCCAATTATTTCTGTATTTGGATTTTGTTCTTTGCAAGAGTCAAATATCTTATTATTACTTAACTGTCCAGCACAAATCACAATATGATCAACATCTAATATAAATTCCTTATTATTCTTAAAATAGTTTAGTCCTTTGTCATCAATTTTATTGTACTTAACACTGTTAATCATTTTTACATCTTTATTTCTAAGAGAAAATCTATGTATCCAGCCAGTTGTTTTTCCTAATGAAGCTCCTACTTTACCACTTTTTCTTTGGAATAAATATATTTGTCTTTTAGTTTCTAATGGTTTAGGCTTGACTTTCTGAATTCCTCCTCTAGCTGTAAAATTCATATCTACCCCCCACTCTTCCATAAATAATTTTGTTTTTAAAAAACTAGATTCACCTTTGTGAGACAAATACTCAGCAACATCAAATCCTATGCCTCCAGCACCAATTAAAGCGACTTTAGATCCAATTTTAACTTTATCATTTAAAACATCTATATAACTCACCACTTTTGGATGGTTAATGCCTTTGATTTTAGGTTTTCTAGGGATAATTCCTGTAGCCAAAATAACATTATCATATTTTTTAGCCATTGCAGGTTCAAAAGTTGTATTTAAATGAATTTGAACATTATATTTTTGTAACATAACATCAAAATATCTTAAAGTTTCATAAAACTCTTCTTTTCCGGGAATTTTTTTAGCCATATTAAACTGACCTCCAATAGAATTTGATTTCTCAATTAAGGTAACTTTATGGCCTCTTTTTGCAGCTGTTGTTGCATATGACAAACCTGCAGGACCTGCGCCAACTACAACAATTCTTTTGGGGGTTTTAGTATTATTTACTATAATTTCAGTTTCATGACAGGCTAATGGATTTACAAGACAACTAGCAATTTTCCCTTTAAAAGCATGATCTAAACAAGCTTGATTACAAGCTATACAAGTGTTTATTTCATTTGATTTATTTGCAATTGCTTTATTTATAAATTCTGGATCTGCTAAAAAAGGCCTAGCCATTGAAACCATATCAGCATGTCCATTTGACAATATTTTTTCTGCAATTTCAGGTGTATTTATTCTATTAGTAGTAATTAAAGGAACATTAACTTCACCCATCATTCTTTTAGTGACCCAACTAAAAGCTGCTCTTGGAACCATAGTTGCTATAGTTGGAATTCTTGATTCATGCCAACCAATACCAGTATTAATTAAATTCACCCCTGCTTTTTCAAGTTCTTTAGCTAATTGTACTACCTCATCCCAAGAACTCCCCCCCTCTACCAAGTCAAGCATAGACAATCTAAAAATAATAATAAATTCTTTTCCTACTTCAAGCCTAATTCTTTTAACTATTTCTAAGGGGAATTTTATTCTATTGATGTATTCACCTCCCCACTTATCATTTCTTTTATTAGTTCTTTTTGCAATAAATTGATTTATTAAATAACCCTCCGAACCCATTATCTCAACACCATCATAACCTGAATACTTAGCAAGTTTTGAACATCTAACAAAATCGTTTATTGTTGATTGGATTCCCCTTTCTGAAAGAGATTTCGTTTTAAATTTTGAGATTGGAGACTTTATGTTACTTGCTGAAACATTAAAGGGATGGTAACCATACCTTCCACTATGAAGAATCTGCATGCAAATTTTAGAGTCATATTTATGAACAGCATCGGTAATTAACTTATGTTTTTTTGCAATTCTTTTGGAAGTTAGTTTACTAGAAAAAGGAGCCACCCATCCTCTAAAATTAGGAGAAATTCCACCTGTTACTATTAAACCTACTCCTCCTTTTGCTCTAGCTTCAAAGTAAGATGCCATTCTTACATATCCATTTTTGACTTCCTCTAATCCTGTGTGCATAGAACCCATTAAGACTCTATTCTTTAAAGTGGTGAAACCTAAATCAAGGGGTTTTAGTAAATGGGGGAAGTTTGAACTCATATATTTTAAGATAAAGGTAAATTTAATTTATCAAAAAAATCAATGTTAGGACAAAAGATGAATTCTGTTTACTTTTGAATAATGAAAACTGTAGTTGTAGGTCTTTCCGGTGGTGTAGATTCAAGTGTAGCGGCATATATCCTTAAAAAACAGGGTTATAATGTTATTGGACTATTTATGCGTAATTGGAATGATGAGTCAGTGATAATTGATGAAGATTGTCCATGGATAGAAGATAGTAATGACGCTCTGCAAGTATCTGAAATTATTGGAATACCATTTCAAATAATTGATTTTAGCAAAGAGTACAAAGAAAGAATAGTTGACTATATGTTTGAAGAATATAAAAACGGAAGAACTCCAAATCCAGATATTCTTTGTAATAGAGAAATAAAATTTGATTTGTTTTTAAAAAAAGCTATTGAGCTTGGTGCAGATTTTGTAGCAACTGGTCATTATTGTAAAAGAGAAGAAGTAATAATTAATGGTAAAAAAATTCATAGACTTTTAGCAGGAAAAGATACTTTGAAAGATCAAAGCTATTTTCTATGTCAAGTAAATCAGCTTCAGTTAAGTAAAAGCCTATTTCCAATAGGAAATATGAAAAAAAGTGAAGTAAGAAAATTAGCTAAAGAAGTTGGATTAAATACTGCAGAGAAAAAAGACTCTCAAGGTCTTTGTTTTATAGGGAAAGTAAAATTACCAGTATTCTTACAACAGTTTCTAAAACCAATTAAGGGCAAAGTAATAGAAATTGATTCTAAAAACTCTATTTACAAAAAGAGCAATATTAAATATTTTAAACCTTTTGAATATTCATCGGAAATTGGAAAAGTTATTGGTGAACATAATGGTGCTCATTATTATACAATTGGTCAAAGAAAAGGATTAAATATTGGAGGATTCGCCTTACCTCTTTTCATTATTGGAACTGACGTGAAAGAAAATATAATTTATG
>Ga0233444_10006838_pt1 | contig 10090 bp, 11 predicted proteins | sample SI_124_October20_6_FD_182792 | JGI IMG/M metagenome (GOLD analysis project Ga0233444, IMG submission 182792) | Seawater microbial communities from Saanich Inlet, British Columbia, Canada - SI_124_October2016_10_MG | ecosystem: Environmental > Aquatic > Marine > Inlet | place: Canada: British...
ATAGCAGCAACACAAACTTATAATTATTTTATAAACAACAATGTACTAACTCAAACAAGTCGAACTAATGTTGATATAAAGTTTTTTATCTCTATATACAATTTAAACTGGCTTTGTTCTAAATTAGAATCTTTAAATTATAATGTTAAAATAGCTAAAGACTATGCACCTTTTCATCAACCTATGGTTATAATCAATAAATAGGATAAATAATATTAAACACTATCTGAGAGAGATAATATGAAACCATTTACACAATATTTGACAGAAGCTGAGAAAAGTTATTTCTTCAAGATTTCAGTTGCCGGTGAACTAGCAGAAGATTTTGAAGATACTCTAGAAACTATGCTTCAAAAATACCAGCTTAAAAATTTAAGTAAAGGTAAAAGGACTCCGATTCAAGAACGTCCGCTAGACTTTCCACAGTTACAAAATATGGAAGTAACACATTTTGAAGTTGAAGTTGCATATCCTACGACTACACAAGTTCTACAACAATATGTAGAAGATTGCGGTTGTTTACAGCCTGGATATGTAAGAGTAGTAGATCCCCATGCGCAAGAAATTGCAGACGGTGATCAAGCTGGAGAGGCTCGTACTGAAGACGACGGCCCCTACGAAGCTTTACTAAATAGTGAATATGTAGATCCTGTTAAGTCAGATACTGCACAACAAAATGTAGGCGGAACTAAAGTAATGGACTTGCTTGCAGAATTAGAAAAAGCTCGCAAAGAAAGAGAAAACGATCCTATGGAAGGTGCGCCAAGAGGTGATTCTCAAGATATAACAACCGAAGAAAACGCAACCAGTCCAATAGGGAGCTAATTATGGATATGAAAAAAATATTACAAAACTTGGATTCTGCAGAACAAGGCGATTACAAGTCAGCAAATACAAACGATTCTGCAATGAAGACTATATTAGAGTCGCTACAAGGCGTACAGGAAGGCTATCCGATGCCTACTCCACCTCCGCCAGTACCTGCTCCAGAAGACAAAGGTACTCCGGTAACGATGAATATATCAATGAATGCAAGTGGTAAAGAACACGTTGCAGACTTAGTTGATATGATGAAAAATGCAGGACTAGGAGATGCAAAACCAATGGCACCAGACATGATGCCAGTGCGAATGGATATGGAAAGACTTCGTGATATAGTTGATGAGCCTGAAATGGATTCACCCTGCGGTGCAGGTGCCGACAATCGTCCAGACGAAGCATACATGGACACAGAAGATGTAAGCCAAGCAGCTGCTATTCTCAACAAAAATGACGAAGGCGCTCTAAGCCAGGAAGGTGACAGTCAGATAGAAGAAGCAAGAAAAGTAGGCCATATTCCAGGCGTTCCTTTAAAGTGGAGTTATCCATCTGAGCAGTTTGGCGGATTCGTCGTAAATGTCAGCCCAAAAGATGTGCAAACATATAAAAATGTATACGGTGAACCAAATTTTGAGGAACACAAATATTACGGTGACCCAAGTGTTACTACTTTGGCCTTTAATTTTGTACGACCTTACGATGGGAAAAAATTTGCTGAGGAGCATGATGCTATGCAGCAGAAGCTAGGCGAAATGGCAGACGAAGGTTACGCTAACGAGCCAGACGAAAAGCATGGGGATCATAATCAAATGCTTAACGATTTAAGTGGCGGATTAAACAAGAAAAAGAAAATGTTTAAGAAAGCACAAGATGGCGATAATGCAATGGCAGTTGAAAGCATCAAATCACAACTATACCGAGCACTTGCTGAAAAGAAAAAGTCTATGGTAAAAGATCCTAAGACAGGTAAAATGGTCCCAAGTTATGCTATCGATGGTAAGGGCAAAGACGATCTTAAAAAAGGCTAAAAAGTAAAACTTTTTACTATTATCAAATAGGGTCTACGGACCCTATTTTTTTCAATAAATATACGTATGGCAGCATCATTAGACGGCGTCTTAATTAAAAAGGCGAACAAACAAGAAACATTTACAAATGCCCAAATTGAGGACATTGCTAAGTGCATGGATCCTGATGAAGGTTACTTATACTTTGCAAAAGCATTTGCATTTATCCAACATCCTGTAAAAGGTAAACTACTATTTGATCCGTACGAGTATCAGTTGCGTTTGATGCACAGTTATCATACTTACCGCTTTAATATTAATATGATGCCTAGGCAAACAGGCAAAACTACATGTGCTAGTATATATCTAGCATGGTATGCCATGTTTAATCCAGATCAAACTATTCTTGTTGCAGCGCACAAGTATACAGGTGCACAAGAGATTATGTCACGCATACGTTATGTGTATGAAACTTGTCCTGATCATATTAGAGCAGGTGTTACAAGTTACAACAAGCAATCAATAGAATTTGAAAACGGATCACGTATTGTTGCACAGACTACAACAGGTAATACAGGACGTGGTATGAGTATCTCGCTACTATACTGTGACGAGTTTGCATTTGTGCAACCCAACATCGCAGAAGAGTTTTGGACATCAATATCACCTACACTAGCAACAGGTGGCCGTGCTATTATTACTAGCACACCTAACTCAGACGAAGATACATTTGCTACTATTTGGAAACAAGCAGAACAAAAGTTTGACGCACACGGTAATGAGCAAGAGTTGGGTGTAAATGGATTTCATAGTTTTGTTGCTGAATGGCACGAACATCCTGATAGAGATGACAAATGGAAAGAAGAAGAAATTGGACGTATTGGTGAAGAAAAGTTTAGACGCGAGTACGGATGTGAATTCCTAGTATTTGATGAAACACTAATCAACTCAATTAAACTTGCTGCCATGGAGGGCGGCAGTCCTATACTTAATATGGGACAAACCCGCTGGTATAAAAAACCAACAAGCCAATACACTTATGCAGTAGCACTTGATCCTAGCATGGGCACAGGCGGCGACTTCGCTGCTATTCAAGTATTTGAATTACCAAGCTATGAACAAGTAGCAGAATGGCAGCACAATCAAACTGCTATACCCGGGCAAATTAGAATCCTAGCTGATATATGCAAATATCTTGCAGGCTCAGCAGGAGCTAATAATGTGTATTGGAGCGTAGAAAACAATGGCATAGGTGAAGCGGCATTGATCGTTATAAACGATTTTGGGGAAGAGAACATTCCGGGTTTGTTCGTAAGTGAGCCAATGAGAAAAGGTCACGTTAGAAAGTTTCGCAAAGGATTTAATACTACGCACTCAACAAAGATTACGGCATGTAGTCGATTAAAAACAATGATTGAAAATGATAAAATGACTGTACATTCAAAACCTTTAATAGGCGAACTAAAAGGTTTTGTAGCAACTGGAAGCAGCTTCCAAGCAAAATCAGGAATAAATGACGACTTAGTTTCGGCAACGCTACTCGCACTAAGAATGATGAGTGTACTAAAAGATTGGGATCCTAGAGTGTACAATACATTTAATCAAGCAGAACATGACGAAGACCATGAACCTCCAATGCCGATCTTTATAAGCACTAACTATTGATAAATACTAGTATGAAAAATCTTGACATAATAGGCGACGATCTATTTAATAAAATCAGAGGACGTTTTAAAAACGTTACAATAGGCGATGCTCAAGGACAAATTACTAACGAACCTGCGAAGGCTCGTTTTTTTGATTTTGAATATACAGAAAGCACCGCAAAAGGAAAAGTATCAGTAAGTATATCTGAAGATGAAGGACTTACTGTTATATACTCTAACGATTTTATTGCTAACGAAAGTGATACTATAAAAAACAACTGGTATAACTTTCTAAAAGAGCTTCGTGTATTTGCTCGTAAACGGTTATTAAACTTTGATACAAGAGACATAACAAAAACAAATTTAAATAAAAGAGATTATAAATTTTTAGCAAACAATCGCGCTGGGGACGGAACAATGACAGAATCAAAACTTTACGGCACTAGCCGCATTAGCTATCAAAATGTAGGCGAAGCACGTATTATGATTAGGCATACAGAAAATATTAATCAAGAAACTGCTACAGGACGCACACAAAAAATTGGTAAAATTTATATTGAAAGTGCTGATGGTGAAAGATTCCGTTATCCATTCAAACACCTAAGTGGTGCTAGAGCAATGGCACGTCACGTAGCAGAAGGCGGTAATGCTTATGATGATTTTGGTAAGCACATTGTAGGCTTGTCAGAAGAAATGTCAAAACTGCGCAAGTTTAAAAACTATATGGGACGTAGTGCTGTAATGGCAGAAAGTCTCGCAGGATATGTAGACGTTGTTAAAGAGCGTATTTCTACAGTTAAGAAAACAATTGAGTCACTCCAAAAGCCAGCATATTATAAAGAAACATTTGAAGCATTTGAAACCCCAGTAATGGAAGATGTTCCTAGTGATGTTGCTGAAAACTGGATTGACCAATTGACTATCCGTCAGTTTAACGAAGAACTAGCAGATGTATTTCCATACATTTACAAACTAGTAAGTGAAGCAACAAAAGCAACAGAACTAGGCCCAGATGAGTTGGACGAAGTAGCAGGACCAGACAAGTGTTGGCCCGGACACAGAAAAGTCGGCACACAAGCAGGTACAGGCAAGAATAAAGGCAAGCGTGTAAACAAATGTAAGAAGATTGAGTCAGAAGAAGAAATTCAAATAGAACAAGGCTTTGAAGAAATGATGGGTCAGTTTGGTGAATCAAGTGATTGCGATCACACATGTCCAAAGAGTTGCCCAGATTGCGGCGGAACAGGTGATCCAGAAAAGTATCAAGCTGCTGAAGGCGAAACTAACGAAACACAAGAAGGCAAAGTAGGAACTATGGCGTTGTTTGTTACTGATCAAGATGGTGGCGAACACGAAGTAGAAGTTGAAGTTGAAATTAAAAACGGTAAGCCAGAGATAGTTGCTAATACATTACCTGGTCCAGAAGACATGCTTTATTGGGATGACGCTGACATTCAACAACAGGCTGATGAAGCATTCCGAGACGGCGATATCGAGTTTGACGAAGGCAATGCATACTCAGGCGCTGTAGCAAAAGCCAAAATGAATGGCAAGAAAAAAGGCGACAAGATCCAAGGTCCAGATGGTGATGAGATTACCATAGAAAAAGAACAAAAGACACCACTGCCAGAATTTATTCTATCTTACTTTGATAGAGAGACCGGACAGTTTCCAAAAGGTGAAACAGCAATACTTACTATGATAGAAAAAGATTACGGTGAGCAGTATATCTCTCCTGCAAAGCAGTTTATTGAAATGATAAACAATAAAGTAGCAGAAATGTATGGGTATAAAGAGGCAGAACAAGACACCGAATATTTAAGAATGAGAGAGTTAGCAGGTTTATAATCTGCTAACCCACTTATAAGTTTTTATGTTTTTTCTTTAAAAAAAGACTTGACAACTATTGTAGCGATGTTATACTAATAACTGTGCTACACAAATTAGGCACCTAGAGCAGTAATAATATTGCTCTAACATAGGCATACATTATAGGAGAAAAGGCACTATGGCATCATTAGCAGAAATTCGAGCGAAGCTCAAAGAACAAGAAGCAAACAGTTCAGGCAACCGCACTTCAGGCGGCGGCGACAACGCAATTTACCCGTTTTGGAACATGAAAGAAGGCGAGCAATCGACCATTCGATTCCTTCCTGATGGCGATACTAACAACACTTTTTTCTGGCAAGAACGTTTAATGATCAAATTACCGTTTGCTGGAATCAAAGGTGAAACAGATTCACGTCCAGTACAAGTGCAAGTTCCGTGTATGGAAATGTACGGCGAAACGTGTCCAATTCTTTCAGAAGTACGTCCTTGGTTTAAGGATCCTTCATTAGAAGATATGGGTCGTAAGTATTGGAAAAAGCGTTCCTACATCTTCCAAGGTTTTGTTACTGACAATCCTTTAGGAGAAGATACAACCCCCGAGAATCCAGTTCGTAGATTTATAATTGGACCACAGATTTTCCAAATTATTAAAGCGGCATTAATGGATCCTGACATGGAAGAATTGCCAACAGATTATACTGCTGGCGTAGACTTCCGTCTTACCAAGACAAGCAAAGGTGGATATGCAGATTATTCAACATCAAACTGGGCACGTCGCGAGCGTCCACTTACTGATGTCGAAATGAATGCAATTAATACACACGGCCTGTTTAACATGTCAGACTTCCTACCTAAACAGCCAACTGACGTAGAAGTACAAGTTATTAAAGAAATGTTTGAAGCATCAGTGGACGGCGAAGCATACGATCCAAACAAGTGGAGTCAATATTTTCGACCAGCAGGTATGCAAGCACGTACAGGTGATCCTAACGTAGCGGCAAGCCCACAAGCAACTGCTGTAAGTCAAAGTGCACCAGTAGAAGCACCAGCACCAGCACCGGCAGAAGCAGCGCCAGTGGCTGCACCAGTAGCAGAAGCAGCGCCAGCAGCCGAAACTAGTGGTGATGCAAACGACATTCTTGCAATGATTAGAGCACGTCAAGGACAGTAATAACAATGGGGGAGAAATCCCCCGTACATTTAATTTAGGAGATATTATGGCTAATAAAGCTTTTGATCCGACTAAGTTTCGGACGGCACTAACAAAATCTATATCTGGTATGAGTTCAGGATTTAACGATCCTACTGACTGGATTAGCACTGGTAACTATGCCCTTAACTATCTTATTTCAGGAGACTTTAATAAAGGTGTTCCTATGGGTAAGGTAACAGTATTTGCAGGCGAGTCAGGCGCAGGCAAATCATACATTTGTGCAGGTAACATTGTAAAAGAAGCACAACAACAAGATATCTTTGTAGTTCTTATTGACTCAGAGAATGCACTTGACGAATCGTGGCTACATGCACTAGATGTAGATACATCAGAAGACAAGCTACTTAAACTTAACATGTCAATGATTGATGATGTTGCTAAAACTATTAGTACGTTTATGACGGACTACAAAGCAATGAACGAAGAAGACCGTCCTAAGGTATTATTTGTTATTGATAGTTTGGGCATGTTGTTAACACCTACAGATGTTGATCAGTTTAACAAAGGTGATATGAAAGGTGATATGGGTCGTAAGCCTAAGGCATTGACTTCACTTGTTCGTAACACAGTTAACATGATTGGTTCACATAACGTAGGCTTAGTATGTACTAACCACACATATGCATCACAGGATATGTTTGATCCAGATGACAAGATCAGTGGTGGACAGGGTTTCATTTATGCATCAAGTATTGTTGTTGCAATGAAAAAGTTGAAGCTGAAAGAAGACGAAGACGGTAACAAGATCAGTCAAGTTATGGGTATCCGTGCTGGCTGTAAGGTTATGAAGACTCGTTATGCAAAACCTTTTGAAGGTGTACAAGTTAAGATTCCATACGAAACAGGTATGAATCCGTATAGTGGCTTGCTTGAATTGTTTGAAGCAAAAGACATTATTAAAAAGCAAGGCAACAGACTTGCGTACACTACGCTTGATGGTGAAGAAATTCTTGACTATCGTAAAAAGTGGATTGGTGCAAACCTCGATAAAGTTATGTCAGACTACTTAGTAAAAGAGTCACAAGTGGTAAATACCTCTGAAGTTGATAACGAAGAAGCAACTGACAATAATCTTATTGAGGAAGAATTTGCAAATGACTGAAGAAGAAGTTATTGATATCTGGAGTTTATTTAGGGCGTATATTGATAAAAAACAATTAGAATTAGCAGCAGAACACTATGTAGATCTAATAGTAGATTATGGTGTGTCTGACGAAGATCTAATTAATACTCTAGGACATGATACAGCTCTAGATAATGCTATCAATTATTACTTAGATGCCGAAGATGAAGATGGTGACAACGAGGACTATTAAATTTTTTAGTAGTCCAGTAATAATATGAAAATATTTATAACTGGTATAGCAGGATTCCTTGGTAGCCACCTAGCAGATAGATTTATCGAACTTGGACACGAAGTGTTAGGTAATGACAATCTGCTAGGTGGCTACGAAGATAATGTACACGAAAAAGCACAATTGTTTAAGGTTGACTGTTGTGATCGTGAAAGAATGACTAAAATTATGCAAGGTGCAGATATTGTAGTACATACTGCTGCCACTGCGCACGAGGGATTAAGTGTTTTTAGTCCTGACTTTATTACTCGTAATATATTCCAAGCAAGTGTTTCAACTATTAGTGCTGCTATAGAAAATAACGTAAAACGATTTGTATATTGCACAAGTATGGCACGGTATGGAAACCAACAAAATCCCTTCACAGAAGATATGACACCTGCACCAGTTGATCCGTACGGCATAGCTAAAGTGGCCGGAGAAGAAGTATTAAAAGTACTATGTGACACACACGGAATGACATGGAACATTGCTGTTCCGCATAACATTGTAGGCCCTAGACAACGATACGACGATCCTTTTCGCAACGTAATGAGTATAATGATTAATCGTAATTTGCAAGGCAAGCCTGCTATTGTATACGGTGACGGGTTACAAACACGTTGTTTTAGTTATGTAGACGACTGTGTTAACTGCCTAGAGCGTATAACATTAGACGAAAATATATCAGGTGAAATTATTAATATAGGACCAGACGAAGGCACTATTACTATAAAAGAACTTGCAGGATTGGTTGCTGACGAAACAGGAGTTAGTGAACCTCCGATATTCATGCCAGATCGCCCAAGGGAAGTTAAACATGCTACGTGCAGTGCAGACAAAGCAAGACGGTTGCTCGGCTATAACACACGAACTAATATTCGAACAGCAGTGATAAGAACAACAGAGTATATTAGGCGACGAGGCGTAAAGCCTTTTGATTACACATTTCCGCTAGAAATAGTAAACGAACACACACCTAAAACTTGGAAAGACAAACTAATTTAAGGATTGCAAATGGGATGGTATAGTGAAGTATCAAGAAATATAAGCAAAATTCCCGATGCTATAAAATACTTTGAAACAGAACTAATAGAAGCACGAAGCGAGTGTAAACTTGTAGGAAATGTTGAACGTGCTGCGGCAGAAATGCCTGGCATTGTTGAACATCGCTTTAACCAACTTCAAGAAATTGAAGCCATTCTAAACTATCTAAATATTGAGCTACGTAGGTTGCGTAGCTCATACTTTAAAAAATATTTAGAAAATTATCAACGAGCTCTGTCAAGCCGTGACGTTGAAAAATACGTAGACGGTGAGGCAGACGTTGTTGACTACGAAAAGATTATCAACGAGTTTGCTCTTATGCGCAACAAGTGGTTAGGTGTACTCAAAGCTCTTGATCAAAAGCAATGGCAAATTACAAACGTTGTTAAACTCAGAGTAGCAGGCATGGAGGATGCTAGCCTATGATCGATTATGTTCCTACATTAAGTACAACACTTAATCCTAGATGGTCTAAAAGAAATGAACGAATTAGTAAATTTATAAAAGATGATTCTTCAATATTAGACCTAGGATGTGGATCTAAAGATTTGCTTAGATACACTTCTCCTAAAGATTATACAGGCATCGATTATAAACAGCCACTTGCTGATTACGAAATAAACTTTAATACAGACTTCGAATTACCAAAAGGTTCTTGGAATTATATAGTAGCTAGTGGTCTTTTAGAATATTTGTTTGATATAGATAATTTCTTTTCTAAAGTAAAAAATAAATCAGATTCATATATTTTTACTTTCTGGAGAGATGCACACCTTGCAGAATCGATAAAAAATCCTAAATTACATTCTGTAGATCAAGTTGTTAATATTATTAATAATAATTTTTCTGTTATAAAAACAGATGAATTTAAGAAACACATAATTTTTATTTGCAAGGATAAAAGTTAATGGAATATAATACATGGTGGTTAGGTGTACTCAAAGCTCTTGATCAAAAGCAATGGCAAATTACAAACGTAGTTAAACTACGAGCGGCGGGCATGGAAGATGCCACGTTATAATGTATTATTAGGATGCGATCAAAAATACTACAATGACTGGGCAGTCCCTTTATTAAAAAGTATCCACCGACATAATCCTTGGCTTCACCTCCATTGTCACATTGTAAATCCAACAGTTGAAAATTCTTTAGATAACGTTAGTATTACTACTGAAAAACGAGAATTTTTAAACG
>Ga0233444_10006848_pt1 | contig 10079 bp, 10 predicted proteins | sample SI_124_October20_6_FD_182792 | JGI IMG/M metagenome (GOLD analysis project Ga0233444, IMG submission 182792) | Seawater microbial communities from Saanich Inlet, British Columbia, Canada - SI_124_October2016_10_MG | ecosystem: Environmental > Aquatic > Marine > Inlet | place: Canada: British...
TCATTTAATTTTTGAAATTCAAATGAGTTAATTGCTTGATCTTTAGAACTCAGTACAGATTGTAAACTATCAATCCTTCTAGATTCTTCTGAAACTGTTTCGGAGTTAGAAACACAAGAGATTGTAATTAGTGATAAAAAGAAATATTTAAAATTATTCATGTTTTAATATAAATTAAATAAGTTATTTGTTCCTGTTGGTCTTTCAGTGGTAAACCCTTCTCCATAGCTCTTTCCAATAGATCTTCCCATTAAGTTTGCTTTTGAAAGGATAGAATCCATAAAATCTTTACTTGAAATTGGTGTATTAGGCTCTTTACTTTTAGGATCATAAAATTGACTTTCAAATGCTTTGACAGCTTTTATCTTTTGGTCCATTTCTTCAGAAATATCAATAATAAAATCAGGATCAATCCACTTATCTTGAATATAATGATATACATTTTGAGCTCTGTGCGGGTTTTGAACTTGACCATCTAAAGATGTTTCGTACTTTCTTAATCCAGAAATAAAGCATGCTTTAGAAACTAGCTTAGATGCAACACCATGCTCTGGATGCCTATCTTTAACAGCATTACAAAGGACAATTTTTGGCTGGTGTTTTCTTATTGCTTTTACTACTTTATTTATAGACTCTTTTGATAAATCGACAAAAGAATCTGACATTTTAAGGTTTTCACGAAACTTTGCACCAATAATTTTCATTGCTTGTTCTGCCTCTAATGCTCTAATTATTGGTGTGCCACGAGTTCCCATCTCCCCCATTGTTAAATCAATAATCCCAACTGAAAATCCCATATTAATATGCTTAATTAAAGTACCTGCTGCACTTAACTCAACATCATCAGGATGAGCACCAAAAGCTAATATATCTACCATTTTTATTATTTTTTTATTGATTCACTTTCTGGCAAACCATATTTATCAACCAAATATACAATAGAACTAATTGCCGATGCTCCCAGCTCCAATTCTCTTTTATGAACATTCTCAAAGACATCCGCCTTTGAGTGGTGAAAATCAAAGTATCTTTGTGAATCTGGGACCAAACCCACTAAACATAATTTTCCGTTTTTCAATGGTCCTATATCCACTCCACTATAGCCTTTATTAAATAAATGAATTTGATAGGGTTCAAAAAGCTTTTTAAAACTTTGAAGATATTCTAATTGTAATTTGGTACCATCTATACTAAATCCTCTTGGTGTAAATCCTCCTCTGTCAGACTCCAATGCAAATAGGTGTTTTTCTCCAGATTTTCTAACCATTTCTGCATAGTGTTTTCCTCCTCTATTTCCATTTTCTTCGTTCATATACATTACACATCGTAAAGTTCTTTTTGGCTGAAGTTCTAATTTTTTAAAAGTTTCTAAGACCTGAAGACTTTGGACTACTCCGGCTCCATCATCGTGTGCACCTTCACCAATATCCCAAGAATCTAGGTGTCCACCAACTAATATAATTTCTTCAGGTAACTCTGTCCCCTTTATTTCCCCAATAACATTGTAAGAAATTACGTCTTCGTGTTGTAAACAGGAAAGTTCCATTGCTAGCTCTACAAGCTCATTGTCTTTTATAGCTAAACTTAAATCGTGCGCATCTTTAGTACTAATTGCTGCTGCTGGAATTCTATTATTGGAATCTAAATAAGTCATAGATCCTGTATGAGGGTTTTTATCGTACTTAAGACTCATTGACCTTACAACTACACCAATAGCTCCAAATTCAGCAGCTCTAGAAGCTCCCAAGTGTCTTTGATCTACGCAACTTCCATAAGCATTACCAGTGCTAATAAAAGTAGGATTCATGACACGATTTAGAAACACAATTTTCCCTTCTATTTCACTTCTTCCAAAATCTTTCAATTGTGCCCAATTAGTAATTTCTACCACTTCCCCTTTTAAAATTCCGTTGGTTCCTACAGAGCCTCCTAAAGCAGAACAGTTAAGAAAACTTGTTTGACCTTTATTATTTTTCCAATATACTTTCTCTATGTTTCCTCTTTCCCAGTATGGCACCAATACTTGCTGTAGATAAACAGTATCTAAATTGGTATTCTTCATAAGTAATTCCGCCCATTTAACTGCATTTTCAGCTGAATTACTACCACTTAATCTGTGGCCAATATCTTTACATAACGACCTTAGGTTTTCATAACAATTTCCTTCGGTTAAATTAAAATCATACAAAGCTCTAATTTGGACGGAATCATTAGTTTGACACTTTAGATTAAAAGGAAAAAGGAAGAGATAAAAAATAAAAAGTTGTTTCATATGCTTTTTTAGGCGTAAAAATTTATCTTTAAATAAAATCAAATTTAATTAAAATGGCAAGAACATTAACCAATCAAATTCCACTTGGATTTAAAGCAATTGATTTTAAATTAACTGATGTAGTCACAGATAAAAAAATTAGTCTAAAGGATGTTACTAAGAAAAATGGACTAGTAGTAATGTTTATTTGTAACCACTGCCCATATGTTGTACATGTTATTGATCAAATTGTAGAATTAGCGAATGATTATTTAAAAAAAGACATTGGTTTTGTTGCAATTAGCAGTAACGATATTGTGAATTATCCAGATGATGATCCTAAAAAAATGAAGCTATTTGCAAAAGAAAGAAAATTCAAATTCCCCTACTTATATGACGAATCTCAAGAAGTTGCCAAAGCATACGATGCAGCTTGCACTCCAGATTTTAATGTTTTTAACGAAAAACTAAACTGTGTATACCGAGGTCAATTAGACGATTCAAGACCTGGGAATGAATCTAAGGTAGATGGTAAAGACTTGAGACTTGCACTAGATTACGTGTTAGATTTAAAAGAAATTGATTTCATACAAAAACCATCTATTGGCTGCAATATCAAGTGGAAATAAAAATAGGTTACGAAAAAGTGCCCTAACTAAAAGACTAAATCTAAATGAGGAATTTATTGAAAGTAATTCAATTAAAATTTCAAATCAATTATTTAAAAATTTTAGTTTACTTAAGAAAAATGTCCATTTGTTCTATCCTATTCTTAAAAATAAAGAAGTAAATACATGGCATATTCACAAAACTTTAAATTCCAATACTGCTATTTTTACATCATTTTACGAAAAATCTAAAGATAAATGGGAATGTATTTCTTTTAATCCCTCTGTAAAATTCACTACTGGCAAACTGAATATTCCAGAACCAACGGATTTCAAAATAGAAACATTAGATATAATTGATGTAATTTTAGTTCCGCTTTTGGTTTTTGATAGATTTGGAAATAGAGTTGGCTATGGCAAAGGGATATACGACAAAATATTAAACCAATTGAATAAAGACTGTTTAAAGATTGGTCTTTCTTTTTTTGAAGTTTCTAAAGAAGATATACAAGTTGATTTTCATGATCAGAGCTTGGACTATTGTCAAACTCCGAATAAACTTTACAAGTTTAAATAATACCCTAAAAAATAATTTACTAATTTTATAATTGTACGATGGTTTGTTTTGTACAAAATGAAAAAATATTTATACATATTAATATTTGTAATAAGCTCTTTATTTTCAGACTTTTATAGCTTGACAATAAAACCTTTAGTTCAATATAAAACACATCTTGCTATTTCAATAAATCCCAATTGTAATTCTCAATATGTCAACTATGCAATTATTACTGAATCTAATGGGAGAATCATAAAAACAAGATTTATTTCAGGAAGTGAATTTATTAGAATTGGGATGGGCAAACAACCATCTAAAGCAAATAATACAGGCGAAAATATGTTCAAGAAATTTAAGATTAAAGATTGCTTGTACAAATACGATTCTTCACAATGTCTAAAAACACCAGATCTTAAACTATTTGATCTTTGGGCATTAAGATACAACAGAAATCCATATTGCCCACCAGACTGCACGCCTGCTAAAAACATGCTAGTAGATGGATTTGGACAGCATAAATACAGACCAAGTTGGCCTCAAATCCAAATACTTCAAAAGTATGGGATTACCTATATTAATGATTTTTTTTACGGGGAAAACTTATTTCAATTACTTGCAGATTTTCAAAAACCTGAGTGGAGAACTGAATATCTCAATGCCATAGAATAAGCTATATATTTAAGACAACCGAATAATAATTATTGGTACCAGAAAATACAAATAGAATAAGAAGGCTTGCTGTAAAATCCTTTTACTTTAGAAGTTATCTTTTTTTGAAGTTACCAATGGGATTTCTTAGTGGTATGAGAATTAAAAAACTCAATGAAGATCAATGTGTTGTCACCGTTCCATTCAAATGGATTAATAAAAACCCATTTAAATCTACTTTTTGGGCAGTTTTGGGAATGGCTGGAGAAATGAGTACTGCTGCTTTGATTTTACAATATACTTACAACCAAAAACCATCATTTTCTACTCTTCCCTTAAAATGTGAAGCAGATTTTAATAAAAAAGCAGTTGGCATTACAAGTTTTGTTTGTAATGATGGTAAAATGATAAAAGACAAACTAAAAGAAGCAATGGAGACAAAAAAACCTGTTGTTATTAAAGCATCTACTAAAGGAATAGATGAAAGATCAAATTTAATCTGTCAGTTCAACTTTACTTGGTCTGTAAAAGTAAGAGACTTTTAGAAATGGTTGCATTAAAGAAAACTACCATTTTATTATTTTTATTGGGGATTTGCAGTACTTTTTTTGGAGGATGGGGTTTTTTTGGTCACAAAAAGATAAATCGTGTAGCAGTTTTTACAATTCCTGACTCTGAACTTTTTCAATTTTATAAAAAGAACATAGATTATTTAACAGAACATGCCGTTGACCCAGATAAAAGAAGATACGCTGTAAAAGGAGAAGCCGAAAAGCACTTTATAGATATAGATCACTATGTCGAAAAAGGAGAAAATCCATTTGATGTAATGCCAAGAAGATGGGACGATGCAATAGAAAAGTTTTCAGAAGACACTATCAAAACTTACGGAATATCTCCATGGAATATACAGCTAATGCTATACAAATTAACTACTGCATTTAAGGAAAAAAATCTATCTAGAATTCTTAAATATTCTGCCGAAATAGGACATTACATTTCTGATGCCCATGTCCCACTTCATGCAACAGAAAACTACAACGGACAATTTACCAACCAAAAAGGTATCCATGGCTTTTGGGAATCTAGAGTACCAGAACTTTTTTTTCAAGAATATGATTTAATTACTGGAAAAGCAGAATATATTAACAAGCCTTTGGAGACAACTTGGGAATTCATTCAAGAAAGTTATTTTGCTGTAGACTCTGTTCTGTCAATTGAAAAAGAAATAACCGAACAATGGCCAGATGATAGAAAATATTCTTTTGAAAAAAGAGGACGGGTAACAATGAAAGTATACAGTAGAGATTTTAGCAAAGAATATAGCAACAGACTAAATAATATGCAAGAACGAAGACTAAAAGCTTCCATAAAAGCAGTAGGTTCTTTTTGGTATACGGCATGGATTAACGCAGGACAACCAAACCTTAATGATTTAGCTCTTATCGATGCACCTATAAAAGAAGAAATTGAAAATAAAATTGATAAGAATCTAAAAAATAAAAGGCAACACAGCAATTAAATTATTTCTTTTTCTTTCTTTTTTTTCCTCTCCTATTTTGTTTTAATGCTTTTCTAGCTTCATCTGTCAAAGGAACTCTTTTATAATAAGTCATTTTTCCAGAATCTATTAGACCAATGGCTCTTTCCATTAGTAAATCTTCATTTTCGGAATCGTATTCACGTTTTAAATCTTGACCATTGACCAAACATAATGCTTGAAACCAAAAAGCTGTTCCTCCTCCACGATACTTTTGAATAATTTCATAGGTTGTCATACCTGTAGATCTATAAATCATCTTCATTAGATAAATACCTCTGTTAATAGACATCTCCTTAATCTCATTTCCGAATTCTTTCTTTAGGGTTTTATTGCAACTAGACAAATATTTTTTCCTAGAATATTTACCTTCAATTTTACTCAGAGAATCCTCAAAAGTAGTCAACATCGCAGAGCAAATTTTAGCATAGTCGTAGACACTTTTCACATAAAATTTGGTTCTGTTCCATTTTTTAACAAAAGCAGCACTTGAAGCTGTAATTTCCAAATCAGGAAGATATTGACCAAATAGAACAGAATCTTTATTTTCTAAATCTAAATTCTGAGAGCTGATAGTCAAATTGAGCAAAGAAAAAATCAAAAAAATATAGTACTTCATTACTCCAATTTATTAATTGTAATTGATTATGAAATTAAGTTTTAATATATTTTAACTTATTAAAGCTTAAATTTGTATCGATGAAAACTGTATTTGCAATAATTACATTATTTATAGTTAGCCCACTATATTCTCAAATTGAGGCTCTTTTTGATTTAAAGAAATTTCATTCTTCAGAGAGTAACTACATAGAAACTTATTTATTTATCTACGGTAATACACTAGTTGAAAATCAAGACTCTAATTTCAATGACAAAGGAGTTGAAGTACTTCAATATATTGAAAATGAAAAAAAACAAATAATTGCTCATGAAAAGTATATTATTAAAGAACAATCTGATTATGTGGAAAAGCAAGGGATTATCGACTTACAAAGATTTCCAGTCTCCAATGGCAGATTCACCGTCTACTTAGAAATAAAGGACATTAACGACACTAATAACACAGAAAAATACCAAGAAGAATTCTTAATTGTTGATTCTAACGAACCTTATTTTTCAGATTTAGAACTATTGGATAGTTATTGGAAAGAAACGGAAGAAGAAAATAATAAAAGTGAACTTACTAAGTCTGGTTACCACATGATTCCATTAGTAACCAATTATTTTGGAGATGAATTTGAAAAATTAGCATATTATTTAGAAATATATAATATGAATAATGTGGACAGTTCTTCATCTTTATTACTTAAACAATTTATAAGAATTAAAGGAACTGATAAAATAGCGGGTCAGTACAATAAAATTAAAAAAGTGCCTACTCTTGAAATATATCCTGTTTTAAATGTTTTTGACATAAATAATTTACCTACAGGAAACTACGAGTTATGTATTCAGCTAAAAGATAGAAAAAACGAGCTTCTCTGCGAAAGAATCATAGATTTTCAAAGAACAAATCTTAAAAACAGCATGAGGCTAGACAGATTGAATGCAGTTCAAATCCACAATACATTCGTTTCTAGGATACCTGTAGATTCTCTTACAGAATCCATAAATTGTTTGTCCCCAATTGCTACTAGATTAGAATTAAATATAATTGACAAAAAAAATAATAATATTAGCGACACTTTAAAAAGACAGTTTTTATATAGTTTTTGGCTAAATAGACAACCAGAAAATCCAGAATTGGGATGGCTTAAATACAAAGGAGAAGTGAAAAAAAGCGATCAACTTTTTGCAACCAAGGTAAGAAGAGGTTATGAAACTGATATGGGAAGAACATTCCTTAAGTACGGTCCACCAAATACGATTACAGATAGACCAAACGAACCAAGTGCCTATCCCTACCAAATATGGCATTATTATAAAATTGGAAAGTTTAATAATAAAAGGTTTATTTTTTATATGCCTGATTTAGGATCTAACGAATATACAACACTTCATTCCACACTTCAGGGAGAATATTTTAATAGAAATTGGAAAACAGATTTACACAGAAGAAATACCCCAGGAAGAAGTGTTGATAATATGCAAAACCCCAACGATAGCCAATGGGGAAGCAATAGCAATACTTTCTTTGTAAATCCATAAGAGATAGAAACTGCAGTTGTCATATTGAACTTTAATGGAAAAAATTGGCTTGAAAAGTTTATTCCAACATTCATTACACATTCGAAAAATGATGCAGATATTTATGTTATAGATAATGGGTCATCAGATGGTTCTCTACCCTATCTAGAAAGCAATTTTCCTTCAATAAAAACCATCCATTTAGAAAATAATCTTGGATTTGCAGGTGGATATAATGAAGGGTTGAGAAGAATCGATGCAGAATTTTTTATAATAGTAAATTCAGATATAGAAGTTTCTGAAAACTGGATTCCTCCTTTAATAAAAGTTCTAAAAAACAATACAAACATATCGGCTGTTCAACCTAAGATTAAGTCTTACAACAACAAAGATTATTTTGAATATGCTGGCGCTGCTGGAGGCTTTATAGACGCACTTGCCTACCCTTTTTGTAGAGGAAGAGTTTTCGACAATGCAGAATTAGATAAAAAACAGTACGATACTTATTCAGAAATATTCTGGTCTTCAGGCGCATGTATGGCAATCAAATCTAAAGATTTTAAAGACGTAGGTGGATTTGATAAAGATTTTTTTGCTCATATGGAAGAAATTGATCTTTGTTGGCGATTAAAAAATTTAGGAAAAAATATATTTTATACTAGCGAATCTACTGTTTATCATTTTGGGGGAGGAACTTTAAAATATAGTTCACCAAAAAAAACTTATTTGAATTACAGGAATAATTTATGGATGATTCATAAAAATTTTAAGGGGGAAATACCATTGTTTTTATTTATTCTGATAAGACTTTTACTAGATCAAGTTTCTGGAATCAAATTAGTACTATCCGGTGACTTAAAAGGTTATATATCCATTATTAAAGCCCATTATAGCTATTTTATTAGCATTAGAAAAACGAATGATAAAAGAAGACAATTTTCAAAATTAAATTTCCATGAGCTTTATGGATATTCTAGAAAATCTACAATTTGGAATTATTTTATTCTTAAAAAGAAAACTTTTTCTGAAATAATTAAGCAATAATTATAATTGTTCAGAAATAAATTCTTCAGATTTTTGCATAAGAGTGTACATTACTTGGTCTTTATCAATGTAGGGAACTTTAGATCTGAAATTTGAGAGCATTAGCTCTAGTTCTGGAGAAGTCTTTCTTGGCCTTCTAAATTCCATCGCTTGAGCAGCAGTCATTAATTCAATACTCAATATTCTCTTAATATTTTCTACAACCTCCACCAACTTAACTCCTGCGATGGAACCCATACTAACATGGTCTTCTTGTCCATTTGAAGATTCTATACTGTCTACAGAAGCGGGATGAGAGAAAATTTTATTCTTGCTTACCAAACTAGCTGCTGTATATTGAGAAATCATGAATCCAGAATTAAGACCAGGATTCTCAATAAGAAAAGGTGGAAGTCCTCTTGTCCCCGAAATTAGTTTGTAAATTCTTCTCTCTGAAATACTACCCAACTCTGCCGCTGCAATTGCCATAAAGTCCATAGCCATTGCAATTGGTTGGCCATGGAAATTCCCTGCTGAAATAATTTCATCTTCTTGATTAAAAACTAAAGGATTATCAGTAACAGCATTTATTTCAATTGTTAATTTAGCTTCAAAATCGTGGAATACATCCAAACTTGCACCATGAACTTGAGGAATACATCTAAAAGAATAAGGGTCTTGAACAGACTTACCATGAATTTGGTGCAAATCACTTTTGTCCAATATTTCTAAAATTTGTTGAGCACATTGGCTTTGTCCTTTGAAACCTCTTAAAAGATGTGGTTTTTTATCGAACGGAGACAATCTACAATTAAAGGCATCTATAGAAAGTGCAGAAATTTTATGAATCCAATTAAATAAAGAATCGAGTTTTAAATATGCATAGGTAGCATGAGCACTCATGAACTGAGTCCCATTTAAAAGAGCCAAGCCTTCTTTAGAATTTAATTCTAGAACAGATTCGCCAAAAGAATCAAAAACATCCTTAGAAGCTTTCTTAGACCCTTTAAAATTAACTTCACCTTCCCCAATTAGTGCTAAAGACAAATGAGCTAAAGGGGCTAAATCACCAGAAGCTCCTAGAGAACCAGATTCAAAAACTACAGGCAAAATATCATTATTGAAAAGAAAAATTAATTTCTCGACTGTCTTTAAATGAACTCCTGAATAGCCCAAAGAAAGCGCATTAATTTTTATTAAAATCATTAATTTAACGATTTTAGGATCTATTTCTTTTCCTGTACCACAGGCGTGTGACCTAACTAAGTTTACTTGTAACTTCTTGAGATCGTTTTCTGGGATTCTAGTATCACATAAAGAACC
>Ga0233444_10006853_pt1 | contig 10075 bp, 6 predicted proteins | sample SI_124_October20_6_FD_182792 | JGI IMG/M metagenome (GOLD analysis project Ga0233444, IMG submission 182792) | Seawater microbial communities from Saanich Inlet, British Columbia, Canada - SI_124_October2016_10_MG | ecosystem: Environmental > Aquatic > Marine > Inlet | place: Canada: British...
ATCTTTTGATAAAATTTCGGAGTATATTGAATACGCGAAAAACTCCAAAGACGCAGAAATTTTAATTGGCGGAACTTGCGACAAGTCCAAAGGCTATTTTATTGAACCAACGGTAATTAAAACTACCGATGCTAATTTTAAAACTATGAAGGAAGAAATATTTGGCCCAGTAGTTACGATATATGTTTACCAAGACAATGATTTTAATAATGTTTTAGAGTTAGTGGATAATACTTCTGATTATGCTCTTACTGGGGCTGTATATAGTCAAGATAGATATGCATTAGATATTGCAATGAAAAAACTAGAAAACTCTGCAGGTAATTTTTATATCAATGACAAACCTACTGGTGCAGTGGTTGGTCAACAACCATTTGGTGGAGCTAGAGGTTCTGGAACCAATGATAAGGCAGGTTCCTATTTAAATCTTCTAAGATGGGTATCACCTAGAACAATTAAAGAAGCATTAGTTCCTGCAAAAGATTATAGATATCCATTTCTTGGATGAAAAATCCTAAAATAAGTGCTGTTATTTTTGACATGGATGGTCTAATTATAGATTCTGAACCACTATGGAAAATTGCTGAAATAGAAACATTTAAAGAAGTCGGTTTAGACTTTACTGTTGATATGTGTGCATTAACAACTGGGATGAGAATTGATGAAGTTGTAGAGTTTTGGAGAAAAAAAATAAAATGGCAAAGTTTTACTAATATTGAAATTGTCGATAAGATTCAAAACAAAATGATTCAATTAATTCAAGAAAAGGGTGAACTTTTACCTGGGATTATTGAGTCGTTGAATCTTTTAAAAGCTAATGATGTATTAATTGCATTGGCCTCTTCTTCCTCTATGTCTCTTATAAATACAACCGTAGATAGCTTAAAAATTAGAGAATTTTTTAATATTATACATTCTGCAGAAAATGAAATTGCTGGAAAACCTAACCCAGCTGTGTTTTTATCTACAGCAAAAATGCTTATTGTTCAACCAAATAAATGTTTAGTCTTAGAAGACTCTAAAGCTGGAATGAATGCTGGGATAAATGCCAATATGAGAACTATAGTTATTCCAGAATTTGGAACTTCTCCAAAATGGGCTAATAAATCATTCAAAAAGTTAAAAACAATGCTTGAATTTAATCTAGAATTACTTAGATAATTAAGAATTTAGATATTAATAAATAATTACTTCCAGAAAAAAGCATATAATGCTACTAATATTAGCATAATGGCAAATGAAGTAATATTAAAAATACCTGAAGTCTCAAATGTACTTTTACTTATTTCAATTCCTTTTGAATCTTTAGCCCCTTTATTTTGGATGTAGCTTACTACAATAATAACTACCATAGTTAAGATTGCTGTATAACCCATTTGATCTAAAAATGGAACATCTACAAAAAAGCTGCTAGAAGACCATCCCTTAGGAGCTACCTTAAAATACATAGCTATCGGAATTGAAGTTAATGAACCTATAATTGCAGCTTTATTGGTTGTTTTTTTCCAAAAAAGGCCCAATATAAATACTGCTAAAATTCCAGGGCTGACAACTCCTGTATATTCTTGTATGAATTGAAATGCTTGATCTATTCCCCCTAGTAATGGTGCCATTATTCCAGAAATTAATAATGCTATGCATGCAGAAAGTCTTCCAGTATTAACTGTTTGTTTATCAGTTGCATCTGGCTTTATATATTGTTTGTAGATATCCATAGTAAATATTGTAGAAGTAGAATTAAGCATGGATGCCAAGGAAGATACAATGGCGGCAGTTAGTGCAGCAAAAGCCAAACCTTTCATTCCCGGAGGTAATAATTTTAATAACCACGGATAAGCATTATCAGCTTTAAAAGTATCAAAACCAGATGTATCTTTTATCATTACATAGGCTGCAATACCAGGGATAACAACAATTAAAGGAATAATTAATTTCAAAACTGCTGCTAATAAAATCCCTTTTTGAGATTCCTCTAAAGACTTTGCAGCTAAAGTTCTTTGTATAATGTATTGATTAAAACCCCAATAATAAAGATTTGCAACCCACATTCCACCAACTAAAACTCCAATTCCCGGTAAATTCTTGTATTCAGGATTTGATGGTTCTAAAATCATTGAAAACTTCTCAGGAGCTGAATTATAGATTTCTTTTAAACCTGCAATAATTCCGTTGCCTTCAGAAACATTATTTAAAGCTAAATAGGTAGTTACAAGACCACCAAGGATTAGGAATACAACTTGAATGACATCTGTCCATGCAACTGCTGATAAACCACCATATAAAGAATATGCTGCTGCAAAAAGGGCCAAACCTAATACTCCATAATGCATAGGTAATCCCATAATAATTTCTAAAGCCAAAGCACCTAAATACAATACAGAAGCTAGGTTAACAAAAACATAAAGTCCAATCCAAAAAACAGCTAAAATAGTTTTAAGATTTGTAGAAAATCTTTTTTCTACAAACTCAGGAATTGTATAAAGTCCTTTCTCAATAAATATTGGCAAAAAGTATTTTCCCACAATAAGTAAAGTAATAGCTGCCATCCACTCATAGGAAGCAATAGCTAAACCAAGAGCATATCCAGAACCTGACATTCCTATAAATTGTTCAGCAGATATATTAGCTGCAATTAAGGAAGTACCTATTGCCCACCAAGGAAGAGATTTGCTAGCTAAAAAATAATCTTCAGCATTTTTTTGATGCCCTTTCTTATCTCTTGATACCCAAAGTCCAACCCCAAGAATTAAAATTGCATACCCTAAAAATATTATATAATCAATAAGTTCAAAACTTCCAGTCATAACCAATAATTAAATTTATTTATAAACATACTTAAATTAGTGTAAAAAGTACACTTAAATAGTTAATTAAAGAGATGAATTTTCTTCAGTCACTAAAATTTAATATTTGAACTTACAGAGTAAGAATAAATATTAATTTATTATTTCATTAATAGTATTTTCTTCATCTTTCCATAAATAATTTGGAGTGAAACTTTTAATTTCTTTAATTTTTTGATGTATTTTATTTAAAAAACTTAAGTATTCATTATTAATTCCAAATTTAGGCTGGTGGGCTAAAGAAGATCTTAATTTATGGATTTCAAGGTTTAATTTTTTGGTTTTTTCCGAAAATAAAATATCGGATAATTTGTTCCAAATAAATTCTTTTGCTTCTTCCGAAGGATGAATCCAATCGTTGCTGTAAAATCTGTAATCTCTTAACTCATCTATTAAAAACTCATAACTAGGAAAGTAACTTACTTTTTCAGGAAACTCTTTACACAATTGATCAATGGCCAATAACAACACAGATTTATTTAAATTATTTTCTACCAATCCATCTCTAACGTGTCTTACAGGACTAACTGTAAATATTACTGAATTATCTATCTTTTTTAAGATAAATCGCCATGAGTTAACCACTTCATCTACTGTAGCTCTTCTTGTACTAAAAATAGTATTCATTTGCTTATGACAATTGGCCACCACTTGATTACTTTCCTTGTGAATATAAAGCTTAGAAGTTCCAAATGTTATAAATAGCTTAGAATTGTTTTTTAACATCTTAAATGTATCGTCTTGTTCCTTATTTATTTTTTTTAAAAGTAAATCAGAGCTAGTACTGTAATATTTACCACTATGATTCCAGCTAAGAAAAACACCATTACTATTAACTAAATTTTTTTCATTATATGAATCCTTACTTATTAGCTTTTCAAAATTATTCGCTAATGATATCGGATTATAAATTGTTCCGTAAGGATTTAAATAACCAAAACAATATTTCTTAAAAAAAAGACTCATTTCTGTAGCAAAACAGGAACCAATTAATAAAAATTGATCTGAATGATTATTATTTTTTGATTTTGAAGCAAGGATAACTTCAGTTCTAAAATTTTGTGTTAAGCTCATATTTAAAAATAATATTTTAAAAAACTAATTGAATATAATATTTAATAATGTTTAAAGATTGTGGATATCTAAAATACAATTATGTATAATAAACACAATTACAGTCTTTATATTTGATTTATAATCTTAATCAAAATATGAAAACTACTGGAAATGTGCCAGATTTTGATAATTTATCAGATTTAGGCTTATCTAATATTGGTACCGCACACTGGAATCTTTCTCCCGAAATACTTACTGAGATAACAATTAAAAATGAAATGGGTAAAATATCTTCCTCAGGAGCCATTTCAGTACAAACTGGAAAATTTACTGGAAGATCTCCAAAAGATAGATTTATTGTAAAAGACGAGAAAACAAGCAAAACTGTATGGTGGGGAAATGTGAATATTCCGTTTGAAAAGAACAAGTTTGACGCTCTATATACTAAAGTTGTAAATTACTTAGAGAAGAAAGAAGTGTATGTAAGAGATGTCTACGCATGTTCTTTAGAAACTTTTCAACTAAATATTAGAGCTATCAATGAATATCCTTGGTCCAATCATTTTGTAAGTAATATGTTTAATGAAGTTAAAAGAGAAAACATTAAGTCTTTTATACCAGAATGGAGTATAATTAATGCTCCTGGGTTTCTTGCTGACCCCAAGATAGACGGAACTAGAAAATCCAATTTTTCAATTATAGATTTTACAAAAAAAATAATTCTTATCGGTGGTACTGGATATACTGGGGAAATTAAAAAGGGAATATTTTCAGTCCTAAATTATATTTTACCACATCAAAAAAATACTTTATCCATGCATTGTTCTGCAAATCTTGGAAAAGATGGAGATACAGCTATCTTTTTTGGTTTATCTGGAACAGGCAAAACAACTCTATCTGCAGATCCAAATAGATTTCTAATTGGAGATGATGAGCACGGCTGGTCTGAAGATACAGTTTTCAATTTTGAAGGGGGATGTTATGCAAAGTGTATTGATCTTACCAAAGAAAAAGAGCCGGAAATATGGAATGCAATCAAAAAGGGAGCTATTTTAGAAAATGTGGTTTTTAAAGAAAATACTAATGAAGTAGATTTTAGAGATGGTTCCATAACAGAAAATACAAGAGTAAGCTATCCTTTAGAATTTATTGAGAATGTTGCAAAAGGAGCCCTAGGAAATAATATAAAAAATATATTTCTTTTAACTGCAGACGCTTTTGGAGTATTACCACCAATTTCAAAATTAGATAAAGGACAAGCTATGTTTCATTTTATTTCTGGATATACTGCAAAAGTTGCAGGTACAGAAGATGGCATAACAGAACCTGTGGTTACTTTTTCTTCTTGTTTTGGTGCTCCTTTTCTACCACTTCATCCAACAAAATATGCTGAAATGTTAGGTGAGAAAATAGAATCTTCTAATGTTAACGTTTGGTTGGTAAACACAGGTTGGACAAAGGGGCCCTACGGGACTGGTGAAAGAATGAAATTATCTCATACTAGGTCTATGATAAATGCTGCCTTAAATAACGATTTGGAAGGAGTTGAATATATCAAACATCCAATATTTGGACTGATGATGCCAGCTTCTTGCCCTAATGTTCCAGAAAAGACTCTTAATCCAAAAATGACTTGGGAAGATGAAAATGCCTATAACCAAAAGGCAATGTTTCTTGCAAAACAGTTTAATGAAAATTTTGAAAACTATAAGGAATATGCCTCTTCTGAAATTTTGAATGCTGCTCCTATAAGTTTTATGGAATTAGAAAGCTAAAATTTATAAGTTAATAGTAAATCAAAATATCCTATCTTAAAATCAGCAAAATCTTGACCATGATTTATAAATTTTTCTAGTGGATCGTCAACAGAAATGGATTTGGAGTTAACAAATAGATAGTTGAACTGGGGTGTTAATTGAAGAGTTACCAAAAAAGATTCATTTAAATATAGATCCATTCCAAAGGACAAGTCTATTCCAGTATTTAAGTAATTACAATTGAATTTTCCGTTTATATTATTTATTAAATTATTTATAGTAGGTACATAATTCCCTACACTATCTTTTATGAGTAACGAATGATCATAAGTTGAGAGTTGATTTCCATAACCTACAATTATATCTAATCCTAAATGAAAGCGAGAAGAAGATAAATATCTTAATTGTTCAAAACCAAATCTTATATCAAAATGGTTATAACTTGAATTTGATAGTCTGTAGGTAATACTAGTATCGGAAGATGCAGAAGGAGAATAAATAAAATCGTTCTGAAAATCTATTAAATAATTGAGACTAAAACGAGTATTTAATTTGCCAAAATTTCTTTTGTAAATTGAGGTTAATTTAAGATTTTGAAAAGAATTATTGTTCAAAAAAACACTGATTATTGGACTAAAATTGAATCCTATATAGTTTCTTTCAGATTCATAAATCTTTAGGGTTGTATCGGATTCTATATCTTTTTGAGAATAAAGTGAAATAAAATTAAGATTTAAAAATAGTATTGCTAATATTTTAAATTTCATTAAAATATTTTCATTTGACCATCTTCGTCCAAATCTTCTTCATTATTTGAAGGTGAATCTACATCCCATTCCATCTCTACAGGACCTTCAGACTTTGAGACAATCTCAACATTTTCTATCTCCTTTTGATCATTATTTTTATTCAAATTTGTTTTTAGTTCATCGCTAGACTTTGAGATAATTTCTGATGGTATTTCTTGATTATTATCAATATTAGGACTTGTATCTACATCTTCGCTTACAGCAGATTTTTCCGAAAGTATTTCCTCTTCTGGCCACTCGTCGCCAAGCTCTACTTCCATAAGAGTAATGTCTTTCACTTTCAAGCGTGTCAACTGATTTCCTTTGGCCTTATCTCCTTTTATATCTACAATCTCATTTAAGGCAACCATCTTATCCTCCAAATCTTTGGTTTCTTTCAAACGCTTATTAAATGAAATTTTAACTTTTGGTTTGTAGTCAATTGCTACTAACGAAAGCTCACAATCTTCATCTATAAAACTATACATCTTAGTGGTTACTTCAACAAGGAATCTTTTAACAAAATATAGTTCTTTTTTAGGATTCCAATAAATACATGAAATAGCTCTAGAAGGATGCCACTTTTCGATTAAAATAAGATCGTCATCAAATTTATTGGACAATTCAAAACCACTTATTGAGTACTTACCAGATTTGTAAACTGTAATAATTTTATCATCTCCCTTAAAACTACCTAGTAATTTACCTCTCTGGTCGTTATTAAGCCTTAATACAACTTCGTCCCACCATATCTTTCTTGCAGCTAGTGTTGAACCACCTAATTCTCTCTGCTCTATTTTAGAAATAAAATGTTTGGTAACCAAATTTCCCTTGCTCCCTCTGCCCTTTATAATGAGCTCGGCAAAATCTATTTCAATTTTAAGTTTTTTTAATTTCGGTCGTGGTCTTAATTTGATTAATACTGTTTCTCTTCTTCCATTGGGATTAACAGAAAAATAATGGATTTTAGGATTATTAGCATTGCCAACAATATCGTATTCTCTGTCTCTAGTTATTGAACTAATAGCGAACCTTTTCATGTATGAAGGGGCTATTTTACCAGCTTGATAAATTAAATGATAAATAGTTCTTTCATCTCCTTTTTTCCATACTGCAACGTGAAGTATACCTTTACCAACAAATTTCTTATCTGCAATTTTTGTTACAATTACTTTTCCATTATCAAAAAACAGAATAATATCGTCTAAATCCGAACATTCTTCAATAAATTCATCTTTTCTTAACGACCATCCTATAAAACCTTCCTCCCTGTTAACATAAAGTTTTTTGTTGGAAACTATTACTTTACGGGCTGTAATATTATCAAATACTCTTATTTCTGTTTTTCTCTCTTTACCCTCACTGTATTTGTTCTTTACATCTTTGTAATATTCAATTGCAAATTCAGTAAGATTAGAAAGGTTTTTATTTACTTCTATTATTTGATCTTCAATTTTAAGTAAATTATCTTCAGCTTTGTCGCTATCAAATTTTGAAATTCTTTTAATTTTAATCTCTGTTAGCTTGACAATATCCTCTTCACTTACTTCTTTCTTAAGGTTTTTCAGAAAAGGCTTAAGACCCAGTTTAATAGCATTTAAAACACCTTCCCAAGTTTCTTCGTCTTCTATCTTTCTATATATTCTATTTTCTATAAAAATTCTTTCTAGTGAAAGCCAGTGCCATTGGTTTTGTAATTCTTGGAGTTTAATCTCCAATTCAAGTTTTAAAAGTTCTACAGTTCTGTCAACAGATTTTTTTAATATTTCAGAAACTCCAATAAAAATAGGCTTATTGCCTTCTATAACACAAGAATTTGGTGATATAGACATTTCACAATTGGTAAATGCGAATAATGCATCAATCATTTTATCCGGGGATACTCCAGATGGAAGGTGAATTATAATTTCTGCAACTGCAGATGTGTTATCTTCAATTTTTTTAATCTTAATTTTATTTTTTTCTGTAGCCTTGACTATAGAATCTATTAAAGTATCAGTTGTTGTTCCAAAAGGTATTTGATTGATAACCAGTGTTTTGTTATCTATTTTTTTTATCCCTGCTCTGACCCTTACCTTACCACCTCTAATACCGTCATTGTACTGTGTAAAGTCTGCTAGACCACCATTTGGAAAATCTGGAAATAACTCAATTTTCTTTCCTTTTAAGACATTTATCGAAGCGTCAATTAGCTCTATAAAATTATGAGGTAGTATCTTACAAGCTAAACCTACTGCAATTCCTTCTGCACCATGGTTTAATAAAATTGGGAATTTAACAGGTAGATATTGTGGTTCTTTATTTCTCCCATCGTAAGAACTAAGCCATTTAGTAGTTTTATTATTATATAGGATATGATTTCCAAATTTAGTTACTCTAGCTTCAATATATCTTGGAGCAGCAGCGCCATCCCCTGTTAATAAATTCCCCCAGTTTCCTTGACAATCAATTAATAAATCCTTTTGACCAATCTGAACCATTGCATCTCCAATAGATGCATCTCCATGAGGATGGTACTTCATTGTATTGCCAATAATATTTGCTACCTTATTGTATCTACCATCGTCTAATTCTTTCATAGAGTGAAGAATCCTTCTTTGCACAGGCTTTAAACCATCTTCAAGAGCTGGAACAGCTCGTTCTAAAATAACATAGGATGCGTAGTCTAAAAACCACTCCTTATACATTCCAGAGAGATAGGTAATATTATCTTTCTGGTTAGAATCTTCTGATATATTTAAATTTAACTCATCCATTTCATTGGTTTTCATCTACCAAGTAGTCTTCTTCGACTTTTAAATTATCAATAATAAAACCTTGACGTTCAGGAGTATTTTTTCCCATATAAAAAGTCAATATTTCCTCAATTGATTTAGACTTAGACATTAAAACAGGTTCTAATCTAATATCATCACCAATAAAGTATTTGAACTCATCTGGAGATATTTCACCAAGACCCTTAAACCTTGTTATTTCAGGGTTCTTTCCCAAAGAATTTATTGCTTCTTTTCTTTCTTCTTCATTGTAACAATACCTTGTTTCTTTCTTATTTCTGACTCTAAAAAGCGGTGTTTGCAAAATGAAGACATGATTTTTCTTAACTAAATCTGGGAAAAATCTTAAAAAGAAAGTAAGAAGCAGAAGTCTAATATGCATTCCATCAACATCGGCATCGGTGGCAATAATAATTTTATTATACCTTAAAGAATCCATGTCCTCTTCAATATTTAAAGCAGCTTGTATTAGATTGAACTCTTCATTCTCGTAAACCACTTTTTTAGAAAGACCAAAAGAATTAAGAGGTTTTCCTCTTAAGCTAAATACAGCTTGGGTTTTAACATCTCTACATTTGGTAATGGAACCACTTGCAGAATCTCCTTCCGTTATGAAAATTGAGGTCTCCTCCCTCCTATCATTTTTAAAATCACTAAAGTGGATTTTACAATCTCTTAATTTTTTGTTGTGCAAACTAACTTTCTTAGCTCTCTCTCGAGCTAGTTTTCTTATTCCAGATAATTCTTTTCTTTCTTTTTCAGATTGCTTAATCTTAAATTCCATCTGTTGAACCACATCTGGATTTTTGTGTAGAAAATTATCTAGCTTCTCTCTTAAAAAATCCATTACAAAACCT
>Ga0233444_10006858_pt1 | contig 10070 bp, 10 predicted proteins | sample SI_124_October20_6_FD_182792 | JGI IMG/M metagenome (GOLD analysis project Ga0233444, IMG submission 182792) | Seawater microbial communities from Saanich Inlet, British Columbia, Canada - SI_124_October2016_10_MG | ecosystem: Environmental > Aquatic > Marine > Inlet | place: Canada: British...
TTACTTGGCGTTTCACCATGCAGAGTTTACAAGATTCCACTACAGCGTTACCTGTACATACTTTCTGTTGCACTATTCCTATCTATAAATAGATGACGGGTGTTACCCGTTGCATTGCTCTTTGGTGTCCGGACTTTCCTCTGAATAAACAGCGATAAGTCAGCTTGCGGAACAAATATAGTGTTTGTTGATAATTTTATTAAAAAAAAAATATCATTTGAGAATAATTTTTTCTCAATCTCTATATTTGTTAATAATGAATAAATCCTCAATTTCATCAGCATCTGAATACAGACCAAAGGATTTCAGTGATATGATTGGGCAAGATGCCATAGTCAAAACACTTTCAAATGCTATAAAAAATGATCAAATACCTCAAGCTCTTCTCTTTTGTGGACCAAGAGGTGTAGGCAAAACATCCTGCGCAAGAATTCTTGCTAAACAAATAAATGATCTAGATGAAAACTTTGAGTATAATATTTTTGAACTTGATGCAGCATCTAATAATTCTGTTGAAGATATTAGAAATATTACAGATCAGATTAGGATACCTCCTCAAATTGGAAAATATAAAGTCTATATCATTGATGAAGTACATATGCTTTCTAATGCTGCATTTAATGCATTCTTAAAATCATTAGAAGAGCCTCCTAAACATGTTGTATTTATTTTAGCAACTACTGAAAAAAATAAAATTATACCAACAATTTTATCTAGATGTCAAATTTATGATTTTAAGAAAGTTGACAACCCATCAATCACCAAGCTTTTAACTAGCATTTGTAATGACAAAAAAATTAAGTTTGATGAAAATTCGTTAGCATTGATAGCTGAGAAATCTGATGGATCTATTAGAGATTCACTCTCAATGTTTGATAGATTGGTAAGTTTTACAGATTCTAATTTAAATATCGCTGATGTAACATCTAATTTAAATATTTTAGATTATGATACATATTTTGATTTATCAAGCCTAATTAAAAATAAAGATATTCCAGGAATTTTAACAAAATACAATGATGTTTTTAGTCGTGGATTTGATGATGTCAATTTTTTAAATGGATTATCTAGACACTTAAGAGAAATGTTAGTTAGCAAGTTAGGTTATTCAGATAAAATATCTAATTTAAACGATGAACTAAGGGCAAAATATATAGATCAATCTAGTAATTTTAGGGATGAAGATCTTATTATAATGATTCAAATAATTAATGAATCTTTAATAAATTAACAAAAAATAAATGATAAAAGAATTCATGTTGAGCTTTGCCTGATGAGAATAGCTTCAATTGATAGCATTAAAAAAAAAACTCCTTAATTAAAACTTCAGAGATAATAAATCTTATAGAAAAGGAAACAAAAGAACTTGATAATAGTTCTGAATCTATAAATAAAAAATTGTTTAGTTCACCTCAGCTTGAAGAAGTCTCATCTTTATCATTAGCTAGTTTAAGCTTTAAAAATTCCAATGATGAATTAAAAGAACAAAAATTAGATGATTTACCTTCAGATAATTTTACAGAAAATGATTTTAATATTGCTTGGAAAAAATTCTGTGATATAGAAAAAAATAAAGGAAACAATAATATTCTTTCTCTTTTAAACATGAATAATCCCACTATTAATAATAATATCATTTCAATATCTACAGTTAATAAAATGAATTTTAAAGAAGTTAAGGGTTACAAGAGTACAATTCAAACTTTTTTGTCAAAGGAATTAAATAATTACTCAATATCAGTAGATGTTAAATTATCAGAAGATAATACAAAGAGTTCATACCTAGATAGTAAAGATAAACTTGATTTATTAATTAAAGACAATAAAAACATAGGTAAATTAATTACTGAATTGAAGTTAAGAATCTAACTTACTGGAACTATTTTCATAAAATATTTCATTTATCATTCCATCTACTAAACCTACCTTAGGGACAAAAATCTTATTGGCTTTAACAAACTCCATAGTTGATATGAATATTTTCAAAGCAGGAATTATTACATCAGCTCTATCTGGATTTAGATCAAACTTAACCATTCTCTCTTGGTAATTAAATTCTATTAAAATGTTTGATAAATCTTTTATAGAAAGATAAGAAATAGGTTTACCAGATTTTGAACCTGTCATTGATTGAATTTTATTTATGTTACCACCTGTTGCAAATAATTTAATTTTATCATCACAATCTATATTAGATTTTAACCAATGTTTTATTTCCATTAATATTGAATCATCAACTAAATTATTAAGAAGTCTAACAGTCCCTATTTTAAAAGACTTAGATATCTTCTGCTCACCTTTTCTTAAAATTGATAATTCAGTGCTTCCTCCTCCAACATCAACATATATAAAGGTTTTATTAAAATCAATTTGTTCAAGAGAATTTCCCTTAGAAATTATTTTAGCCTCCTTTAAGCCAGTAATAAGCTCTATATTTAAACCTGTTTTCTTTTTTACAATTGATATCACTTCTTTTGAGTTTTTTGATTCCCTAAGAGCTGACGTAGCGTATATCTGATAATCTTTTACACCATGAACTTTCATTATATACTTAAAAGATAATATTGCGTTAGTAAGTAAAGTGATTTTTTGATTTGATATCACACCATTTTTAAATGTATCTTCACCAAGTCTTAATGGTAATCTTAAATATGAATTTTTTTGAAAAACATGTTTATCTTCTGAAGAAATAACATAACAAATAAGCATTCTAACAGCATTAGAGCCAATATCAATTGCAGCAATTTTTTTCAAATTAAGATATATTTTTTTTAAAGTAAGTGTAGGTATCTATCTGAGATCTAATAGTTCTATTTGAATTATTATCAAATTCATTTTGAATATTATAATTGATTAGTCTAGTTTTTACGTTATCATTATCACTAATGTAAAGAGTTTCTAAAATTTGTTGTTTAAGATTCTCTTGATAGATTGGACAGGCAACCTCTACACGTTTTTCAATGTTTCTTGTCATAAGATCAGCAGAAGATATATATACTTTTGTTTTGCCTCCATTTTCAAAAACATATACTCTAGAATGTTCAAGATATTTATCTACAACACTTTTAACTTCAATATTTTCACTCATACCGATTTTATTCGGTATTAAACAACATATCCCTCTAACTAATAATTTTATTTTAACACCTGAATTGCTTGCCTCATATAGTTTGTCAACTAGTTTATAGCTAGTAAAACTGTTTAATTTAAGTATGATAAGACCTTTTAAACCTTTCTTAACATTTGAGATTTCATTGTCTATAAGTTCAAAAAGTTTTTTAGAAGTCTGATGAGGAGAAACAATTAAATGCTTGTAATCATGTATTTTATAATTATCTTTTAGAAAATCAAAAACTTTATTAACTTCTTTTAATATTTTTTGATTTGAGGTAAATAGAGTAAAATCTGAATATATTTTAGCTGTAGATTCATTAAAATTTCCTGTACTAACAAACCCATAATATCTTTTTTTATTACCCTTAAACCTCTCAATTAAACATATTTTTGAATGAACTTTTAAACCTTTGACTCCAAAAATTAAATCAACTCCAGCTGTTTTTAATTGTTGGGATACCTTAATATTATTTTCTTCATCAAATCTAGCTTGAAGTTCAATTTGAACTAAAACTTTTTTACCATTTTTGGCAGCATTAATTAGAGAACTTATAACATTTGATTTTTTTGATAGTCTGTATAAAGTAATTTTAATTGACTTAACACTAGGATCAATTGCAGACTGCCTTAAGATAGATACCAAATAAGAAAACGAATGATATGGAGTGTACATTAAAAAATCCTCTTTTGATATTTGATCCAAAAGGTTAGATTCAATTTTTAAACCATTTATATCTAATGCTTTTTCTTTTGGATATAATAAATCAGATCTTCCTAGATCTGGAAAATTCATGTAATCACTTCTATGATGGTATTTACCTCCAGGTATTAAACTATCATAGGAAGAGATTTTAATTTTTTTGATAAGATAATTTAAAGTTGAATTAGAGATATTTTCATCATACACTAGCCTTACAGGGTTACTAATTTTTCTCTTATTAACGTATTCTTGAATTTTCTTAATATAACTCTTAGATAGATCAATATCATCTATGTCAAACTCTGCATCTCTAGTAATTTTTAGCATATTAGCTTCAATATCAGAGTAGTTAAAAAAACTAAAAATTATATATAAATGATATCTAATTATGTCATCAATAAGCATAATGTACTGATTTTCATCATTTTTAGGAAGAACAACAAACCTGCTTATTTCTTGAGGTATTTCAACCAATGCATAGATATTACTATCATCTTTAAGCTTAATGTTAGTTATTAGAAATGCCTTATTATCCTTAAAATCATGAAGTTTGTTATTTGATAAAATAACAGTAACTAAATAAGGACTAATTTTTCTAATGAAATAATCTTTTAAAAAATCTTTATGAGACTCCAAAACCTCTTTTTCATTAATAAAAACTATGTTTTCATTTTTTAATGATTTTTCAATTGAATCTAGAATTATTGAACTTTCTGATTGAAGGCTTATAACTTTAGAAGTAATTTGATCTAGAAGGTTCTTTGCTGCTATATGATCTTTATTATTTTTAGAATTTGGTTTTGTATCGGCTATTCTTTTTACAGTTGCATATCTAACTTGAAAAAATTCATCTAAATTATTTGAAAAAATTCCTATAAACCTTAATCTTTCTAGGACCGGAACCTCTTTATTTGAAGCTTCTTGCAGAACTCTAGCATTAAAGTCTAGCCAACTAAGCTCTCTGTTTATGTATTTAGATTCCACTTTTTAAATTATTAATATAAGAAGTTGGTTTTAACTTTAAAATATCTGACCATGAATTAGAATCAAATTTAATAGAGAACCATCTTGCAGTTGGTAAATTTAAAATTTTATTTTCGGAAAAATAATTTGAAATTTCAGTGTAAGCTGGATTGTGTCCAACTAAAACAACTTCTGAATATTTATTTTCAATTTTATTTATAAAATTTATTACTTCATTAAATTCAAAAGTATATAAGTCTTCACAAATACTAATCCTATTTGAGTTGATAGATAAACTTCTAGTTAAAATTAAAGAAGTATGAATAGCTCTAGTCGCAGAACTTGAAAATATTATATCAGAATTAACAAATTGAGCTTTTGATGATTCAGCTACTTTTTTAATTTTTGCTACCCCTGAATTATTTAATGGTCTATCTATATCGTCTAAATTATAGTCCCATGAGGATTTTGAATGTCTTAAAAAGGTAATTTGTTTCATTTAAGGAGACAAAAGATTATGTTCCCATTTGTCATTAATTAAATTTGAGATAACCCTATTGTGAAGCCTATTTTCTCTTCCTTGCCAAAATTCAATTTCAAGAACAAATATTTCAATTCCCCCCCAATGAGCTGGTCTTTTAAGATTAGTGTTTTTATTTTTTTCTAAGAATTTATCATGTCTATCTAAAAGCTCATCATAATTAGATATAATTTGACTTTGGTCTGAAACTATTGCACCTACTTGACTAGTGAAGGGTCTAGATTTAAAATATATATCTGAATATTTTTCTGATGTTTTCTTAGCAATACCTTTAAAAATGACTTGTCTTTCCAGAGGAGCCCAATAAAAGGATGCACAGATGTTTGGATTATCATTTATAGCTAATCCCTTTTTACTTTGATAGTTTGTGAAAAATATTAAACTTCTATCTCTAATTTCCTTTAATAAAACAACTCTTGAAGAAGGAAAATTATTTATATCGCTAGTAGAAACTGTCATGGCATTTGATTCAATTATTTCGTCAGATTTTTCCGCATCCTTAAACCATTTTTTAAAAAAATCCATAGGATTATCACCAATATCGTCTATACTTAAAGAATCCTTATCGTAAAATTTCCTGTGATTAAATAATTTCATTATTCGTTAATTGAAAAATTCATTTTTGAAGCAAGTAAATATATTATAGCCATTCTTATTGCAACACCGTTCTCTACTTGATCTAAAATAAGAGAATTATTCGATTCTACAACATCTGAGGTAATTTCAACACCCCTATTAATTGGTCCAGGATGAAGAATTAGTATATCTTTTTTGATTTTATTTAATTTTTTAACATCTAGACCAAAAAGCATTGAATACTCTCTATTATCAGGAAAATAGGATTTAAGCATTCTTTCACGTTGAACTCTAAGAACATTTACAGCATCACACCATTTTAATGCTTTCACTACATCAGTTTCAACAGAAACATTTAGCTTTTCTATATCTTTAGGAAGAAGACTTAAAGGACAAGAAAGTTTTACATTTGCTCCTAGTAGATTAAGTGTATATATATTTGATAAAGCAACTCTAGAATGGATAATATCACCAACAATTAAAATATTCTTACCCTTTAGATCTTTTAGATTTTCATATAATGAAAATGAATCTAGTAAGGCCTGAGTGGGGTGTTCATGGGCTCCATCTCCTGCATTTATAATACATGAATTGGTATGTTGAGACAATAGCAAAGAGGATCCAGGGTTGGGATGCCTTAAAACTATCATATCAACTTTCATAGCAAGTATATTATTAACTGTATCAATTAATGATTCGCCTTTTTTAACTGATGATGAGGAACTTGAAAAATTAACTATATCAGCTCCTAATCTTTTTTCTGCTAATTCAAAAGATATTTTGGTTCTTGTACTGTTCTCAAAAAATAAATTAGCTATAGTTATGTCACGTAGTGTAGGAACCTTTTTTATTGGTCTGTTTATTACTTCTTTAAAATGAGATGCAGTCTTAAAAATTAGACTTATGTCATTTTCATTTAAAGACTTAATACCTAAAAGATGGTCAACACTTAGTTTATTCATTTAACTCTCAATATATATAACGTTATCTTTTAATTTTTTACCCCATAAAACCTTTACTCTATCGCCTTTAAAAGTATCAATTTTAGCACCACAATAATTAGCTGCAATAGGAATTTCTCTTTTAAATCTTCTGTCTATTAAAACAAGAAGTTCAATTGACTTTGGTCTTCCATAAGTATCGATAGACGACATAGCTGCCTTTATACTTCTTCCAGTGAATAAGACATCATCAATTAAAACAACATTTTTATTTTCAATTGAAAAATCAATTTTTGTTGAACTTGCAGAGAGTGTTTTCTCGGACCTTCTAAAATCATCTCTGAAAAAAGTATAATCTAGAATACCACTTTTAATTTTAATATTAGGATGATCTCTTTTAAATACTTCTAAAATTTTATCAATAAAAAAAATACCTCTTGGCTGTAATCCTAATAATACTGTCTCATCAAAATCTTTATGATTTTCAATTAATTCATAAACAAGCCTTCTTAGGATTATTTCAATTTTTTTTGAATCTAAGAGGATTTTATTTGGCATGATTTTAAGTTATTACAAAAATATAAATTTAAAACTTTAAGTATAGTTAAAAAAAAATCCTCAAAAATTGAGGATTTAAAAAATTAGTTTTCATCTTTTTTCTTGGATTTCTTTTCCTTGACTTTTTCTTCAACAATTTCATCTGAAGATGAATCATTATGAGTTTCCATGTGAGACACAACAACTCTTTTAAATTCTTTACTAAACTCTATTACTTTAAATTCAGCTGTTTCTCCTTCAGTTAATTTAGAGCCATCTTTTTTATCTAAATGTCTAGTAGGACAAAAAGCCGAGATATCATCATTAAAGTTTATAATAGCTCCTTTTTCTATAACTTCAGATATTTCAGATTTATGAATAGTATCCAAAGCAAAATCTTTTTCATAATTATCCCATGGATTTGGTTTAGTTTGTTTATGTCCAAGACTAAGTTTTCTTCCATCTACATCTAAGTCAAGTATCACTACTTCAATTTTATCATCAAGAGATAAGAACTCAGAAGGATGCTTTATTTTTTTTGTCCAAGAAAGATCAGAAATATAAATCAAACCATCAATACCTTCTTCAAGCTCAATAAACACACCAAAATTCGTGAAATTTCTAACAGAACCTTTATGATTTGAACCTATTGGGAATTTCTTTGTAATATCTGTCCATGGATCCTCAGATAATTGTTTCATACCTAAAGACATCTTTCTAGATTCTCTATCAAGATTAAGAACAATCGCTTCAATATTATCTCCAACATTAACAAAATCTTGAGCACTTCTAAGATGAGTTGACCATGACATTTCAGAAACATGAACTAACCCTTCGATACCTTCATCGATTTCAATAAAGGCACCATAATCAGCTATTACAACAACTTTACCTGTAACTTTTGATCCTTCTTTAACGTCATCGCCTAGCTTATCCCATGGATGTTGAGTTAATTGTTTAAGTCCAAGTTGAATCTTTGATTTATCATCGTCAAAGTCTAAAATAACTACTTTGATAGTTTGATCTAGTTCAAGAATTTCACTTGGGTGATTAATTCTACTCCATGATAGGTCAGTAATATGAATAAGACCATCTACACCACCTAAATCAATAAACACACCATAAGATGTCATATTTTTTACTGTACCTTCTAAAACCTGACCTTTTTCAAGTTGACTAATTATACCCTTTTTCTGTTCTTCAATATCTGCTTCAATAAGAGCTTTGTGAGAAACAACAACATTCTTAAATTCATGATTGATTTTAACTACTTTAAAATCCATGTTTTTATTAGTATACTGATCATAATCCCTAATAGGTTTTACATCAATCTGAGATCCTGGTAAGAATGCTTCAATCCCAAAAACGTCTACAATCATACCACCTTTAGTTCTACATTTAACGAAACCTTGTACAATATCTCCTTTATCATGAGCTTCATTAACTCTATCCCATGCTTTAATTACTCTGGCTTTTCTGTGAGATAAAACTAATTGACCTGACTTATCTTCTCTGGTATCAACTATTACCTCAACTTTATCGCCAATCTTTAGATCAGGATTATATCTAAACTCATTTTTAGAGATTACACCCTCTGACTTAGCATTAATATCAATTATAATGTCTTTCTCTGTTAAATGAATAACTTCTCCCTCAATAATATTATCATCAGATGTGTCAACAAAGTTTTTTTCGACAAGTTTTTCAAATTCCTTAATTTGCTTGTCATCAAGTTCATCTATTCCCTCTTGGTATTGGTGCCAATTGAAGTTTGTTAAAAAATCATCTTGAGGTACAGCCTTTTTTTTAGCTTTAGCGGAAGTAGTTTTAACTGACTTTTCCGTCTCCTCTATATTAGTATTTGCAGTATTTTCTTCACTCATAGTGCGCAAAAATATAATTAATTAAGTTATTGGCAAAGTTAAGTTCAGTTTTTTATCTAGTAAGATTTTATTTTAGAAAGTATTTTCTCAAAAACCTGCTCAATAGTAAGAAGTGTAACGTCTATTTCAAAGGCATCGTCAGCTTTTTTAAGAGGTGCGATTTTTCTTGTTGAATCAGTATTATCTCTTATTAAAATTTCTTCCTCAATAGATTCTAATTTTACTGATTTATCGTTAATCTGCTTATGACGTCTTTCAGCTCTTATTTTTGGATCTGCTAGAAGAAAAAATTTAAATGTAGCATTTGGAAAAACTACTGTTCCTATATCTCTTCCATCTATAACAAGTGAATTAGATCTTGCCAAACTCCTTAATTGTTTATAAACAAAATTTCTTATTTCAGGTTTCTTTGCAAAATTACTGACATTTACAGAAACCTTAAAACCTCTAATTTTCTGAGTTACGTCATTTCCATTAAGGGAAATACTTAGTTTTTTATCTTTATACGTTTGCTCAATAGAAATTTGATTTAAAACACTTTGACTAATATTATCATTTGAATTAATATTATTTTGAAGAAGGTAAAGTGTTATTGCCCTGTAATAAGCACCTGAATCACGATAATTATAATTAAACTTTTCAGCAATTTTTTTAGCTTGAGTACTTTTTCCTGTTGAGGCTTCTCCGTCAATAGCTATAATTACAGGGTCCAAATCAAATTACTTTAGGGTTTAATACTTTTCTGTTTGACATGGCATTATGAATAACTTGAGTCATAGAATCAACATATATAAAATGTAATCCTTTAAGATATT
>Ga0233444_10006859_pt1 | contig 10069 bp, 8 predicted proteins | sample SI_124_October20_6_FD_182792 | JGI IMG/M metagenome (GOLD analysis project Ga0233444, IMG submission 182792) | Seawater microbial communities from Saanich Inlet, British Columbia, Canada - SI_124_October2016_10_MG | ecosystem: Environmental > Aquatic > Marine > Inlet | place: Canada: British...
AAATAATTTCCAGACTGCACTTCAATAATTTCAAGCGGTATCTGGCCCGGATTATATAATCTGTGCTTAGTGCCTAATGGTATAAAAATTGATTCATTTTCACTAACCAGTACAACATCATCACCACAGGTAACTTCGGCAGTACCGACAACCACGATCCAATGTTCTGCACGGTGATGGTGTAACTGCAATGACAATGATTGGCCAGGATTAACGCAAAGGCGCTTCACCTGAAATCGCTCGCCAACGTCAATGGCATCGTAATACCCCCAAGGACGGTAACTTTTAGGGTGAATAGTCGCTTCACTACGCTCTGTTTGAACTAACTGATCAACCACCTTCTTAATTTGTTCGGCTTTTGATTTATCAGCCACCATAACAGCATCAGTTGTTTCAACCACCACTATATTGTCCAACCCCAACACTGTTACTAAACGGCTTTCACTGTGTATGTATGAATCATTCACATCATGAACGACAACATCTCCAACTAATGCATTCCCTTTTTCATCCTGAACTTGATTTTCCCATAGCGATGACCACGATCCGACATCACTCCAGCCAGCATCAAGCGGGATAACCACAGCCTTATCCGTCTTTTCCATTACCGCATAATCTAGAGAATCCGCAGGGCAGGATTCAAAAGACAGCGAATCAATCCGAATAAAGTCGAGATCAGTAACAGAAGCCGCTAACGCCGAACGACAACTCCCTAGTATCTCAGGCGAATGGCGTTCCAATTCAGCAAGAATAATAGAAGCCTTGAACATAAACATGCCACTATTCCAATAATATCGGCCAGAATTTAAGTACTCTTGCGCCGTATCAAAATCTGGCTTCTCAACAAAAGCAGCAACCCCACTGACATTATCATTTGTTTGAGCTTGAATATAACCATAACCTGTATGCGCCATTGTAGGGACAATACCAAAAGTCACAAGCTTGCCAGACTCTGCTTGTTTCTTCGCTTGCTCAATAGCTGAATGAAACACAGCAATATCCTGAATAAGGTGATCGGCTGCCAATACAAGCATAAGAGGGTCTCCACCCCGTTCTAATGCCTGTAATGCAGCTAGAGCAACAGCCGGTGCTGTATTTTTAGCGCAAGGCTCTAATAAGATATCTGATTGAACTATATCAATTTCTTGTAACTGTTCGGCAACCATAAATCGATGTGCTTCATTACATACAATAACCGGCGCTTCCAAAGCCGTCACACCGGATAATCGCGTGATCGTATTTTGAAATAATGATAGTTCGCCAAACAAATTCAAAAATTGTTTTGGCTTATTTTTTCGTGACAAAGGCCACAGCCTTGTACCACTACCACCAGACATTATTATCGGAATCATGAACTAGCCTTCATTTATGGTTTACTTTGCTTTTACAGCCTTTAAAAGAGTCGCTATTATAGCTGCTATGATGTACTTCGTAATACCGATATCCATCACAATTACTCAATTTAAGGAACAAGTTCATAATGGCTAAAGCACCGATTATTCGTAAATGCCTATTCCCCGCTGCAGGTTATGGTACAAGATTCTTGCCAGCAACCAAGGCCATGCCTAAAGAAATGTTACCGATTGTTAACAAACCCCTTATTCAATATGGTGTAGAAGAAGCCATGGAAGCAGGTATGACCCAAATTGGTTTTATTACGGGCCGTGGGAAACGAGCTATTGCCGATCATTTTGACACTAGTTTTGAGCTTGAACATCAAATTTTTGGCACATCAAAAGAAACGCATCTGGATGACATCCGTGAGGTTATGGACAGCTGTGACTTCGTCTTCATGCGTCAACGCGAAATGTTAGGCCTAGGCCATGCCATTCTGACAGGTGAGCCCATGATTGGTAACGAACCCTTTGCCGTTATCCTTGCCGATGATCTATGTGCAGCACCAACCGACAACGATGAAAAGCGCGCTTTATCGCAGTTAGCAGCACTATACGAGCGTTATCAATGCAGTATCATTGCAATTGAAGAGGTTCCCAATGAAGATACCGGCAGCTACGGCATCATTTCTGGTGATGAAATTGCACCTGGCATATACCAAGTCGAAGATATGGTCGAAAAACCCAAACCAGAAGATGCACCCACCAATATGGCCATTATTGGGCGTTATATCCTGACACCAGAAATCTTCTCTTACTTAAGAAAGACTCCCCCAGGTGCCAATGGCGAAGTGCAAATTACCGACGCACTAAAGCTGCTAGCCCAAGAAAGACAAGTCCTCGCTGTGAAGTTCAAAGGCCAAAGGTTTGATTGTGGCAGCATTGATGGTTTCGTCGAAGCCACCAATTATTATTACGAGCATTACTACCAAAAGTAATGCAATCTCACTAACAGATTATAGAGGGCCTAGCCTTAAGCTCGGCCTTTTCATTTTGTCTCAATATGTAAACTAGCAGCATCAACCGCCCCCGCGTGAATGTCTTGATATAGCTCAATATCTAAACTAGCTTCACTTTTTGCAACAATAACACTGACAACAGCATCACCCGATACATTGACGGCCGTTCTAATCATATCCATCAAACGATCTACACCTAATATTAACCCAATTCCTTCTATAGGTAAGCCAACCTGAACAAACACCATTGACAACATAATCAAGCCAACGCCAGGTACACCAGCAGTACCTATTGAAGCAAGCACCGACATCATAATCACCGTCAAATAACCCGTCATCCCTAATTCAACACCATATAAGTTAGCAATAAATACTGTGGCAACACCTTGCATAATGGCCGTGCCATCCATGTTTATGGTTGCACCAAAAGGCACCGTAAAAGAAGCAACTGAATTATTAACGCCCAAACGTTGGGTCACTGCACGCAAAGTAATCGGAATTGTCGCATTAGAACTTGCCGTGCTAAATGCAAAAATCTGTGCACCACGCATCTTGTGTAAGAAAATCAACGGATTTAAGCCTGAAAAAGCTTTCAGGACTAACATTAATGTCACAAATAGATGAAACAATAAAGCAGCGATCAAGACTAAGACATACCCCGCCAATTGATTTAATAAATCTAGACCAAGCTCCGCAACTGAACGACTAATTAAGACAAAAACAGCATAAGGCGCCACAGCCATCACCATCATTACCATCTTCATCATAATCTCATTGGCTATATCAGCTGCTCGGACAAAGGGTTTCGCTTTTTCCCCCACCATCAACATGCTAATACCCAATAAAATAGAAAAGAATATCAAAGGCAACATATCGCCATTTGCCATAGCTTGAACAGGATTAGAAGGCACTATATTGATCAGCACCTCAGTCAAAGGTGGTACTGGTTTTGCTGAAAAAGTCGCGTCAGATACCAACGTCATACCCTCACCCAAACCGACAGAAACGGACAAACTAATCGCGACGGCAATCGCGACGGCAGTCGTCATCAAATACAATAAAAAAGCCTTACCACCCACTCGACCTAGCGTATTGATATTACCAATGCCGCAAACACCGCAGATTAAAGAAAAGAAAACCAAAGGAACAACCAACATCATCAACGCGTTAATAAATAGCTTTCCTATGACTAAAAATAATCCATCAACTAGATAAGTGTTGACCCAATGTCCTTCAGCATTGAGTCCTGACAAATTAATGATTAAACCAATAATGATGCCAAATACAACACCCAATAAAACCTTAATTGTTAAACCCATTGTTCACCTTGAATATAGTTAGTTGCTAGCTATAGAAAAATCAATAGTATGCTTTTGTCAAACAAGACACAAAACAAAGAACTTTAACGCAATTAACGTATCTAACAATCTCTTAGCTAAACATAGTCTTAAAATAAACTAATGCTCCTCAAGTTTAACCAATAAATCACTTACATTTTGTAAGCTATTGAAATATTGAGCCTCTTCAGGAACTTAAATAACCTTTATCACAATAAAGGTCGATATAAAATATGAAACATAGGTGTTTTAACATATTGTAATAAATAAAATTTACACTGAAACTAACTATAACTTTAAAAGTGAAATCAAGAATCAATGACAGACAATAAAACACAACTAAATCAGCAAAAAACACATGACCCAGACCAAAAACTCCTATATAATGCGACCTGTAAAAACGCCCTGTCTGCCCCAGATAAACTCATCTAAAAGTGGACTCACTAAAAATTTATAAAACGAAGTTGCCTAGTAAAACAGGCATGACAAAAATCTAAGGAAAACTATTCATGCAACGATTCCTGCATCAGTTTTGTATAGCTCTTGCGTTCCTAATTCCTAGTAGCGTGTACGCTGCATGGGAATTAAACATGCCAAGAGGTGTAACCGATACGAGTAACACCGTCTATGATCTACATATGCTTATCTTATGGATATGTGTAGCTATCGGGGTCGTTGTTTTTGGTGTCATGTTTTGGTCCATCATTTACCACCGTAAATCTCAAGGTGCTAAAGCGGCCCAGTTCCATGAAAGCACGACTGTCGAAGTCATTTGGACTGTCATCCCATTCCTAATTCTCATTGGCATGGCTGTACCTTCAACCACTGTCCTAATAGACATGTATGACTCAAGCGACTCGGATATTGATATCCAGGTGACTGGTTATCAGTGGAAATGGCAGTACAAATACTTAAATGAAGATATCGACTTTTTTAGTACGTTGACTACACCAAAAGAAGAAATAGCAAACGCACAAGAAAAAAACCCAAATTATTTACTTGAAGTCGATAATGAACTTGTCGTTCCTATCAATAAAAAAGTCCGATTCTTATTTACCGCGAATGATGTTATTCATGCTTGGTGGGTTCCTGAATTAGCCGTCAAAAAAGATGCTATTCCGGGCTTCATCAATGAATCTTGGACACGTATTAATGAAGTAGGTACTTATCGTGGTCAATGTGCCGAACTATGCGGAAAAGACCATGGCTTCATGCCTATTGTCGTTAAAGCTGTAACGCAAGAAGACTACGACATCTGGGTAAATGAGCAGAAAGCTCAAGCACTCGCCACAGCAGCAGCAGCTGAGCAAGAATGGACTATGGAAGACCTCGTCGCAAAAGGCGAAACGGTATATCAAAAGAACTGTGCAGCCTGTCATATGGTTGATGGTTCAGGTTTACCTCCAGCATTCCCTGCACTTAACGGTAATGAAGTAGTTCTTGGTGATATCGAGAAACATATGGATATCATGGTCAACGGTGTACCCGGCACAGCAATGGCTGCATACGGTAAACAACTTTCTGCAGTCGACTTAGCAGCTGTTATCACATACAAGCGTAATACTTGGGATAACAAAACAGGTGAAGTTATATCACCTGCTGATGTCAAAGCATACATGAGTAAATAGAGTAATAAAGAGGCCTTCATGAGCGAGCAAACATTAACACTAGATGACCACGATCACCACGATCACGGGCCTGCTAAAGGCTTACTGAGATGGGTGTTTACAACTAACCACAAAGATATCGGTACGCTGTACCTTATCTTCAGTCTCACCATGTTCTTAATTGGTGGCATGATGGCTTTTGTTATCCGTGCTGAATTATTCCAGCCGGGTATGCAACTTGTTGATCCTGGTTTCTTTAATCAGATGACCACAATGCATGGCCTCATCATGGTCTTTGGCGCGGTTATGCCTGGCTTTGTTGGCCTTGCCAACTGGCAAATCCCGCTGATGGTTGGAGCCCCTGATATGGCCCTCCCACGAATGAACAACTGGAGCTTCTGGATCTTACCTTTCGCGTTTACAATGTTACTTTCAACATTGTTTATGGAAGGTGGTGCACCAGACTTTGGCTGGACTTTCTACGCTCCATTATCTACAACTTATGCACCTCCAAGTGTCACTTTCTTTATCTTTGCAATCCATATGATGGGTATCTCATCAATCATGGGTGCAATGAACATCATTGTGACCTTGTTTAACATGCGTGCACCTGGCATGGGCTTAATGCAAATGCCTATGTTTGCATGGTCATGGCTCATCACAGCATTCTTACTCGTTGCTGTTATGCCTGTCCTTGCTGCTGTCGTTACCATGATGTTAATGGATATTCACTTTGCAACCAGTTTCTTCAGTGCTGCAGGTGGTGGTGATCCCGTACTATTCCAGCATATTTTTTGGTTCTTTGGTCATCCTGAAGTCTATATCATGATCTTACCCGCTTTTGGCGTAGTATCAGAAATCATTCCAACGTTCTCTCGTAAGAAACTGTTTGGTTACCACTCAATGGTTTATGCCCTCATCGCAATTGCATTGCTGTCCTTCGTCGTTTGGGCTCATCATATGTTTACTGTTGGTATGCCCATTGGTGGCCAACTATTCTTCATGTATGCAACGATGCTGATTGCTGTGCCAACCGGTGTAAAAGTATTCAACTGGGTAGCAACAATGTTCAAAGGATCTTTAACCTTTGAAACACCAATGCTATTTGCTATCGCCTTTGTTATCTTGTTCACTGTTGGTGGTTTCTCAGGCATCATGCTTGCAATTGCACCTGTTGATTTCCAGTATCAAGACACCTATTTTGTTGTAGCTCACTTCCATTATGTGTTGGTACCTGGTGCCGTATTTGGTATCGTCGCTGGTGTTTATTATTGGCTGCCTAAATGGTGTGGCAAGATGTATGACGAGTCTTTAGGGAAAACACACTTTTGGTTATCGTTTATTGGTCTAAACCTAACGTTTTTCCCAATGCACTTTGTCGGCTTAGCAGGTATGCCACGTCGTATCCCTGACTATGCTTTACAGTTTGCAGACTTCAACATGATGGCCAGTATGGGTGCCTTCTTATTCGGTACCTCACAACTGATCTTTGTTTACCTTGTTATCAAAGCAGTACGCTCTGATAAATTGGCTGAACAAGTGCCATGGGAAGGTGCAGAAGGTCTTGAATGGACACTACCAACACCTCTGCCTTACCACACGTTCACTACACCACCGGTAATTGAGCAAAAATAATGAACTTATCTACACCCAAAGGGTTAGTTATATTAGTCGTACTTATGTTCGGCTTTGGATTTGCCCTTGTGCCATTGTATGACGTGTTCTGTGAAGTAACCGGGTTAAATGGCAAGACAGCTGGAAAGTATGAAGGTGAGTTATCCAGCGGTGACAATGTTCAGTCGAGACAAGTGACCATGCAATTTATCGTTAATAAAAACGATAATTTGCCATGGGAATTTAAACCGAATGACGTCCAAATGACTGTCGCCACGGGTGAAAGAAAAACAACGACATACCGCGTTACAAATACATATAATACAGCCGCAGTAGCTCAAGCAGTACCGAGCGTCTCTCCTTCTGCTGCAGCTGAGTATTTGCACAAAATTGAATGCTTTTGTTTTGAACAACAACCTTTAGAAGCGGGCGAACATAAAGATATGCCATTGATTTTTGTTGTTGACCCAGAACTACCAGAAGGCATCGACAAAATCACCTTGTCATATACGTTATTTGATATTACTAATTCAACTGCACCAGCAAGTGACCCACATAAAGTTAAAAAGGTAGGTAATTAATGGAACACTCTTCAGACTCATATTACGTCCCAGATCAAAGCATATGGCCGATCGTGGGCGCTATCGCCATGTTTTTAACATTAGGTGGTACTGGGTTAACATTGGTCGACCTTCAAACAGCCGATCATGCATCACAAAGCAGCTCAATCATTATGTACTCTGGTGTTGTCATCCTCACCATTATGTTATTTGGTTGGTTTGGTAATGTCATTGCTGAGTCTCGCCGCGGCGCCTACTCGCCTCAAGTTGATATTTCATTCCGTTATGGTATGACTTGGTTTATTTTTTCAGAAGTCATGTTCTTTTTAGCCTTCTTTGGTGCTTTGTACTATGCACGTACTTTCTCTGTGCCTTGGTTAGGCGGCGAAGGCGATAAAGGGCTTGCCAATATGCTATGGCCTAACTTCGAAGCAACTTGGCCATTATTGACGCCACCAAACCCTGAAATGTTCACGCCAATCAAAGAAGTCATGAATCCATGGACTTTACCATTAATCAATACTATTCTTTTAGTGGCCTCGAGCGTTACAGTTACTTTTGCTCATCATGCATTACGACATGGTGAACGCCTTAAGATAAAAATCTGGTTAGCGATAACAATCGTTTTAGCTGCTGTCTTTTTATACGTACAAGCGTATGAATATGCTCATGCATATTCAGACTTGGACTTAACACTCAACTCAGGTATTTATGGGTCGACTTTCTTCTTATTAACAGGTTTCCATGGTTTTCACGTCACCATTGGTACTATTATTCTAATTGTCTTACTCATTCGTGTCATGAAAGGCCACTTCACACCTGATAACCACTTCGCATTTGAAGCTGGTTCTTGGTACTGGCACTTTGTAGATGTCGTTTGGTTAATACTATTCTTAGTTGTCTACGTATTCTAGAAGGTTAACTACACACAACAAAACAAAATTGTTCCTAAAATAATGCTTTAGTTTGGAGCAATACTCGGGGACAGGCGAAGTGGCAAAAAATAGATTTATCTGGTCATTCTTTAATTGGAAAATATCAGTACAAATCCCTTTTTTGCTCTTCGCTTTTTTTGCTGTTGTCGTCTGTTCAATTTTAGCTAATTGGCAATGGCAGCGAGCCCAACTTTCTGACGCACTTTTTCAAGCTTATCGAGTGCAAGAATCAAGACCAGTGTCATCCTTATCAAAATCACCCGAAGCTTATCAAAAGGTCAATTTGTCGGGTCAAGTGAAGAATCACTACTTCCTAGATAATAAAACCCATCAAGGTATCGGTGGCTGGCAAGTATTGGCAGAAGTGCAAACACAATACTTTTTAATCTTAGTGAATCTAGGTTGGCAACCAAAACAGAAAAAATTAGTCTTACAAGCACCTCTACCTGAATATATTGAAGTACAAGGCCTTATCAGAGAGCCACAAGCCGGATTTATGTTGCAAGAGTCTAACCTTGACCCAAATTGGCCCAAGCTGATGCAACAAATTGAAATACCCTTGTTAAACCAACGACTAGAAAGTGAATTATTTCCTTTTGTGTTATACGCAGAAAACCAAATCGGTCAGCTTATTCCTGTCCCGATAAAAATGGAAAACAAATATTACATGCATGTCGGTTATGCCATTCAATGGTTATTGATTGGCCTTGCTGGCATCATCTGTTTTATTGTCATCTCTCGAAAAGAGTACAAAGAAAATGAGCGAAAAGAAAAAAAGCTGGCCAGTTAACTCAATTTGGTTAATTACCATTGTTCCTTTAGCTATAGCATGGTACATGGCCTTTACCGGTACTGGATTACCAGGAACTACCAAAAACAAAGGTGAACTCATGCCATCGGGCATGGTTGTACCTCAGCCATTGATTGATGCACAAGAAAAACACTGGGGCATAGTCGTTGTAAGCGACCGTTGTGACGACAACTGCCAACAGCAAGTCTACCGTGCACAACAGCTCTATTTATCAATGGGAAAACATGCTGAACGGCTGCAAACTGTCTGGGTCTCAAATGATAAGAGACGCGAAACAGCTGAGCTAAGTGTTGACGTCGCTTTTAAAGCAGAAGGTGAAAAAAAAGCAGTTGATACCGAGTCCATCATGCCGATTGAGACTAAATTCCAAAAAATGGTACAGCTCAATGACCTCGCCACTTTCCAGTGGTTTAGCGACAATAATATTCCTTGGCAGGACAACAGTATCTTCTTCGTCGACCCTAATGGGGTTTTAGTCCTCCGCTTCGAGCCTGAACTACCTGGCCGCGATATGATGTCTGACATAAAATGGCTGTTAAAAGCCTCACGCCTCGGGTAAGAATAAAATATCAATTAAAGGAAACACAGCGTGACCTATAAACTAACAAAGCTCGCTTTTGTAATGGCGCTCATCGTCGTAACCTTAGGTGCATTAACACGTCTTCTTGATGCCGGTTTAGGGTGTCCAGATTGGCCTGGCTGCTACGGCCAAATCATTCCACCTAACAGTGAAGAGCACGATCTCGTCCATGAAGGTAAAGCCTGGATGGAAATGATCCACCGATACGTCGCAACGGCATTGGGTGCTGTAATCTTGGTTATTGCACTTGCTGTCCAAAGCACACCCAATAT
>Ga0233444_10006863_pt1 | contig 10067 bp, 5 predicted proteins | sample SI_124_October20_6_FD_182792 | JGI IMG/M metagenome (GOLD analysis project Ga0233444, IMG submission 182792) | Seawater microbial communities from Saanich Inlet, British Columbia, Canada - SI_124_October2016_10_MG | ecosystem: Environmental > Aquatic > Marine > Inlet | place: Canada: British...
CCCCTTATGGTTCCACTTGCCGGACAGGCTGGCCACGCATACCCCGACCCGACAACAGAATATTGGCTTGTATCGTGAGCGGCTGGCAATGATAGATGCATCACTAGCCAGTGGTCATTTAGAAACTGCTGATCACCGCCTCCAGGTGGTGGAATTGCAACGTACCTTTCTGGATGAACTAGATGATGGGCCACTACTCACATCTCAGACAAAGTATCATAAATGCAGTCTCTGGATTCTGCTGTTGGTGGCTGTGTTGGTGCCACTGGCGGGGATAGGGAACTATGTATGGTTGGGTCATTACAACGGTTTGCAACAACAGTACCATCGGCAACAAACCCGTGACATTATTGCTGCTAGTGACTCACTTGCTCACGTGGTGCGTAACCTGCAAGCAGCTCTGAAAGAGTTCCCCAACAACTCTGAAGGGTGGTATGCCCTAGCGCATAGCCAACTGGAGTTAGGGCAGTTGGAGGCTGGTCTTGATGCGATGCAGCAAGCCCTGGCGCTGATGCCTGCTAATTCACTCCAGCGGCATGAATTGTTGGGAGAATATGCCCAAACTTTATTTTATGTTGACGGTCAATTCAGTAAGCGTGTACTGGCGGCTTTGGCAGAAGCTTACCATGCAGATTCGGACAATACTGCAGTGCTTAGCCTGCTAGGTATTCAAGCCATGGCCATAGACCAGTACCAGACCGCTATTGAATACTGGCAACGAGCTCTTCAAGGTACACAGCGAGAATCTCAGCGTTCAGTTTTGGCCGCTGGAATCAATAATGCCCGTCGCCTGCTGCAACAACAATCCAGTGGCCAAGTCATTGAACCTATCCTTACAGTTAACATCAGTTTGGCACCAACATTGGCCCTGCCAACTGTCCAGCAGGCCGTACTGTTCGTTTATGCCCGTTTGCCTGGACAACGCATGCCACTATTGGCAACCAAGCTAGATCCCAGACAGTTACCCCTTCAAGTGCGCCTTAGTGATGCCTTAACCCTGCGTACTGACCTGCCACTGGCAGAAGTAAAGCAACTCGATATTGTTGCTCACCTTGCCTTAGCGGGCATTCCTAGCCGCAACCCAGGTGATTTGCTGGGTGAACTCAGTGGTGTAACAGTCAATGGCAATCAGTCCATTGACTTGGTTATTGATCGCGTTATTGACACAATAAACCCAGAGTAACGGCTAATACATGTTTGTGTTAGGATATTATTCATACTTGTTATTAGGGATAACTGCAAGAATCACAATTGTAATTGTATGTGACTAATTTGCTACTATTTTGGCTAGTTAGCGTTGCATAAAATAATGGTTCCTAAGCGTCGTTGCGATGCAGTATAAATTCAACATCAGTATTTTGTTCTCTAGCCATCAGGGTTCGTGTGATTTCGGTAATTTCAGTTTGTTGGTAGAGCAGGGCGTATAATCCATCTACCAGAGGCATACTGATACCCAGGGCATCAGCTTTAGCCTTGACTAGCGCTATAGTGTTGATACCTTCAGCCACTTCATTCAGCTCTTTCACTGCCTGATTCAGTGTTTGTCCCTGTCCTAGGGCATAGCCAATACGGTAGTTGCGGCTTAGTGGTGACATACAGGTAACCATTAAGTCACCAACACCTGCCAGACCCAGAAAAGTCAGCGGGTTGGCACCCATATGTATGGCTAGACGGCTCATTTCAGCCAAGCTGCGAGTTATCAGCATGCTACGAGTATTTTCTCCCAATTTTAGGGCACCGGTTAAACCGGCAGCGATAGCATAGATATTTTTTAATGCTCCTCCCAATTCCACGCCGTATCGATCATTGCTCGCATAAACACGAAAATAGTCACTTTGCAATATTTTTTGTATCCGTTGTCTCAGGTCTGTATGATCACTGGCTATGACGGTTCCAGTTAACTGCTTAGCGGCCACTTCACGAGCTAAATTGGGGCCGCTGAGCACCCCTATGAACTGCCCTGGAAAAAAGGCTTCCAGAATTTGGCTCATTAACAGAAAATGATTTGCTTCAATGCCCTTGGTAGTTGTCACCAGGTATTGTTGTGGGAGAATGTATTTGCAGGCATGCTCCAGAACCTGGCGAAATGCCTGGCTGGGTATGGCAAACATGACTGTATCTGCACCATTAAGAGCTGACTTGATGCAGGTGGTGATGCTCAGTGCCGGATGCAATTTTAGTTCTGGTAAGTAACGAACGTTACAGCTATTATTTTGCATGCTCATGGCTAGCTTATCATCACGCAGCCATAGGCTCACTGGATAGCCATTCTCGGCGATCATGTTTGCCAGTACGGTACCAAAGCTACCACCACCGATTACAGCTATTGAGTGGATTTGATTCATCTGTATAGGTATCTCAGATTTAAATTACTAGTCAATACAGTATGCATGAGATTAGTATTCAATGGCAGAATTTAGTCTCATACACAATATGACCAACCATCATGGTTATTTCATTGATATACCAATATTAGGACAGGTTACGGCAGTTAAAGCAGTATCCTGAACACCTCGCCTGTGTCTTCTTCAATATCCAGAACTTTTGTGAAATATGTAGACTAGGTCCAGGTTAACGGGGCTGGTTTACAGCTTATGGTATGCCCCAGTAAAGCTTCTAGCTCGGGTAAGACAAATGCATCATCCTCTGACGCGAAACTAATGGAGGTCCCTGTTTTGTTGGCCCGGCCAGTGCGGCCAATACGGTGAACATAATCTTCCGCTATTTCCGGTAGGTCATAATTAAATACATGGCTCACTTCATCTACATGTATACCCCGGCCAGCCACATCGGTGGCAACTAGAATCGCGATTTTACCATCACGGAAACGCGTTAGTGTTTTAACCCGCTGTGGCTGTGCTATTTCGCCTGATAATAGAGCACTATTGATGTTATCTTGCTGTAAGCGTTCTTGCAACATACGTGCAGTATAGCGCCTGTTGGTGAAAACAATCGCTCGTTTGACGTGTAATTGTTGCAAGCAATTGAGTAATAAAGGATATTTTTCATGACTCGCTACTGAATAAAATTTTTGCGCTACTGTTGTGGTAGCCACACACTCTGGTGCTACTTCGATATGCATTGCCTCATGGGTCCATTGTTGGGCTAAATGCAAGATCGGCTCACTGAAGGTAGCGCTAAACAACAAAGTCTGACGTTCAGCCTTGCTGGGAGTCTGACGTATAATGGCACGCACATCGGGAATAAACCCCATACTGAGCATACGGTCAGCTTCATCCAGTACTAGTAACTCAAGCTTACTTAGATTCACTGTATTGCGATGACAAAAATCCAATAGACGCCCTGGTGTGGCAACTAGGATATCTACTTGAGTTGCACACAACTGACGTTGTTGCTGCACATAATCCATGCCGCCTACCAGGTGCTGAACTTGCAGATTGGTAAAGCGGCTAAGAGCAATTGCATCAACTGCAATCTGCATAACCAACTCTCGTGTTGGCGCTAAAATTAAAGCGCGTGGGAAGCCATATTGACGTGAACCCAACACTGGATAATCAATCAAATCAGTGATCAAGCTGATTAAAAAGGCTGCTGTCTTGCCTGTGCCGGTCTGCGCTTTCCCTGTAATATCTTGCCCTGCCAGGGACTGTGGTAAAGTCATGGCCTGAATGGGACTGCAATATTGAAATCCCAGAGCTGTGATTGCTTGCATCACCTGGTCAGGCAAGTCGAGATCATGGAAGCGTGTTTTCCCAGTTGCTACAGGTACTACGAAATCACTTGGGTGCCAATCCGGGATGGGTTTTTTCTTTGTGACAGATTTGGATGGCAGCTTATTTTTGGTAATTCTGGTGGTGTTTGAAGAAAGCTTTTGATGGCGCATTTTTGCCATTTTATCTGCAGTTAAGTCATGAGCATGCTGGGAAACTTTTGCTGTTGTCTGTACGGAATTGGTGGGTTTAATGCCCATTAAGCGCTTGAATTGTCTTAACAAATGATATGCTCACTGATCATCAATAATGACATGAGAGTATAGAGCAGAACCCGTATGTGCACAACTAGTGCCAACTACTAGCAGATGTTGTGGCCATAATTGTCCTAAAATACTTAGTTAAACATTGAATTTGTATCCCAAAATCAGATTGCAAAGCCGGTTTTTATCACACCGATGTCTACATTTTTGCCTTGTACCACAATGAAACAGGATTACCTTAGAACCGGAAAAGCTTGTAAAAAAAATTTAAAGGGCCTTTTACGGCATGAAGTAAATTTAGGTACTCATTTGCAGGGCTTAGCAGCAATGACCTACAGTAAATCTACAACCATAAATTCAGCTAACCAGTGTGTTCAGAGCAATGGCTAATCCAGCACAAGATATCGGTTAACAATATCAAACTGTGTAGTTCTTAATAGTATGGTTCTATTGATCAGTTCACACATTGAAGTTTAAGTAATACAGGTCCTGTAACGATTAACCAGTCTGGATTATTACACCGATGTTGCCAATATTTAGCATCGGTGCGCTATGTTTATATAGCGTTAGATTTATCATTTTAGCATGGCCAGGAGCAATACAGTTGCGTTGTTGATGTGCTATTTTATGTTTGTAATACGTATTCTGAATAATACTGATCTGGTTGCATATGTTTTAGCCAGTGGAGTATACAAGTTAAACTAATATACTGTCAGATTTCAATTTGATGCCGATAGGGTGGTAAGGCATGTAGCAGAACACGACCATAGCTGCGTGAGATCAAGCGGCGGTCCAGCACGGTAATACGACCTTGATCAGTTTCACATCGAAGTAAACGGCCAGTAGCTTGCAACAAGCGTAGCGATGCTTCAGGTACTACCAACTGGTTGAAACTATTACCACCTGTTTGATCTACCCATTCTGCCAATGCTGCTGGCACTGGGCGATCAGGTACGCTAAATGGTAACCGAGTGATGACGACATGAGTTAGCAATTGACCAGTTAGATCAATACCTTCGGCAAAACTGGCGAGTCCGAATAGGACACTTCCCTGGCCTGCTGCAATGGCTTGTTGGTGTTGGAGTAACAAGCTCTGCTTAGACTCATGACCCTGCTGCAATATTACTGCTTGCCAATGGGGTGCCATCCCTTTGAACACCTTTTGCATTAAACGGCGCGAGTTAAATAGTACTAAACTACCTTCATTAATCATGAGATGTTGTTGCAGAGCTTGAATTAAAGCCATAGAAAAGTCGCTGTCAACACTTGGCTCAACTGCTTCCTTTGGTACCCTCAAGGTGGATTTAGCAAATGAAAACGGGCTGGGTAACGCCAAGAGAGTGCTGGTCGGTGGAATTCCGGTATGCATCAGTAGTTGGTCGAACCGCCCTAGGGCAGTTAGCGTGGCCGAGGTAATTACTGCTGCGAAGCAACGTTGCCATAACTGTTTTTGTAAGGTAGTCGCAGCCAGAATAGGACTGGCTGCCAGTTCCAGTTCAGCCTGGTTATCACTACGTCGGAATTGTAGCCAGCGGGACATGGGTGGTTCACCAACGGGATCCTTGCGGGCATAACAGTGCCACAGCTCATGCTGTTTGGTGGCAGTGCGCGCCAGCATACCTAGCTGACTACAGAAGCTTGTTATCCTATCTTGTGCCGTGATTGTGTTTTGATCTTGCAATAAAAATGCCAGATTATCTTTAAGTGTTGCGAGATCACGCCTTAAACGGTCACTATGACGTGCCATTTCAGCTGCTAGGCTTTGCAATTGCAGAGGCACTTGGCCTTGATTGAAGCGAAAATAAACCACTTCTTGATCATTATTGCAATCGGTAAAGTTAGTGTCATTAAGTAACTGTTGGACTGACATCAAACCAGTTTCTAAAGCCTTCAGGTGCTGTTTTATGGTTTTAGCATAGCTTCTGGCAACGTCAAAGTCTGCCCAGACTGCAGTTAACTGGGCCATAATTTTCTGTACCTGCTGTAGCCAGCAGATGGTTTGGTGGATATTGATCTGGCTGTTAAATTGCTTTAGAGTCTTGCTTGCTAAGTGGTGGCCTTCATCAAAAATATAAATGGTACTAGCAGGTTCAGGTAATATGACCCCACCGCCAAGGGCTAGATCGGCTAGTACCAGGTCATGGTTGGCAACGATGCAATGAGCCTGGTTTAGGTTTTTGCGAGCTGAGAAAAATGGGCACTGGAGAAAATGACTGCAATGGCGATTACTGCAAGTATGGTGATCAGTGATCAATGGCTGCCAATCGGTATCGGTTAGGGTGGTTGACCAGGTATCACGATCACCATCCCAGTTGCCATTTTCTAATTGTTGTGCCATGTCCGTGTATAGTTTTTGTTGTCTAGGTATTAGATTGACCATGGGTGGATCTTCAAAGAGACTGGGTGTAGTAATCGTTTGAAGATTCTGTTGGAGAGCCTGATTTAACCGTATCAAACAGATATAGCGACGCCTTCCCTTGATAAGCTGATAATCAAATTCAAACTTGCCGTGATTGCGCACAGATAGCAATTCACGAGTCATAATTTGTTCTTGTAAAGTAATAGTGGCTGTTGCAATTACAATTTGCTTATCCAGTGCTTGGGCTATTGGAAGGCATGCGCTAATGTATGCCAATGTCTTACCGGTGCCAGTGCCAGCTTCTACAGCACAGACTGGATTATCGCAACACCGTTGCCCATGATCATCCATTTTTATGGCTAGCAGATGATTAGTAATGGTTGCAATCATCTGTCGTTGCCCCAGTCTTGGTGTAAAATTCAAGGCTTTTACCAGCTTTGAGTATAAGGTTTGGATGGCTTGCTTGATGAGGGTATTGGCAGATTGGTTCATGGTCATTCTCAAAGCTGCAGTAGCGCATGCAATGTCAGGGTTATACTCACTCACCATTTGGCGGCATGGTCGCTGCTGCAATTTTCATGAACAATTGAACGTATGTTCAATTGTAGTATATTAAGCGTATTAGGATTGTTGTAACCCTGCTTTGATATATCTTCATTGATCAAAGGAAGGGTAGAGAACCTGCCGCCTAGCTGTTTGCAGTAAAAATACTTGCAGACTGCAATGATACTGTTAATATAACCAGTAACTGTATGTATAACCAGTTTTTTTATCGCCTGTAATTGAACAGAAACTTGGCTATGATCAAGCTTACTTCCAGACAGGATCAGGTTCTTGCATGTATCCGTCAATATATCCTTGACACGGGTTATCCACCTACTCGTGCTGATATTGCACATGCTCTGGGCTTTAAATCCCCTAATGCAGCGGAAACACACTTAAAAGCATTGGCCCGTAAGGGCGCTATTGAAATTATCGCAGGTGCTTCTCGAGGTATCCGCATCCCTGATATGGATCTAGTCCCCGCTGGACTGCCCATTATCGGTTTAGTAGCGGCGGGTAGCCCATTGTTAGTGCAGGAGCATATTACCGAATATTGCTCCCTTCCAGATAGCTTGTTTTATCCCAAAGCCGACTATCTGCTGAAAGTCAGTGGGATGTCCATGAAAGGCATTGGTATACTGGATGGCGATTTATTGGTGGTGCATAAAACTGACCAAGCTTGTAATGGCCAGATTGTAGTAGCCAGGTTAAATGAAGAAGTGACTGTCAAGCGTTTTAGGCGAGTAGGGAGCCGAGTTTGGTTGTTGGCTGAAAATGAAGATTTTGCGCCTATTGAAGTTGACTTAACACGCCAGAATTTAATTATCGAAGGACTGAGTGTGGGTGTTATTCGACGTGGTAATTAAGCCCCCACTGCAACACGATTACGCTTGCCGATATGGCGTCATATTAGTCATTAAACGTATTTGTAGAATTCGCAGTAATTGCTGACACGCCAGGGTTAATATCGTGCGTGTTGGGGAATGAATTGGGTACTCTACCAATTGTTAAAACCTGACGGGTGGTCTAGTTGCCATACTCCTTATCAGATAATATCCAAATTTCTTTGGCTACAGGATTACATTATGACATCAGGTGATGACTGCCACAGGCATGGTTGAATCTTATAGCCAATCAATATGGCTTTCTTCATCACTACAGTTATGTCAGTTATAAACCAAATAAAAATGCGTACCTTGCTTGACCTGCTTTGCCTTAGTGTTTTTACTGATGAGGATTGTGTAAACAGCACCCGGGTCATCAATCTTCAGAATATTCTGTTGCAGTTGTGCTAATTTATCAAGCCATGTGCATCTTTTATTGCTAATGTTAATTTGTCAACGGTTAGTGGTAGAGCTGTAAATTGATGATTGATTTCCTGTTGTATACCTTCAGGCAACAAAAGCTGGATTAGCCAGTTATGGTAACAACACAAGGTTGCCAGTAATGCTCAATGTGTATTTTGATTCAGCATTACCGAAGTGTTGTCATTGGGCTGATCGAATGGCTTTAAACCCGGTGAGTTGGTGATTATCTTGCTTGTTCTTGTCATGGTTGTTTTGTAAGTACTTCACGGGATGGCCAGTGTTTGTTGAGTTCAGCTAATCATTGGGCTTGCGCAAGGGGTAGGTTTTATTTTTTTGCGTTAAACGTGTTTTCATAATACCCAGAAAAAGTACTGACTGAGCAGAAAGTTTAATGTTTGCTTCAAGGTCATGCATGTTCATCACAATGCACTGTTTTAAAAAGGTCTCCCCAACGCCAACATTTATTTTCTGTGTCATCATATGGCTTGAGTATACTAATTTTGGTTTTTTGCTGCCCGAGGCGATTTGCCAATAAAATTAAAACCCATGTTGACAAAATTGGATGGTTAACTGCCTTCAGCAGCCTTGCTAACTAAAAGTAGGGGTGAGTGGGCAACGTGGTTAAATATTTCGGGGCACAAAGATACAATTTGCCGTAAGGTGCAATCTGCCCTATTATTGACAGCATAGCAATGATTATTAACCATCCTGGCTGCTCGTTATAGAGGCTATGTTGTAAGCTCTGTATCTTATGTAACCAGTCGCCTAGCGGTCATTGGTCAGGGTCATCGAAGCGTTGTTGATCTTGTAACAGAATTAATCTCTCTGAGATATTTTGTTGTTTTTTTTATCGTTCCAGACTATGTAGGCACTGGCAAACAGCGGGGATATGATTTTGCTGTTGTAGAACTTGATCAATAACCATTCAGTCAAGTGTGGCGACCTCTTGCAATGGCAAAGAGTTGTTGTCGCTTGCCATTGCTAATATTAACGCTTGGGCGGCTTTTTCAAAGTAGTTTAAATTGCTGTCTGATAAACCAGTCGCCGTGACTGTTGTTGCCAGTCAGAGCTGCTGTAGATCTTGCCAAATAGTTTAGCCACATTCCAGTTGCCAACAGCTTTGACGTTACTAATCAGTCATGGTTATTTGGTGTTTTCTTGCCAAAAGCCGTCTTGATAAGTAGCGCGCCAACCAGTAGCTTTTTTATTTATCTCTGACATCACATATTGCTGTTTAGTTTTGCGGCTATAACGGATAATGGCTGGATTACCATCTGGGTCTTTGATGGGAGCATTCCATAAAAAAGCGTATTTATTATCAATTGCCTCTTTATGAGGTAGTATTTCAGTCACTAGTGGAGCTCGGGTTTCCCGATTGCGGGGGAACTTGCTGGCTGCAAGAAATAAGCCGGCGGCGCCATCGCGTAGAACATAATGGTCATCTACCTTCTCGCATGCCAGTTCTGGCATGGGTACAACATTCATCTTAGGTGGAGCTGGTTCACCATTGCGCAGTAACTTACGAGTATTATTGCAGTGACTTGAGCAACAGTCAAAATACTTGCCAAAACGGCCTGTTTTTAGATGCATTTCGGTATTGCATTTATCACATTGTAGTAATGGACCATCATAGCCTTTTATGCGGAATTCACCTTGCTCTACTTCATATCCGCCGCAATCAGGATTGTTACCACACACATGCAATTTATGCTGATGATCCATCAGGTAGCTTGCCATAGCTGTACCACAAAGGCTACAACGATGTTTGCTAATCAACAGACGTGATTCTGCTTCATCATCATCATCATCATCCACTGCCACTACTTCATCTCCAGCCACTAGATTCATAGTTTCCTTACAGCGTTCTTTTGGTGGTAGATTGTAACCAGAGCACCCTAAGAACACACCTGTTGATGCGGTTCGA
>Ga0233444_10006866_pt1 | contig 10065 bp, 6 predicted proteins | sample SI_124_October20_6_FD_182792 | JGI IMG/M metagenome (GOLD analysis project Ga0233444, IMG submission 182792) | Seawater microbial communities from Saanich Inlet, British Columbia, Canada - SI_124_October2016_10_MG | ecosystem: Environmental > Aquatic > Marine > Inlet | place: Canada: British...
TGGTAAAATCGGGCGTATTTTTGATCTCCCGAAGATCTCTGGAAGTACCCTGTGCAGCAAATGGCAATCGGTATTGGTGGTGCAGCCGACCTGGCCTTGGAGCCATCACAAAAAGACGTTCCCCTAATAACAGGGCCTCTTCCACCGAATGAGTAATAATCATGATGGTTTTTCCAGTTTCTTGCCAAATTTTTAATATCAGCGACTGCATTTTTTCCCTTGTTAGCGCATCAAGAGCACCCAGAGGCTCATCCATCAGGATAAGATCTGGATCGTTAATGAGGCAACGAGCCAGTGCAATACGTTGTTGCATACCACCAGATAACTGATAAGTGGGCGTATCACCAAATCCTTGCAAACCAACTATTTCTAACCATTCAGTAACTTTTTTTGCCGTTTGTACTGGGGGAAATTTCTTCATACGCAGGCCAAAATTTACATTTTCAGCCACAGTTAGCCATTCGAATAACGCGCCTTGCTGAAACACCATGCCTCGGTCAACTCCGGGCCCATTGATCTCGTTTTCATCCAGTTGGAGTCGGCCACTAGTAGGTCGCAAAAACCCGGCAATAATATTTAACAAAGTAGTTTTACCACAGCCTGATGGCCCTAGAACAGATAGTAACTCACCTTTTGATAGCGTAAAGGAAACATCTTGCAGGGCGTGCACAGTAGCCCCAGCGGGAGTGGTGAAACGCATATTCAGTTTATCTGCAACCAGATGGCTCATACTGTATCAGTCCTCACTTTGATAAGATTGGATTAACCATAGGCACCATATTAGTGATCCAAGGCGTCCATGAGCAGCGTGGCAAAAATATAGCAGATACCATGATGAATGCACAAAGTATCTGCCATTGCGTGCAGTAAGATGCTGTTTAAATTACTTTAAGAATGATGTATCTATAGCCACTCCGTAGTCATCCAGAGCTGGATTTTCAGGGGTAGCGAATGCATTACCAACAACCTTAATGGCAATATCAGCTGAACCTCCAGAATTGAAGTACTCATTAAGTTGCTGCTCGTTGGAAGGAAAGACAAATTCTGACATCTGTTTTTGGGCATCAGCGACTGACATGCCAGCGTCATCAGCAATAACAGCGATTTTTTCCTGACTAGCGGCAAACTCAAGGTTAGCTTGATTAGTAACTTCAAGGAAAGTACGAACCTTATCAGGATGTTCCTGAGCAAATTTTTCAGTGACCGAAACCACGTCAAAACTGATAATACCGGCCGCTTCTTTTTCTTCCAAGGTCATCAAGGCTTTACCCACTTCATACATTTTAGCCATTGAGTTAGCGCCATAACCACAAGCCATGACCACATTGCCATCAGCCAATGATACAGCAGCATCAGCAGGAGCCTGATCGATGATATTAATCTTGTTTACATCAATATTCAAAGACCTCATCATCATACGAAAACTATAGTCAGCCATAGTTGATAATGGCACAGCAACGGCCTTGCCTTCCAGTTCAGCAGCATTAGAGCTGTCTATGCCTTCACCATCACGCACTACACAATCATTGGCTGGATACTGTACAGCAACTGCAATCAGCTTTATGGGTGCATTGGCGTTTATAGCATTAATAAAGGGCGCTAGTCCCTGGCTGTAAGAAATGTCGATATCACCAGACAGCATAGCTTCGGTCATTTGGACACCCGTATCAAAATTGGTCCAGTTAACAGCTTCGCCTAGAGCACTGTCATAACTTTTTTCTACTTTGGCAACTTGATTAGGAGTAGCCCATTCTAAAAAAAAGGCTACGTTAACATCAGCAATAGCACTGGAAGCTATTGAAAGTGCCAGAGTTATACTCGAGATTTGTATAAATTTTTTTATAATCATGATATGTTCCTTTTAGTTAATTGCACCAGTGATATCAAAAGAAACGTAGTGTTTCTAATATTCTCACTGCAACAATCAGATTATCTTTCTCTTACCTGAATTTAGTACGTAAATTCAGTAGTCGCTCAGTTAATACAGCTGTGGAGCATAGAATCGTACATATCTATGTTTCGCTATAGTGTTAGAGACTATACAAACTCTTGGGTAAAGTACAATATAATACAGATAAAATTGGTTCTGTATTTCAAAAATTATTTTCTAAAAGCAGATGAGTAAGAACACATTAATCTCGCAGCTACTCAAATAGTTTGTTTAAGTAACTGCCATGCGCCCTCATCAGGCCATTTTAAATAATAAAAATGCTTATCCCAATCACCTAGCACAATGCGTTGCAGGATATCTTTAGTGGTATTGTAGCGGTGTACTTTGGGGCGATGAGTGTGCCCATGAATTAGAACATTACAATCATGCTGCTGTAGTTGGCATAGTACTTCAGCCTCAGAAACATCCATAATCGATTCTGGTTTTTGGGCAGTTAGGGACTGGCTTTGTTGACGATATTGATTAGCTATGGCAATTCGCACATCAGCCGGCTGGGCCAGAAATTCGATTTGCCACTGTGGCTGCCGAACCTGCTGGCGAAACTTCTGGTAGTCGGTATCATCGGTACATAAGGTATCGCCGTGCAGCAGTAGTATGCGATCCTGTCCCATTTGCAACTGATAAGCTTCGGGCAACAGCGTTACGCCAGTGGTTCTACTGAAGGCTTCACCTACTAGGAAATCTCGGTTACCAGAAATGAAATAAATTTGGGTTCCTTGTTGCGTTTGCCGCGCTAACAAGGCGACAACTTCGGCATACATGGCTAAGCCTAAATCATCACCTAACCAGGCTTCAAATAAGTCCCCCAGAATAAACAACTTGGATTGCGGCTCAACCTGTTGTTGGCAAAAATCGTGTAGCGCTTGAGTTAACTCAGGTCGCCCGGGATGCAGGTGAAGGTCAGATATAAACAATGAACACATGTTGCAAGACGACAACAAGGTTATTAATTAAGTCCAGCACATTGTGACAAAGCACAGTAAATTAACCTTTATCAAGCATAGTAACAGTTTCAATTATTACTGGTTTAACGGGCACATCTTGATGACCAGCGCGTGTAGTAGTTGCTACAGTTTTGATTTGGTTCACCACATCCATGCCATCAACAACCATAGCAAACACAGCATAACCCCAGCCCTGTGGGTTTTTACCGGTATGGTTGAGAAAACTGTTGTCACTAATGTTGATAAAAAATTGTGCCGATGCTGAATGGGGGTCCATAGTGCGAGCCATGGCAACTGAACCCACTGTATTAGCTAATCCATTGTCTGCCTCATTTTCAATACAGGCATGTGTTTCCTTTGGGCTCATACTAGCATCAAAACCACCACCTTGAATCATGAAACCATCAATCACTCGATGGAATATAACACCGTCATAAAAACCTTCTCTAACATACTTTGCAAAATTAGCTGCAGTGATAGGTGCCTGATCGTAATTTAGTTTAATGGTAATATCACCAAAGTTGGTTTGCATCCGTATTTTAGACATCAATAAATCCTAGCAGCATTCGTATCACGCATGAGTGTAGCGGATATCGAGGTTAGTTCAACGCGAGCAGTTATGTATGCACTACCCACACTAACATTCTATTATGAATGGATAAACTGCCCAATGCAATGCTGTAGCTTTGTTATACAGTCATTATATAAGCCACAAAGGATTTAACTTTAACTGGTCGGAGAGTCTTGCTATCGCTATAATTAATATCTTAATTCTTAAATCGTTGCCACATGGACAGCATAAATTGCAGTGACTAGAATGCCAGGAGAACAACTTGTGACTGAAACAACTATTGTTGCTTCAAATTTCATTCGCAGCATCATGCTAGAGCATGTAAAGCATGACAAACATACTAGTAAGCTGGTTACCCGTTTCCCTCCTGAACCCAACGGTTACCTGCACATTGGTCATGCCGTCTCCATCTGCCTTAATTTCGGTCTGGCCCAAGAGTTTGGCGGCTTATGCAACTTACGCTTTGACGACACTAACCCAGGCAGAGAAAGCCAAGAATATATTCAGTCCATTAAGCGAGATGTGAGCTGGCTCGGTTTTAGTTGGCACGAAAAAGCTTATTACGCATCTAACTATTTTTCTGATTTGTATGGTTTTGCCATTGAACTCATTGAAAAGAACTTGGCTTATGTGTGTGACTTAACGCCAGAGCAGGCCAGAAAATATCGCGGCAGTCTGACTCAACCTGGTTGCAATAGTCCCTATCGAGAACGGAGTATTGCCAAAAACCTGGATTTGTTTGAACGCATGAAACGTGGTCAATTTGGCGATGGGGAACGGGTACTAAGGGCTAAAATTAATATGGCGTCCCCCAACATGAATATGCGGGATCCCATTATTTATCGGATTCGGCACACTCAGCACCACCAAACCGGCAACCAATGGTGCATTTACCCCATGTACGACTTCACTCATGGATTGTGCGACGCCCTTGAACATGTCACACATTCAATCTGCACACTTGAATTTGAAGATCACCGACCACTGTATGACTGGTTTATCGAGAATGTTACAGTTCCTAGCCGCCCTCATCAATATGAATTCGCCCGACTTGAAATCAACTACACGATTACCAGTAAGCGCAAGCTTAAACTGCTGGTTGATGAAGGATGGGTGCAAAGCTGGGATGATCCTCGCATGCCGACGCTATCCGGTATGCGCCGAAGAGGTTACACGCCTAGAGCAATTCGTAATTTTTGTGCCGCCACACCGGTAGCTCGCAATAAGGGTATTACCGACATAAGCCGACTTGAAACGGCTGTGCGTGACGATCTAGATACCTATGCACCACGGGCTATGTGCGTAATCAACCCACTCAAGCTTACCATCGCTAATTGGCCCAATGGGCATAGCGAAAATTTGTCTCTACCAATACACCCAAAAGATGTCGGCATGGGTTACAGGAAAGTCAGTATGGGTCGCAATCTCTATATTGACCAAGCTGACTTTGCTGAACAGCCCCCCCGTAAATGGAAACGGTTAGCACCAGGACAAGCAGTGCGTTTGCGGGGCAGTTATATTATTCACTGTGTGAGCGTAATCAAAGATGCTAACGACAAGGTGATTGAACTGATCTGTCATTATGACCATGACACTCTAGGTAGCAAACCACAGGGCTACCGAGCTAATGGCGTCATTCACTGGGTCAATGATGCTGAAGCGATACCATTGACAGTGAATCTATATGACCGCCTATTTAACCATCCCAATCCAGAGGCAGACAAAGAGATTGCTTTTACTACTCAGCTAAACCCTAATTCCCTGGTGGTCGTAACGAGCGCAATAGCTGAACCATCCATTGCTAAATCTTCTCCGGGAGATCATTTCCAATTTGAGCGAGAAGGTTATTTCTGCGTTGATATTGATAGCTGTAAACAGCGTATCATCGTCAATCGCACCCTACCCCTAAAGGATTCCTGGGTTAAGATTAATTCATAATTACTGCCTATGCTACATATATACAATACCCTGACTAATCGCAAAGAAACTTTTATCCCCATTGAACCAGGCAAAATTCGCCTCTATGTTTGTGGCATGACGGTTTATGATTATTGTCACATCGGCCATGCCAGGGTCATGGTGGCCTTTGATGTGATCACCCGTTACCTGCGATACCGCGGCTATCAGGTAGATTATGTGCGTAATATTACGGATGTAGATGACAAAATTATCCAACGAGCTCGGGACAATGGTGAATCCTGTGAAGCACTGACGCAACGATTTATTGACGCCATGCATGAAGATGAACGAGCTCTTGACGTACTACCACCTACTATGGAACCCAGAGCAACAAAGCATATACAAGCCATTATTGACATGGTGCAAGTGCTACTGAATAAGGGATATGCCTATGCTGCCGCTAACGGCGATGTTTATTATCGGATCAGGCGATTTACTGCCTATGGTCAACTAAGCAATCGTAAACTAGATGAAATGCGCGCTGGCTCCAGAATTGATGTTACAGCAGCTAAGGATAATCCACTGGATTTTGTACTTTGGAAAGCTGCCAAACCAGAGGAAATTAGCTGGGATTCACCTTGGGGACCAGGGCGTCCAGGCTGGCATATTGAATGCTCTGCCATGAGCAAATGTTGTCTGGGAAAACATTTTGATATTCATGGTGGAGGACCTGACCTGCCTTTCCCTCATCATGAGAATGAGATTGCCCAATCTGAAGCTGCCAACGATAGCAAGTTTGTCAATTACTGGTTACATGCAGGAGCTGTGAGAGTAAATCGGGAAAAAATGTCTAAGTCCTTGGGCAACTTTTTCACTATTCGCGAGGTGCTCAACAAGTATTCCGCAGAACATGTACGTTACATGCTCACTGCTAGCCAGTATCGCAGCCAGATTGATTATTCAGAGACTAACTTGCATGAGGCTCAAGCAGCTTTGGAGCGTTTTTATATAGCTCTGCAAGGGTTAGAATTACATAGCCATATCCCTATAGAGCCTATATATGAACAGCGCTTCCACAGCGCCATGGATGACGACTTTAATACTCGTGAAGCATTAGTGGTTCTATTTGATATGGCGCGCGAGATAAATCGTCTCAAAACAATCAATTACACTGCTGCTGGAGAACTGGCTAGCCAACTGCGTAAACTGGCTGGGGTGCTTGGCTTATTACAGTCTGATAGCGATGATTTTCTACATGGCGTAGCAACTACAGGGGCTCTGGATGATGCTACGGTTGCAGCAAAAATACAACAGCGCACAGCTGCAAAGCAAGCGCGAGACTTTATACAAGCAGACCAACTTCGAGCCTGGTTGCAAGAACGAGGCATTGTGCTTGAGGATGGTCGTGAAGGTACTCACTGGCGGCGACTAAAGTAATTTTTTAGGTAGTGTTATTTTTAATTATTGGGAACCGCTTTACATAGCAAAATATTTTTGTTTCATAAGATACTCAGTCAAAACTTGACGTTTGTGCATGTGAGCGTTAATATGCGCAACTCCTCGTCACATGCTGTCGGATACAGGGTAAGATTGATAACATCGGGGTATAGCGCAGTCTGGTAGCGCGCCTGCTTTGGGAGCAGGATGTCGGGAGTTCAAATCTCTCTACCCCGACCAACACAAGATGATGTATCCTGACAGAATAAGGCATCAGAACAGGCGCCCTTAGCTCAGCCGGATAGAGCAACGGCCTTCTAAGCCGTAGGTCGCAGGTTCGAATCCTGCAGGGTGCGCCAGAGTCCTGTTAGTCGATAATGGTGGGCGTAGCTCAGTCGGTAGAGCTCCGGATTGTGATTCCGGCGGTCGTGGGTTCAAGCCCCATCGCCCACCCCATTGAGCATCGTGTCGGCTGAATCGCACAAGTTCAATACACGTTTTTATTTTGCGGACGTGGTGGAATTGGTAGACACGCTGGATTTAGGTTCCAGTGCCGTAAGGTGTGAGAGTTCGAGTCTCTCCGTCCGCACCACCAACTTAATATCACGAATAGGCTGACATGTTTGTGATTCTTGTAAGGGACCACAAACATGATCGTGCTAGCATGTCTATAATTGACACCAATATGTTAACTGCAAATCAACTAAGCTAGACCCCTATCCTGAAACGGCAGATTCACCACCAAAAACATCTTGTTTGTACCCTAGTCAATGTGACTGTGACCAACATACCCACCTGTCTTATCAAGCCATGATGTCACAAAGGTATTTAATGTACGTTTGCTGACTGGTTTACTTTTTTTGAACTCCTGATGTATGGTGTTCTTGTATCTGTTTTTGATATAGTCTCAAGCCATTATGACCATCAGTTCATTATTGTTGGTTATTTATTGCAGTTTTTTAGGCCGAAATGTCAAGAAGATATTATGGTAAATGCCATAACTGAATGTTTAGGCAATTTACAATCATATGATATCAACGAGATTTACAATATCGCACAAAGGCAGTTAAAAATGGTTGATTTTTATTTTAAAAAATGCAATTTTGGACGGTTTAGACAAACAGAACATCGCAGCGTCAACCTGCTGTAATGCTGACTTAAAGCTATAGCTTATTGTAATAAGCATCTAAGCCAGACTGTTTGAGGAAAGATAACATGGTAGGCATACATGGCTTATTGCCATGATGCAATCACATTTGGAAGACGGGATTATATGGGCAAGTCTCTCGTTATCGTTGAATCACCAGCCAAAGCCAAAACGATTAATAAATACTTGGGCAAGGACTTTATGGTCAAATCCAGTGTTGGGCATATTCGTGACTTGCCTACACGCTCTGTTGTCAATGCATCTGATCCCAAAGCACGTGCTAAAGAAATTGCTAAAACCCGTAATATGTCTGCTGAAGAAAAAATCTGTCACCAGAAAGTTAAAGCCAAGCAACAACTAATCAAACGGATGGGAGTCAATCCTGATCAGGACTGGCAGGCCAACTACCAAATACTGCCAGGCAAGGAAAAAGTGGTAGAAGAGCTTAAAAGGTTGGCTAAATCATCTGAGACTATCTATTTGGCTACTGACCTTGATCGTGAAGGTGAGGCTATTGCTTGGCATCTACAGGAGGCCATTGGCGGTGATCCAAAACGTTATCAACGAGTCGTTTTCAATGAAATAACCAAGAGTTCCATCAAGGAAGCTTTTGCCAATCCCGGGGCATTAGATATGGATCGTGTGAATGCCCAGCAAACACGACGATTTCTTGATCGGGTCGTGGGTTTTATGGTGTCACCATTGTTGTGGCGCAAAATTGCTCGCGGCTTATCAGCTGGACGTGTTCAATCAGTGGCCGTTAAATTAGTGGTAGCACGCGAACGGGAAGTTCGAGCTTTTATCCCGGAAGAATACTGGGAAATTAAAGCAACAGTAACTGATAACAACGATCATCAACTAACTCTGCAGGTTTTGCGCCAGGCAAACCAAGAATTTCGGCCAACCAATGAAGCCGCAACTCAAGTTGCTCTGACTGAATTGCAAAATGCTATTTACCAAGTAGAAAATAGAGTTGACAAGCCAACCCAGACCCGTGCCAGTGCACCTTATATAACATCTACTTTGCAACAAGCAGCCAGTAACCGACTGAGTTTTGGAGTTAAAAAGACCATGCGACTGGCACAGCGCTTATATGAAGCAGGTTACATCACCTATATGCGCACAGACTCCACCCATTTAAGCAAAGAAACTGTAACTGCCTGTCGGGATTATATTAATAGCCAATTTGGTGCCGAATATTTGCCTAACCAGCCTCTGGTGTATGGCAGTCGAGATAGCGCTCAGGAAGCTCATGAAGCAATCAGACCATCTGATATGAATCTAAAAGCTGGTAACTTACAGTCTATGGAACGTGATGCCGAACGCCTATATGAGTTGATTTGGCGACAGTTTGTAGCTTGCCAGATGGCACCTGCCCATTTCACTAGCAGTAGTATTACTGCAGCTGCCGGAGATTATCGTCTACGAGCTCGAGGTCGTATTATGCGGTTTGATGGCCATACACGAGTGCAGCCACCCAACAGCCGTAAAGATGAAGACATTATTTTGCCTGATGTTAATCAGGGGGATCTATTAAATCTACAAAAACTGTTGCCACGCCAACGCTTTACTAAGCCAACACCGCGTTACTCTGAAGCCAGCTTAGTGAAAGAGCTTGAAAAACAAGGTATTGGCCGTCCATCTACTTATGCAAGCATTATTTCTACAATTCAGGACCGTGGTTACGTACGAGTGGAAAACCGCCGATTCTATGCCGAAAAAATGGGCGATATTGTGACTGATCGGCTGCAAGAAAGCTTTACTGACCTGATGGACTACGGTTTTACTGCTAAGATGGAACATCGTCTCGATAGCGTGGCTCGTGGAAATACAGATTGGAAAAGGTTGCTCAATATATTTTATCGGGACTTTATCCACAAACTGGATGCAGCTGATTCAGATCAAGGCATGCGCGCCAATCAGCCAACGCTAACTCAACTGGCCTGTCCTGTTTGCCAACGCCATATGTTGATTCGAACCGCATCAACAGGTGTGTTCTTAGGGTGCTCTGGTTACAATCTACCACCAAAAGAACGCTGTAAGGAAACTATGAATCTAGTGGCTGGAGATGAAGTAGTGGCAGTGGATGATGATGATGAAGCAGAATCACGTCTGT
>Ga0233444_10006870_pt1 | contig 10061 bp, 11 predicted proteins | sample SI_124_October20_6_FD_182792 | JGI IMG/M metagenome (GOLD analysis project Ga0233444, IMG submission 182792) | Seawater microbial communities from Saanich Inlet, British Columbia, Canada - SI_124_October2016_10_MG | ecosystem: Environmental > Aquatic > Marine > Inlet | place: Canada: British...
AAATTATGGCTCGTATCGCAGGTATCAACATTCCACAAAACAAACTTGTTCATATAGGATTAACTTATATTTATGGAATTGGTGATAAATTTTCTAATCAAATTTGTACTTCACTTGAAATTCCTAGAGCAAAAAGAATTAATGAATTAACTGATGATGAAATTTTAAAAATTAGAGAATACATTGATGCAAATTTTAAAGTAGAAGGTGATCTAAGAAGAGATTATTCACTTACTATTAAAAGATTAATTGATTTAGCTTGCTATAGAGGAACAAGACATAGAAAAAAATTACCTGTAAGAGGGCAAAGAACTAGATGTAATGCAAGAACAAGAAAAGGTAAAGCAATTGCGATTGCAGGAAAAAAACTAACTCCAACTAAAAAATAATTATGGCTAAAGCTGATAAAGTTGAAAATAAAGATCAGAAGGTTGAGAAGTCTTCAAAAAAAAGTAATAAAAGCTCTTATTCAAAAAAGAAAAAGATTAAAAAAAATATTTTGAATGGTATTGCATACGTGCAATCAACTTTTAATAATACGATTATTTCAATAGCTGATACAAATGGAAATGTAATTTCTTGGGCATCTGCTGGCCAAAAAGGTTTTAAAGGCTCAAGAAAATCAACTCCTTATGCTGCTCAAATTGCTGCTGATGCTGCTGCCTCTAAAGCATTAGAATTTGGAATGAAAACTTTATCTGTTGAAGTTAAGGGCCCTGGTTCTGGACGTGAAACAGCTTTAAGAGCATTACAAGCTAGAGGTTTTAAAATTTTATCAATTAAAGATACAACACCTATGCCTCATAATGGAACTAGACCACCAAAAAAAAGGAGAGTTTAATGGAAGTCGAAAATGTGAACGTAAAAAATTGGAAGTCATTAATTAAACCATCTAAGTTGGATGTTCAAATAAGTGATGATTTAACTCATGCGAAAATTGTAGCTGAACCTTTAGAAAAAGGCTATGGGCTTACATTGGGAAATTCTTTAAGAAGAATTTTACTCTCATCAATTAGAGGTGCGGCTGTTACTTCAATACAAATAGATGGCGTTTTACATGAATTTACATCTATTAAGGGTGTAAGAGAAGATGTTACGGATATAGTTTTAAACGTGAAATCTTTAGCACTAAAATGTAATTCTGAAGGAACTAAAAAACTTATATTAGATGCCAAAGGTCCAGGTGAAATAAAAGCCTCAGATATTACTCAAGTAGCTGATGTTGAGATATTAAATCCTGATTTGGTAATTTGTAATCTTGATGAAAACACAAATTTTCATATGGAGATGAATGTTGGTACTGGAAAAGGCTATGTTCCTGCTGATCTAAATAAACCAGAAGAGCCACCTTTAGGTTTAATTGCAATAGACTCATTATATAGTCCTGTAAAAAAAGTTTCTTATTCAATAAGTACAGCAAGAGAAGGTAAAGCATTGGATTATGACAAACTTACTATGGAAGTTGAAACAAATGGGTCAATTTCTGCAGAAGATGCAGTAGCTTATTCAGCAAGAATTTTTCAAGATCAACTAAAAATGTTTGTTAATTTTGATGAGCCAGTTGAAGCTCCTGTTAAAGAAGTTTCTACAGAACCAGAATTTAATAAGAATTTATTAAGAAAAGTTGATGAACTTGAGCTTTCTGTCAGATCAATGAATTGCCTTAAGAATGATAATATAATTTATATTGGCGATCTGGTTCAAAAATCTGAAGGTGAAATGCTTAGAACACCCAATTTTGGTAGAAAATCTCTAAACGAAATAAAAGAAGTTTTAACTGGAATGTCATTATATTTAGGAATGGAAATTCCAAACTGGCCACCAGATAATATTGCTGAAATGTCTAAAAAGTTAGAGGAAGCTATCTAATGAGACATGGAATGGCAAATAAGAAGTTAAATAGAACTTCTGAACATAGAAAAGCTCTTTTAAAGAATATGTTAAATTCTTTAATTAAATATGAGCAGATCAAAACAACTTTGCCAAAAGCTAAATTTTTAAAACCACAAGCTGATAAAATTATTACATTGGGAAAAAAAGAAACTTTACAAACGACGAAAATGTTAGTTTCACAACTACAAGATATTAAATCAGCAAACAAAGTAAAAAAGACACTTTCTAAAAGATATGAAAAAAGAAATGGTGGGTATACAAGAATTATAAAAGCTGGATTCAGATATGGTGACAATGCACCTATGGCTATCATTGAATTTGTCGATAGAGATGTTGAGGCTAAAAGAATTGATAAGCCAAAAAAAGACACTAATAAAGAAACACCAAAAGCTGAAGAAAAGAAACAAGCAACAGCATAAAACTTAAAGCATGAAAAAGTCATATACCGTTGATTCAACGTGTAATGATATGCGTATTGATCGTTGGACAAGAATCAAAATTGGTAAAATTCCGCAAGGATTAATTGAAAAATATTTAAGATCTGGCAAGATTAAAATAAATAAAAAAAAGATTAAAAGTTCAGCAAAAGTTAAAACAAACGATATCGTTAGTTTTTTTAATTTAGATTTTAAAGAAACTATAGTTCAAAAGAAAATTAAATTTGAACCTTCAAAAGAAATTATCAAATCTAATGAAGACCAAATTATTGATAATAATGAAAATTTTATAGTTCTTAACAAGAGTTCTGGAATATCAGTTCAGGGTGGAACTAAATCAAAAAAGAATTTAGTAGATATTTTTGCTAAAAGTGAAATTTTTCAAGGGACAAAACCTTATTCGGTACATAGATTAGATAAAGATACTTCTGGTGTTTTTATAATGGCAAAGACAAGAGAGTCTGCTCAATTATTAACTTCATTATTTAGATTGAGAAAAGTACACAAAACATATTTGGCAATTTGCCATGGAGAGTTGGCAAAAGATTTAGGTGAATGGAATGATGATCTTATAAGATATGATGGGGAAAAAAAAATTATAGAAAAAGCAAAAACAATTTTTAAAGTTTTAGATAAGAACTCAGAGGCAAGTTTGGTTGAATTAAAACCAATCACTGGTCGGAAACATCAACTTAGAAAGCAACTGTATGCATTAGGACAACCAATATTTGGGGATATTAAATATAAATTATCTAGCTCTTCTAAAGGAATAAATAAAAATTTAATGTTACATTCATATCAAATCAAATTTATCATTGATGATGTTAAGCACACCTACACAGCTTTATTACCCGATTATTTTAGAAAATTATTAAAAACAAAAAGACTTAGTTTTCCAGGTTTGAAATAAATTTTTCTACTAATGATTTATCTAAGTTTGAATAGTCATTATTAGAAATACTAATTAAATTAGTAACCCCTTTATCAACAATTCCACAGGGAATAATTTTTTTATATTGTTCTAAATTGTTATTTATATTTATTGCAAACCCATGATAGGCAATCCATTTTTTTACTCTTACCCCAATGGCCGCAACTTTATTTATTGAATTATTTTTTTTATGCCATATTCCGATATTATCTTTGTCAGAAAATGTCTCAATTTTGTATTCTTTTAAAGTTTCAATGATTGTTTTTTCAATACAGGAAATAAATTTTCTAATATCTTTTTTTTTTCTTAAATCTATTACAAAATAACAAATTAATTGACCAGGTGCATGGCAAGTTATTTTGCCACCACGATTTGTTTTTAATAAATCTATAGAATTATCTAAAACTTCACTTTCTTTATAACTTGTACCAGCCGTAAATATTTCATCGTGTTCCAATATCCAAATTAGCTCTTTATCAATATTTTTATGTAAATCTTCCAATCTTTTTTCAAGAAAGTTTATTGCATCAAAATAATTTATTGGTTTTATTGACTTTTTGATCTCTATATTCATTTATAAATTGTATTATCTTAATTATCTATTAATAGTCCAACCTAAATTATAGGTAGATTTATGTCTTTAGTTAAAAAAATAAAAGATAAAAAAGTAAATTTTGAATTCAATAAAGAATATATAAAAGTAGTAACATCTAAAATTGCTAACAATGATGCTCTTTTTATTACTAATTCATTTAAAGAAATGCACCCAGCAGATGCTGCTGACATAATTGAACATTTAAATCAATCTGATAGAGAAAGTCTAATAAAACTAAACAATTTTAAAATTGATCCTGAAGTTTTTGTTGAACTTAATGAGTCTGTTCAAACAGAAATTATTACTTATCTTTCATCAGATTCTATTGTTTCAATTTTAACTAATCTTGAATCTGATGATGCAATCTCAATATTAGAAAATGTACCTGAGGAAGATAAAAACAATATTCTTAGCTCATTACCTCCTAAAGACCGTTTTGCATTATTAGAAAGTTTAAGTTATCCAGAAGATACTGCTGCAAGAATAATGCAGCGTGAATTTACTGCTATACCTAGTAATTGGTCTGTAGGTCAAACAATAGATTATTTAAGGGAAAATAAAGATCTTCCTGAGGAATTTTTAGAAATATTCATTATTAATGAAGAATTTAAACCCATAGGCACTGTACCTTCTTCTCGTGTATTAACTACTTCAAGAGACACAAAAATGCTCTCTATCATGTCCGAGTCTCAATTACTAATACCTGTTGATATGGACAAGGAGGAAGTGGCCAACTTATTTGAAAATTATAATTTAAATTCAGCTGCAGTTGTAGATAAAAATAATAAGCTAGTTGGAATGATTATGAGTGATGACGTTTTAACTGTATTACAGGAAGAAGCTGAGGAAGATGCGTTGAGATTAGCTGGTGTTGGTGACGAGGAAATTACCGATGGTGTAATTACTAAAACTAAGAGAAGATTTAACTGGCTGTTATTAAATTTGTTTACTGCATTTTTAGCTACATGGTGCATTAGTTTATTTGGTGCAACGATTGAGCAAATGGTAGTGTTAGCATTCTTGATGCCTATAGTTGCATCGATGGGTGGTAATGCTGGAATGCAAACTTTAGCTGTTACAGTTCGGACAATAGCAACTAACGATTTGACAGAAAATAATTTTACATCAAATGTTATTAAAGAATTTTCTATAGGAATATTAAATGGAATTATTTTTGCCATTATAAGCGCTTTCATTGTTCAAATTTGGTTTCAAGATAGTACACTTTCAATTATAATTTCTATTTCAATGGTTCTAACCATGATTATCGCAGGACTTTTTGGTATTTTGGTTCCAGTTACTTTAAAAAAAATGAATATAGATCCAGCAATTGCCTCTAGTGTATTTGTCACAACAATTACTGACGTTATAGGTTTTGTGTCATTTTTGGGTGTGGGTGCTTATTTTTTATAGATTTAAAAATTATCAATTAATCTGACACTCTTATAATAGTACGCTAAGAAAATTTTAGATTTATGATATTCGTTTGATATAGATAAATTATTTATATCTCTATTTTCTAAATATTCAATTTTAATATCAAAAAATCTTTCAAAATCTTTTTTTGTTTTCTGCAAAAATTGATTAATATTTTTTGTGTATTTGATCTTATTTTTTAGATTTAAAAAATTTTTTGAAATTTTTTCAACATCACTTAACTCATGTTGTTTGAATAAGAAATTTCTTGAGGATAAAGCTAATTTATTTTTACTTCTAATAGTTTTGCATCCTATAACTTTAGTATTAAATTTATTTTCAATAAATTTTTTTACTAAAAATAATTGTTGAAAATCTTTTTTACCCATAAAAATTTTATTAGGTTTTATTAATTTTGTTAATCTATTCATTACATCTAAAACACCCTCAAAGTGGCCTTTTCTATACTTTGCACATAAAATTCTATATTTTTTTTCAATTTTTATTTTTGATATTTTTTTGTTTTCATACACATCTTTAAATCTAGGTATATAAACAAAATCTAATTTTTTAATTTTCTTTAATATAGCTAAATCTTTTTTAATATTTGCAGGATATGAATTAAAATCTTTTACGTTATTAAATTGTTTTGGATTTACAAATATGCTGACTATAGTTTTTTTGTTGGTTTTTATTGATCTTTTAATAAGAGATATATGTCCTTCATGAATACCACCCATTGTAGGCACAAAACCAATACCATTAAAAGGCCCTAATGTTTTGGATAAATCACTATTGTTTAATATAATTTTCATTTGTATTAAAATATTTAATAAGTAAAACATTTAAATGATTAAACAAGCTATAATTCCTTTAGCTGGACTTGGCACAAGACTGCTTCCTTTGACAAGTGTTTTTGCAAAAGAACTTTTACCTATAAATGGAAAGCCTGGTTTAGAATATATCTTAGAAGAATGTATTGATGCTGGCATTAAAGAAATAATTTTTATTATATCAAAGAGAAAAATGATGATTAAAAAATATTTTTATAATGATAAATTTTATAAAGAATTAATTAAGAAAAAAAAAGACACAAGAGTTATCGAAGAATATAAAAAAATTTTAAAATATCGAAAAATGATTAAGTTTGTATATCAGAATAAACCAAAAGGAACTGGGGATGCTGTTCTAAAAACTAAGAAATATATTAAAGATAAATATTTTTTAATGTTATTGCCAGATGATCTTATAATTAAAAAAAACTGCTCTAAGTCTATGATTATTTCTCATAAAAAATACAAAGCTTCAGTGATGGCAAGTATGAGTGTTAACAAAAAATCTGTAGAAAGATGGGGAATCTATAAGCTTACTAAAAAATTTAATAAAACTGATTATTTGATCGATAGTGTTGTTGAAAAACCAAATATTAAAGATGCGCCTTCAAATCAAGCTGTAATTGGTAGGTATATATTGTCTAATAAAATTTTTTCTAAATTAAAAAATTTGAAACCTAGCAAAGGTGGCGAAATCCATATTACAGATGCTATTCAACTTTTAATAAACGATAATGAGAAATTTATAGCACATAATTTTTCTGGAAAATATTTAGACTGCGGAAGTATGGAAGGTTACATTAATTCATCTAAAGAAATTGCAAAATTATGAAACTATGTATGATAGGTACTGGTTATGTAGGTTTGGTAAGTGGTGCGTGTTTTTCAGATCTTGGCAATGATGTTATATGTGTTGATAAGGATCAAGATAAAATAAACAACCTTCAAAAAGGTATAATTCCTATTTATGAACCTGGATTAGAAGAACTTGTTCTTAAAAACTACAAAAATAAAAAAATAAAATTTTCAACTGATTTAAAAAACTCAATTAAAAAATCAGATATAGTTTTTATATGTGTTGGAACACCAACAAAAAAGAATGGTATTGGAGCTGATCTTAGTCAAATTTATTCAGTATCAAAAGAAATATCAAAATCTATAAATAAATTTAAGATAATTATAACAAAGTCAACTGTTCCAGTTACAACCGGTGATGAAATTGAAAAAATCTTGTTAAAAAAAATAAATAAAAATAAATTTTCTGTAATATCAAATCCTGAATTTTTAAGAGAGGGTGAAGCTATAAGAGATTTTATTTATCCTGATAGAGTTGTAATTGGTGCCAACGACAAAAAGTCAGCTAAGATTTTAAAGAATCTTTACTCACCATTAATATCGAAAGGGGCAAAATTTATTTCTACCAATAGAAGAGCTGCAGAATTAATTAAGTATGCCTCCAATGCTTTTTTGGCCACAAAAATAACTTTTATTAATGAAATTGCAAATTTATGTGAAAAAACAGGTATTGATGTGGAGGATATTTCTATAGGCATTGGTTTAGACAAGAGAATAGGTAGTCGATTTTTAAGAGCTGGACCAGCATATGGCGGATCTTGTTTTCCAAAAGATACTAAAGCAATTGTCACAACTGCTGATAAGTATAAAACAAATTTATCAGTAATTAAAAGTGTAATTAAATCAAATTCACTAAGATCAAAATTGCTTTTAGAAAAAGTTAATAAAATTCTTAATAACAAGATAAGAAATAAAAAAATTTGTTTTTTAGGAGTTACTTTTAAAGCTAATACTGATGATATGAGAGACTCATCTAGTTTAGAAATGATACCTTATTTATCTAAAAAAGGAGCTAAAATTAAATACTATGATCCCACTGGATTTAAAAAAGAATTTAACAAATTAAAAAATGTAAGTTTTTCAAATTCGATTAATGGGGCTGTTAAAGGTGTAGATTTAGTAATTTTGCATACTGATTGGAATGATTTTAAATCAATCAATTTTAAAAAATTATATCCATCAAAAAATTTAAAAATTTACGATATGAGAAATATTTTTTCTCCAATAAAAATCAAATCACAAGGATTTAAATACTTTGGTATTGGAAGATAAAAAATTAAATTAATTCAAAAATAGCGTCAACTTCGACAGATACACCCAAAGGTAAACTATTAGTGCTTACTGCAGCTCTTGTATGCATTCCAGCATCATCAAAAATGGAAGCTATTATATCAGAAGCACCATTAATTACCTTTGGTTGCTCAGTATAATCATCTGTAGAATTGACAAATCCTGTAAGTTTGATGCAAGACTTAACTTTAGAAAGGTCACCTTCGCATGCTTTTTTAACCTGTGATACGATACTTATTCCACATCTTTCAGCAGCTTTATAGGCTTCATCTGTAGTCAGATCTTTACCTACTTTACCCTTAATTATCTCTCCATTTGAATCAGTTGATACTTGTCCTGATACATAAAGTAATTTGCCAACTATTTTAGTTGCCACATAATTTCCAACAGGAGCTTTAGCTTCTGGTAATACTATTTGTAGCTCTTTAATTTTATCTTCAAAATTCATAATTTATTTTTCCTTTTTAATTTTATCTTTAGCTTTGTTGACAAGTTTCACAGTACCTTGTTTAAGTTTCTCAGTTTTCTCTACTGTACCATCTTTTATTTCATTTCCTTTATTAATAGTTGCTTTTTTAATCTTATTTGCATTACATTTTAAATATTCTTTTGAAAATTTCTTAAAATCTGAACATTTGGTTTCATTTGAAAATGCAAAGTTTGTAACAAATAATATTAAACCAAATGTAATTAAAGTTTTTTTCATTTTTTTTTCTTTTTCTTGTTTTTCTTATGTTTATCGTATTCTTTTCTTTTCTCAATAAGGATTAAGGCTTCTTCCATAGTTAGGTCCGTTGGATCTTTTTCTTCAGGTATTGTTGCATTTAAAGACTTATATTTGATATATGGGCCGTATTGACCTTTCATCACTCTTACAGGTTTTTTATCCTCTGGATGCTCACCTAAATCTTTGATTATAGATGAAGACATTCTACCTGGTTTTGCTTCTGCTATTAAGGTAATTGCTCTATTAAGACCAATTGAAAATATTTCTTCGATATTTTCTATTCTTGCTGATTTATTTTCACATTTTAGATATGGTCCAAATCTTCCAGTATTTAGAGTAATTTCTTTTTGATTTTCTGGATTTAATCCTAAAGACTTAGGTAAAGAACATAAAAATTGAGCTTTTTCTAAATCAATACTTTCTAACTCTAGGCCTTTTGGTATTGAAACATTTTTTAAAAGTTCGTTTACATCAGCTTTAAGTTTTTTAGTTTTCTTTTTTTTCTTTGTGATTTTTTCATCAATTTTTTCTTCAGGTATTTTTTCATATTGAAGATAGGGACCAAATCTTCCATTTTTTAAAAATATATCATTTCCATTTTCATGTTTACCTATGAATTTTGGTTCTGCTAATTGAGATTGTGCTGCTGCTTTTGCTTTAGATAAGGGTCTTGTAAATTTACATTCAGGATAGTTTGAACAACCAATAAAGGCACCACCTCTAAAGCTATTTTTTAAACTAAGTGAACCTGTATCACATAATTGACATTTTCTAACAACTTTACCATCTTTATCTTTGTCAAAAATTAATGTTCCTAGACTTTCATTTAATAAATCTAGAACTTCTCTAGTTCTTTTTTCTTTTACTTCTGAAACGTTATTATTAAAATCTTTCCAAAACATTTCTAAAACTTTTATCCAACTTTCTTTTCCAGTCGTTATTTCATCTAGTTGATCCTCTAATCCTGCTGTAAAATTATAATCAACATATTTGGAAAATAGTTTTTCTAAAAAGGCTGATATTAATTTTCCACGATCAGTAGGAAAAAATCTTTTATTAAGTATTTCTGCATACCCACGATTTG